>NPID01002343.1_pt1 | contig 14724 bp, 15 predicted proteins | sample 8637491 | NCBI WGS metagenome assembly NPID01 (sample SAMN07420843, study PRJNA396082) | bioreactor metagenome | isolation source: sample BA6 brine-fed electro-methanogenic bioreactor BA | place: Japan: Kochi | collected 2016-06-14 | reverse complement strand
CACAAAAGATTTGTGTTCAATTATGTTAATGGATAGCGCTCACATTCAAGAAAAGGATGTGCAATACGTAAACAAAAAGAGAGCCAAACAAGGAAAGAATTTATTCGAGCCGCTTTACACTCAAGAAATTGCTTCTGAAACTTTGAAAAAATTCGTAGGAATAAATTACTACCATAAATTCAGAGTGAACGAAAATATTTCATTTTCGTTTGTTGATGCCGGGCATATACTCGGTTCGGCTGTAACTCATATTGAAATAAATGAAGACGGTAAGAGAATCAATCTTGGTTTTACAGGTGATTTAGGAAGACCGAACTAGCCGATATTAAAAGACCCCGAGAAAATTCCCCCCGTCGATATATTAATTTGCGAGAGCACATACGGCAATAAGCTACACGGCAACCCGGTTGATGCTGAGCAAGCTTTGGTTGATGTAATAAATAAAGCAAATGAAAGAAACGGTAAAATTATTATTCCTGCCTTCAGTGTTGGAAGAACTCAAGAACTTGTTTTTGCGCTGCACAATATTTTTGAAAGCGGAAAAGTAAAACGAATTCCCGTATATGTTGACAGCCCTCTCTCGGTAAACGCAACTGAAGTTTTCCGTATGCACCCTGAATGTTTTGATAATGAAACTGCAAGATTTTTGGTTGAAAAGAAAGACCCGTTCGGTTTCAACCAATTACATTATATCACAGTGACAGACGATTCGAAAAAACTAAATGAACTGAACGGTCCGGCAATAATAATTTCGAGCAGCGGTATGTGTGAAGCCGGCAGAATTCAGCATCACTTGTTAAACAATAAAAAAAAAAAAAAAAATATTGTTTTAATAGTGGGCTATTCTGCTCAACATACACTCGGCAGAAGAATTATGGAACGCGAACCGGAAGTAAAAATCTTTGGGGATTTATATCAACTTAATGCAGAAGTTATTGTGCTTGATTATTTTAGTGCTCACGCTGACCAAAATGAAATTTTGGATTACTGCAATCAGTTCGATAAAAGCAGGTTGCAGAGTTTGTTTTTAGTCCACGGTGAACCCGAACCGCAAAATGTTTTGAAACAAAAATTATCCGGACTCGGTTTTCAGAATATCACTATTCCTAAAAAAGGCGATGCGTTTAATTTTTAATTTACTTTTTGCAGCATCAATTCTATTTACCGGTTGCCAACGCGATACACCGGTTGAAATTGAGGATGACGGGATTCCACCGGCTAAACCAACCGGTCTCAGAGTATTGTTCAGCTACGATGGAGAAATAGGAATAGAATGGAATAATAATTTGGAGAATGATATTAGCGTCTATAATGTTTTTCGAGCCGTTGGTGCCGGTTCGAACTATATTTTCATTGATTCAACAACCTCCACGTTTTACACAGACATCGGTTTAGAATATGATTCAACTTACTATTACAAAATTTCTGTCGTTGATCAATCCGGCAGAGAAAGCAGTTTATCCGATTCGGTTTTTGCAACACCTGAAAACTTGTATTCCCCTTACCCGCCGTATTATCTAAGTATCAACGGGAAGAATTGGAATGATTCCGTATCTGTGGAAATTAAATTCAGTGAATCGTTCAGTTCAGACGTACAGTATTACGAAGTACACAGATCGTTAATTGACGGCTTTGAACCGGAAGAAGAATCAATGGTAGGTAAAACTGACAGGCTTTCATTTACCGATTCCGGCAACTTAGAACTGCTTACAACTTATTATTACAAAATTATTGCAATTGATAAAGGCGGATTAAAAAGTGTTCCGTCAACTCAAGTGAGCGATTTAATATTGGATAAGCCAATACCCATTACACCGGCTAATAATTCCAAATTAGATTATTTTGCGGAATTCGAAATTCAAACTTGCTCATTACCAGCTAATTATAAAATTGTTATTCAATCAAATGAAATTTACGGAACAGAAGTCGAGCTAAATTTTTCAAGCAGTTCAGCAAATAGTGTAATAAGAGTTCCAATAAAAAATGTAACTTTTAATCCATACGAAGATTATTATTGGCGCATTTACACTTATACTAAAAACAATAATATTCCCAATTCTTTTTCTGAACTTTATAAATTTACAATAGTACCCGGCGGTTAATCTGAAATTAGTTTTCCACATAGTGAGTATTTTTATTTTTGCACAATCCTTCTTCGGGCAAACTGCAGATTCGCTCACTTTTTTTGAAAGCCGATCGCCGTCATCGCTCTCAAGTTTATTTGATAAACGGTTAAATACTTATTCTCTAAACTCACGATTTAATTATTCTAACTCATTCGGTAACTACTCCTTTACTATTTTCGAAAATTTTCGTTCAACTGTTACTAAAGCAACCCCGAATAGCATTAAAGATGAAAATTACTTAAAGATTTCAAACAGCTATTCAATTAGCAAGTTTTTAGCTTTTGGAATAATGCTCAATAACAATACTTTTTCCGATGACAGAAGATTAAGCATCAACAAAACATCCGTAATGCACGGACAAATTTTTGCGGACTTCCAACCCGCGCCCGAAATTAGTTTAATACTCTACGGTGGTATTTCACAAAACCAACAAGTAGCCGTTTTAGACAAAGGCGTTATCTATGGTTCGGAAGCAAATGTTACTAAATTGAGGTTTGATGATTTTGTAATTACCGGGAATGCAAAATTTCATAATGAAGATATTACCCCCCGCAAAAATACTTTGCGATTAGTTAATATTGATTTGCTGACCGACATTGAAACAGATATTTCAAATAATTTTTCTGTACGGTTTACCGAGCAACGACGAGATTTTTATTTTGAAAGTGACTCGGTCACTGCTAATACTTTCGGCATTACAAATAACATCCAAAGCAGAACGGAAGATCAATACCAACTTCAAAATAGATTGCTTTACTTTTCTCCCGTTAATAATTTCTCACTGGATTTAAACGGCAGAGTTTTTTGGCGAACTATTGATCGTTCTACACGCTACATTGTTGTTGACAAAATAACTCAATCATCATTTGATACAAAAATTGAAGAATTTAAAATTGATTTGAATACATCCGCCTCTTACAGTACAAGTGATTTTAAGGGTGGGGTAAGACTTAACTATTCGGAAAAAGAAGAAAAACACTCTCCTAAACAAATCGATGGAGCTAATCCGATATTTTTTAAGGAACGTGAAAACATAGAAACACAAAAAAATAATTCCGCTAAACTTATAACTTTAGCTGCCGAAGCAAGTTACGATTTGTCTGGGAACGATCATTTATCCTTAAGTATGTTCCACCGTAAATTAGTTTATGATACCCCAAGCGACCTCAACTTTGACGATAGGGATGAACTATTAACATCTGCAAGAATAATGTATTTAAGAAATCTAAATTACTTTTTCGATTTATTTATAAACTTTGAAGGCAGCATAAATAAAATTGTTTACATCTTTGCCGAAAGAAGTTCCAACAATAATGTGAAAAGATTTATAAAGTTATCTTCGGGAGGGATTTATAAAAGTAAAAACGTGATTTCATCTAACAGTGCTGAAGTTTCGGCGAATTATACCGTTTATGATTATGAAGACCTTAATCCCAATTTCAAAAGTTACTCGTTCCGTCAATTAGCTTTTCGTGATTCAACAATAATTAAGTTCAGCAGAAAACTTAAATCTGAAATTCATGCTTACTTAAAAATTTCCGAGCAGGGTGATTTTAAATGGAATAATTTCAGTAATCAACCTGTACGCTACCTTCAAGAAATTTATGCCGAACCGAAATTTTTCTATTCGATTGGGCAACTTGAACTGGGTTTAGGGATAAGATTGTTCGAACTATCTACATATAATTACAACGATAAAAATGAGAAAGAACTTTCTAGCAGATATACAAGCATTGGCCCTTTGACCGATATCCGGTTACTGATGAATGATTCACTCCGTTTAAAAGTTTACGGTTATTATGAATTCATTTCTACCGAAAGCAGCAACAAAAGTGAACAGGCTAATTTGAATATTCAAGTCGATTGGTTACTTTAGCCTTAATTTGGTTTCTTGATTTAAGTAGCAACAAATTTATATTTTTAACTGATATTAAAACCCCTTGTTATTGCAAAGGAGAATTATTGAAAACTATTCTAAAAAAAGAAATTCAAAGCGATCCGGATTTAATGCCGGAAGTTGAAGCATTCGTATTGGATGCGGCTATAAAAGCCGGACTTAAAGAAGAAAAATTTAATAACCTTTCACTTGCTGTTGCTGAAGCAATATCGAACTCAATGAAGCACGGCAATAAAAATGATAAATCAAAAAAAGTATCAATCACAATTGAAGCAGATGATGTAAAAATGGTGGTCACCTTAAAAGATGAAGGTGATGGATTTAATCCGCAAGATATCCCCGACCCCACAAAACCCGAAAACATTTTAAAAGACAGCGGTAGAGGAATTCATATTATGCGCTCACTTTTGGATGACCTACGATTTAACTTCACCCCCGATGGAACGGAAATTATTTTGGAAATAAAGCTCCATTAAAAGATAGGCTGTACTATTATATTTTTTACTCTTGCCGGTTCACTTCCGCTGAAAATCTTTTTATATTTCTAATGATAGTTAAATTCACTTAAAAGGAGTTGTTATGGCCAGAACTAAAATTGCTTTAATAGGCGGTGGACAAATCGGCGGTGTACTCGCACAATTAGCTGCAATGAAAGAATTAGGCGATGTAGTTATGTTTGATGTTGTTGAAGACATGCCCCAAGGTAAAACTCTTGATATAGCAGAAGCTTCGAGAGTAGATGGATTTGATTCCAAATTAAAAGGAACAAATGAGTACAAAGATATCGAAGGATCGGATATAGTTATTATTACAGCCGGTCTTCCGAGAAAACCCGGTATGAGCCGCGATGATTTGCTTAGTACAAACGCAAAAATAATGAAGCAAGTTGCTGAAGGCGTTAAAGAACATGCACCGGATGCAATTGTTATTATTATTTCCAATCCGCTGGATGCAATGGTTACTCTCTTCCAAAAAGTAACCGGTTTCCCGCATCATCGTGTAATGGGGCAAGCAGGAGTTTTAGACTCTTCACGATTTTCTACTTTTATTGCATGGGAACTCGATGTTTCCGTTAAAGATGTAAATGCAATGGTACTTGGCGGACATGGTGATACAATGGTACCGCTTATTCGATATGCCAATGTTAACGGTGTTCCCGTTGAAGAGATGTTGGAAAGAAAATACAAAGACAAGGCAAAGGCAAAAGAAGTTATGGATGCTATGGTTCAGCGTACAAAAATGGCTGGCGGAGAAGTTGTTAAACTGCTGAAAACCGGGTCTGCGTTTTATTCTCCCGCATCGGCTGCTATTGCTATGGCTGAATCAATCATAAAAGATCAAAAACGATTACTTCCTACTTGCGCCTACTTAAAAGGTGAGTTTGGTGTTGATGGTTATTATGTAGGCGTTCCTGCAGTATTGAGTGCAAAAGGTGTTGAAAGAGTTGTTGAATTAACTCTTAATGAAGAGGAGCAAGCCGCGCTGAACAAATCAGTTGACGCTGTTAAAGGTTTGGTTGAAGATATGGGAAGATTGGGATTTTAATTATTTTCAACGTGGTAATGAGCTTAAAACAAAAAACCCTCCAAGACTGAGGGTTTTTTTTATAAATTTATGAGCGAGAAACTTAGTTAACGCTGACGTTCTCAGCGAGAACACTAACAAACTTTCTATCGTTTCTTTTGGTTTCAAATTTTACAAAACCGTCTATTGTAGAAAACAAAGTATCGTCTTTACCTTTCTTAACATTTAAGCCTGGATGAAATCTTGTACCTTTCTGACGAACTATAATTGAACCGGCAGAAATATATTGACCACCAGCGACTTTAACTCCCAAATATTGGGGATTACTGTCGCGTCCGTTTCTCGATGAGCCTTGACCTTTTTTATGTGCCATAATGCCTCCGGATCTTATCCGATTTTTGTTACTTCAATTCTTGTTAATGGTTGTTTGTGACCGTTAAATTTTCTATAACCTTTTCTTCTCTTTTTCTTGAATACTATTATTTTATCGTCTCGTAATTGTTCAAGAATTTTTGCTTGAACTTTTTTCCCATTTAAAGTTGGTGTACCAACTTCGGTTTTCTTACCATCGGAAACGAGCAATACTTCTTCAAAAGTAATTTCACTTTCAACATCACCATCTAATTTGGGAACGTAATAAGTTGTATTTTCACTTACTTTGAACTGCTCCCCGGCTATATTTACTACTGCAAACATTATTTTCCTCCAATTCCTCTAAACGAGAGCCTTAAATATAAAGATTCGGGATTTATTTAGCAATAATAAAGTTATCGGAAAAACGAAGAAAATTGCACTCATTCTGTTCTTTATTGTTATGCTTACCGTCGAAATGGGAATTTTGCTAATAAGAAATGGATTATCGCTAAAAGCTTCGTTAATGACTATAAAATTTACTATACAATTATAAACATTACTTTTTTAGCTTAAATGAGAATTCGCTACCTTTGCCTAATTGACTTTTTACTTCAATCTTGCTGCCGTGAGCTTCTAAAATGTGTTTAACAATTGCCAGACCCAATCCTGTTCCGCCAACAGCGCGTGAACGGTCCTTATCAACTCTATAAAATCTTTCAAAAATGCGAACTAAATCAGTTTCAGAAATACCTATACCGGTATCTTTTACAATAATTTTCCCTTCCTTTTCAAATTCCTCTACCGTCACTTCAACTTTACCATTGTCCGTGTATTTAACAGCATTGGAAATAAGATTTACCATCACTTGTCTCAAGCGAGTTTTATCCCCAAACAACTGCAGATTTGGTCTTGTTTCTCCTAAAGAAAGTTCAATACCTTTTTCATCGGCTATATGCTTCAAATCATTAATAATTGTTTCCAAGTACTCTTTTATATTAAAATGGGTGAAACTCATTTTCATCTGTCCGGATTCAATCATCGAGATATCGATCAAATCATTTAAAAGATTATTTAGGTTCTCGGCATGTCTCGCAGCTTTCTGGAGAAAACTTTTGTTTACATTTTTATCATTAATTGCACCGTTAAGCAGGGTTTCAATATATCCCTGTACACCGAAAATAGGCGTGCGTAATTCGTGTGATACATTTCCCAAAAACTCGGTTCTTACTTGTTCAAGCTTTTTGAGATTTGCTATATCGCTGCTTGTTTTAAGAAACATTTTTTTTNNAGTTTAATTTCTTCAGCAGCTTTAAATTCACTTTTTCTGATCGATCTAATTATTGACTTAATCTCCGCGAGTTCCGCATTTCTTTTTCTTCCGATTAAATAAAGAATTACAAAGGCAAAAAAAAGAATGAATATAAAAAGTGTTAGGAATACTGAAGAATCAAGATGATATACAACTGCAAAAACTATTAGCGAAAAAATAGATAATGCAAAAATCTCAAAATAATATATGCGAGATGCAGAAAGGTTTTGAATTAATTTATTCCACATTTTTAAACCGGTAGCCGACTCCTTTAATGGTTTCTATTAAGTCCGCCGAATCACCAAGTTTTTCACGGATTTTTCGAACGTGAACATCAATTGTTCTTTCAACGACATAAATGTTATCCCCCCAAATATCTGAAAGAATTTTATCACGTGTGAAAACCTTACCGGGTTGAGATGCAAGATAAGAAAGGATTTCGAATTCTTTTTTGGGAAGCACCAAAGCTTTGCCATCTAACGATACAGTATATCTTTCACGGTCAATAACCAGTGAACCAATTTGAATATTATTACGGTTTAGTTTATCGCTCGTGGTTTTGCGAAGATTGGATCTTACTCTTGCTACTAATTTTTTAGGTGATATTGGTTTATGAACATAATCATCGGCACCGAGATTTAGACCTTTTATTTCGTCAATTTCGCTTACCTTTGCAGTTAAAAACAGAACGGGAGTTGTTTTAAACTCCGGTATTTCACGGATTGTTTTACACGTTGCGTAACCATCCATTTCCGGCATTAAAACATCCAAAATTATTAAATCCGGTTTTTGTGAAAGTTTGGAAATCGCTTCTTTGCCGTTATATGCGGTTATTACTTCAAATCCCTCCTGCCGCAAATTGTATTCTAAAAATTCTACAATATCTTGTTCGTCATCAACTAAAAGTATTTTTTTCTTCATCGGTTTTATAATTTTATTTCTTTATTCTTTTCTGCAGATTCATACAGTGCTTCAACAAGTTTCATTCTTCTTAATGCATCACTATTTGTTGATACATTCGGATTATTTCCCTTAAGTACTCCGATAAAATGTTTTAATTCATTTTCATAAGATTTCTTAAAAAGATTTTTGGTGCCGAATGATTTCGGTGTCAAATCAATTTGTGTTGAATCGATTCTTCTGTATGCCGTAAGCGGATTTAAATGGGCAGTGCCTTTAGAACCGAACGCTGTTAATTTAAAACCATCCGTCTCGGAATGCAAGCTCCAACTTACATCAAAATTGATAACCGAATCGTTTTTACAGCGAATAAATCCAACTGCAGAATCTTCAACATTTTTCGTATTGTGGTGAAATTTCTTTACGGAGACAGATTGAATATCGGGGAAATTCAACAACCAAAGAGAAAGGTCAAGCAGATTAATTCCCAAATCGAGTATAACACCACCACCGGCTTCACTCTTTTTTAGAAACCATTTTTGTTCGCTGCTTTGTTTCCTAAGCCAACCGCATTTTATATAAAAAATTTCTCCAAGTTCTCCGCTGTTTACAAGACTTTTCAAAAGCATCGCATCCGGTCTAAATCGTAAATTCATTCCAACCATAATTACACAGTTGTGTTTCTGAGCGGCTTCTTCAATTTTTTTTGCTTCAGAAAAGTTTCTTGCAATTGGTTTTTCAATCAATACATGTTTCCCTGCCTTCAAAAAATCAATTGCAATATCATGATGTGTGTTGGTGGGAGTAGCTATTACTGCTGCAGCAAAATCAGATTTGGCCAACAATTCTCTGTAATCAGTAAACTTCTGTTTGATATTAAATTTATCGGCTACAGAATTAAGACGGTTTTTATTTATTTCTGCAACCGATACAATATCAACATTTTTTAATTTGGATAAAATAGGAAGATGGACGAGTTGAGCCATTCCACCCAGACCTACAACCGCAATCTTTGTTGAATTACTCAAACCGCTACCTCTTCTTTAATACCTCTTCCTTTGCAAAATACCTTAACTTTCTCAAAAATTCCATTAGCATCAATACCGATTAAATCATGTAGTTCGGCTTGAGTACCGTGTTCAATAAATTTATCGGGTATACCTATTCTTATGATATCATTTTTATAATTCTTATCGGAAAAATATTCTACAATACCGGAACCGAAACCGCCTACAATTGAATTTTCTTCTATGGTAACAATTTTATCGAACCGTTTTGCAACTTCGTCAAGCAGATCTGTATCAATCGGTTTTATAAAACGCATATTAATAACTTCCGCATCAATCCCTTCTTTGCCAAGCAAAACAGAGGCTTGTAAGGAATAATCAACCATTTTACCTACAGCAAGTAATGCGACGTCNNTTTCTGCTTTCCCTATTTCAATTTCTTTAAAATCTTCTCTCAGTTCTACACCTAAAGCAGCACCGCGGGGGTAGCGGATTGCAGATGGTCCGTCAATTTTATAAACAGAAGTATAAAGCATATCTCTTAACTCCTGCTCATCTTTTGGAGCCATAACAACCATTCCGGGAATCATTCGAAGATAGGACAAATCGAAAGTACCGTGGTGAGTTGGTCCGTCTGCGCCTACTAAACCGGCACGGTCTAATGCAAAAATCACTTTCAATTTTTGAATTGCCACATCGTGGATAATTTGGTCAAAGCCTCTTTGCAAAAAGGAGGAATAAATTGCTGTTACAGGTATTATACCTTGAGTTGCAAGTCCCGCCGCAAAAGTTACTGCGTGTTCTTCTGCAATCCCAACATCAAAATAATTATCAGGGCATTCTCGCTGCAGTTTATCTAAACCTGTTCCGTCAGGCATTGCAGCAGTTATCCCTACCACTTTGGGATTTGCCTTCACAATTTCAACTAAAGCGTTGCCAAAAACGGATGTGTATGAAGGTGCTCCACCACCGTCTTTTTTTATAGCTTTCCCGGTAATTTTATCAAAAGGGGTTGAAGCGTGGAGTCTCTGTTGATGTCCTTCAGCTGGTTTGTATCCTTTACCTTTTTCGGTAATTGCGTGAACTAAAATCGGACCTTTGTAATCTTTAATATGTTCAAAAAGTTTTACCAACTGTCCAACATTGTGACCGTTAACGGGACCAAAATATCGGAATCCTAAGGCTTCGAAAAGCATACCTGGTGTAATGACCGCCTTTATGCCGGATTCGAGCCTGGCGGCTACCGTGCGCAATCTATCGCCAAAGTCATCGAGCTTCCCTGTTAAATCCCAAATTGCTCCCTTAAACCGGTTGTATTCGGGATGTGATATCATTTCCGTGAAATAGTTTGAAATTTGCCAAACATTCGGAGCAATTGACATTTTATTGTCATTAAGCACAACAATTAAATTCTTTTTGAGAAGACCGGAATTATTCATTGCTTCATAAGCCATACCACCGGTCATTGCTCCATCGCCTATTACTGCGATAACTTTTTTATTAGTTTTAAGCAAATTACTGCCTGTAGCCATACCAAGAGCGGCGGAAATCGATGTAGAAGCATGCCCTGCACCAAAAGCATCGTATTGGCTTTCCGTTCTCTTCAAGAAACCGGAAAGACCGTTAAATCTTCTGATAGTTGGAAGCTTATCTCTTCTTCCCGTTAATATTTTATGTGGATAAGCTTGATGACCGGTATCCCAAACTATTAAATCATTAGGAGTGTCAAAAACTTTATGAAGAGCAACTGTTAACTCGACCGTCCCTAATCCTCCGCCGAAGTGACCACCGACTTGTGAAATTACGTCAATCATATATTGACGGATTTCACTGCATAAACCTTTTAGTTCTAATACTGAAAAATTTTTTATATCACCAGGTGAATCTACATTAAAAATATACTTGTACTTTGATTTGTCTACCATCTTACATCCTCTAACTTTCTATTTGTCTCCCAACTCTTTTTCTAACTGGGATTTTAGTTCAGTGATTTTTAATTCAGCATCTTTCAATCTATTATAACAAATTTTTGAGAGTTTAATTCCTTCTTCGTAAAGTTGAATCGATTCATCCAGACCAATTTCTTCATTTTCGAGAATCTCGGCTATTTCTTCAAGTCTATGTAACGATTTTTCGAATGATTCGGTTTCTTTTTTCTTGGTCATTTTTTTATTTCTACCTCTTCATCATAAAATTTGATTTTGAATTCACGGCTTTTTGAAAACTCTTTACTTCGACCTACAAATTTACCGTTCTGTTTAATAAGTGTAAAACCTTTCTTCAATGTTTTTTCGATGTTAAACCCTTCAATCGATTTTTCGAGGAGTTTGAGGTGCTGAGCTTGGTTTTTATGCAGTTGCACAATGCTCTTATTCATGCTTGAATATAAATTATCAACTGTTTGTATACCTGTATTCACTTTATTTTCGATATTACGAAAAGCATAAGAGTGCAAAATCGCTTCTATGGCTTCTGCACTTCCTTCAATTTTTTCTAATGTGGTTTGCTCAATTCTGTCTGAGTAATTTCTCAGAGCTTCTAAAATATCCTCACGATTTGGGGTTGCGAGTTCAATAGCAGCCGATGGAGTTGGTGCTCTTAAATCTGATACAAAATCGGCAATTGTAAAATCAATTTCGTGTCCTACTCCGCTGATAATGGGAATTCTTGAATCAAAGATTGCGCGTGCAACAATTTCTTCATTGAAAGCCCACAAATCCTCTAATGAACCTCCTCCACGTGCTACAATCAAAATATCAACATCATCAATTTTGTTAAACTCTTTTATTGAATTTGCAATTAATTTTGCAGCACCTTCTCCCTGCACTCTGGTTGGAGCTACGATTAATTCCACTAAAGGATAGCGACGCGATGCGATATTAATAATATCTCGGTAAGCAGCGCTGTCAGCTCCGGTAATTATTCCAATTTTTTTAGGAAATCTTGGAATTGCTTTTTTATGAACTTCATCAAACAATCCTTCGGCTNNTTCGAAAGCCGCTTGTAATTCCCCAACTCCGGCAGGTTTCATCGAACGTACATCAATTTGGTAAGTTCCGCGCGGAGGGTAAACGGTAATTCTTCCGTTTACAATTACTTTCATTCCGTCTTCGGGAGTGAAAAAGACATAATTGTTAAAACCCTTCCACATTGCACAACTTATCTGTGCGTTTTGATCTTTTAATGTGAAATACCAATGCCCGGAAATATGTTTTTTAAAATTGGAAATTTCACCTGTAACACTTAGCGAATCAAAATTAAGCTCAAGCGTTTCTCTTATTAACGAGGTTAGCTCGGTTACTGATTGATACTCTTGCATTATTATTTTTCTTTCCTAAAAATTAAACAGTATTGATGATGACGGTTACCTACCCAAGCATTATTAACTCCAAGAGCAATCAAAGGTTTATCATCCTGAAGCCAAATTTTTTCGTCTTTTAATACCCAGCTTTTTTTACCCCGTTTTGTTAGTGAAACAGCAGTATCAAAGGCTAAAGGATAAAGACGGCTTTCAAAGTAAACATTATTGGTAATAATTGTCAGGTATCCGCCGTTCTTAGTCAAATCCCACACTTCATCAAAAACCAACGCTTGGGTTTCTATGAATTTTTCATAATCCGATATATTTCCAATATCATTTTTATTTGCGGAATATTTTGTGTCTAATCCCGAATCCTTTCTTTTAGATTGTCTAATTGAATTCCGCTCAAGTTGGTTCCAATAAGGAGGAGAAGTAATGACATAATCAAAATATTTTACGGGAAGTTTCAAATCATCAATTAATTTATTTGCATTAAAGGAATTCCCTTTAACAGGCAGAAGGTTTGTATTATACCGACCACGCTTAACTCTTCGAAGAGCAGTATCAAAATATTTTTTCTGAAGTTCAATCCCAACCGCATTACGGTTTATTTCGCCAGCAGCAATTAATGTACTTCCGGTTCCAAGAAACGGATCAAAAACCCATTGATTTTCTTTCGTGAAAAATTGAATAAACTCTTTTACCAATGATTCGGGAAATTTAGCTGGGTGAAGAATCTCATCTTCTTTTCTGCGCGGGGGACGATGAATAAACCAAGACTTAGTAAATTTAATCCACTCCTTGCCTGTTAAATCATTCAATTTATTGTCCAGATGTAATTTACCTCTCTCACCTAAATCGATATATTTATTTTTACTCGTCTTTGGCATAAAGGAAAATTAAACAATATCCAACCTTTTTCAAATTTAATGTTAAGGCTATTTTTATTAACTAGCATAAAATAACCAGTTTGTTTAGGTTATTAAAAGTGGAATAAAACTAAAACCTTACATTGAACCCAAGTGTAGGCAAAATTGGGAACATTGTGTTTTTTTCTCTGCCTAAAGTCAAATCATCATTAACAAAATAATCATACCCAACTACGTTTGCACGATTATAAACATTTATAACATCAAGATAAAAAATCCAATCCAAATCCCAGTAATCAGCTTTGGCAGAAAATCTAACATCCAAACGGTGATATGCCGGTTTACGGGATCTGTATCTATTTTCAATTCCACCGAAATCAGTATCAAAAATTACGTCTTCACTTTCACCTCTGGTTGCAATTTCGGGTGAGTCAGGGATAAAATCTCCGTTCGTATCAACAAGAGTTATTCTCGGTTTAATTCCAACAGGCTCGGTTATAGGAAAACCAGAACCGTATTGAAATCGTATCCCAATATCGAACCAATTGTTTACTTCATAATTTAACACGACATTTAATGTGTGGCGTTGATCAAAATTAAAAGGAAGTGTTCTACCATATTCACTTCGTTCAGTCCAAGCCAGAGAATAAGATATCCAGCCATCAAACTTGGTTACACCTGCAATATTCTTTTTCTCCACAAGGAATTCCAAACCGTATGCTTTTCCGAATGAATTATTAACGGGAATTTGAGTTAAGGAATCACCTTGAACAACGATTGGATCTATCCAAGAAGATTTCAATGCCGGATTCTTCCCGGGAATTAATTCGGTTTCATATATTTTACCGGTTACTTGTTTTGGCACAATTAAGTCATCAAATTTTTTGTAATACCCTTCAACTTTTGCACGCCATTCACTTGATAACCATCGTTCTAAACTTAAGACATAGTGAATTGAATGTTCGGCTTGCAAAGCCGTAGTAAATTTTTTATCGAAGTCTAAAAGTTTATTCCCGTCGCGCAGCTTTTCATATCCCGGAGATTGATAATAGATACCCCACGCAGCTCTTAATGTTGTCAGGTCATTGAATGCATAAGCCAGAGAAACCCGTGGCGCCAAATATCCTTTTTCAAGAATATCATAATAGTCAAATCGTAACCCAGGTTGAAAAATAATCTTATCTCCGAAAGCAAACTTATTTTGTGCCCATGCACGATAACGAGAATATTTAATTTCGTCACCAATATCATCAAAAACTGCTCTGATATTTGGATTTGAATTAAAGAAAGCTCTCAGTTGAGGATCAAGATTAAAGTCAAACTTTACTAAAGTTTTCATAAAATCTACACCGGCGCCGGCGCTAAATTCATTATCTTTTCCCCAATAGTAGAGAAACTTATCGTCAATAGAATATTTTTGAAATGTAAAATCAGAAT
>NPID01003840.1_pt1 | contig 14747 bp, 11 predicted proteins | sample 8637491 | NCBI WGS metagenome assembly NPID01 (sample SAMN07420843, study PRJNA396082) | bioreactor metagenome | isolation source: sample BA6 brine-fed electro-methanogenic bioreactor BA | place: Japan: Kochi | collected 2016-06-14 | reverse complement strand
TAGCCATGTAACCATGTAACCAGATACCGGCTACCGGAGACCGGAGACCGGCTACCGGAATTGAGTGATGAGATTCTATTGATTACTGATTAGTTCAGAATAATCTCATTTCTTCCTTAACACTCGCGAATAATCATTTGGATTTAATCATTAAACAATCAATTGCAGGAATCTCGGATCTTCCTGCACCCTGCACCCTGCACCTGACTGAAAGACGAAAAGACCTAAAGAAACAAACAACAGGCAACAGGAATTTAAAACTCAAACCCCAAAACTCAAAACTCAAAACTTAAAACTATTGTCATCCCGAGCACTTCGACAAGCTCAGTATAAACTCCGCCGAGGGACAAAACTTAAAACTCAAAACTCAAAACTCAAAACTTAATTATATTTTTGCCTATGCTTTCTACCGACGTATGCATCATCGGAGGCGGGCCTGCGGGGGCCATGGCCGGGCTCAGGCTTGCAAAGGATAATATTCCTTTTATCCTCATCGAGAAGGACAACTTCCCGAGGGAGAAGATCTGCGGTGATGCACTCAGCGGTAAAGTTCCCCATATCATCCGGCGTTTGTCGCCCGAAATGCTCGAACGTTTCCAGGCAAACTGTGATCCTATGCATTCGCACGGGATCCGCTTTATCGCCCCCGGCGACCATGTGTTCGATGTGCCGTTTATTGCCGACTATGATCCGGCTGTGCATCCGGTTCCGGGCTTTACGCTTGAAAGGAAAGTTTTTGATGATTTCATGATGAAGGAAGTGCTTGCCTGCCCGAGCGGGCAGCTTAAAACAGGCACCACAGTTAAGAAAATCAGCCGTAGCCCAAAGGGTTTTACGGTGGAGGCAGAAGGACTTCAGATCCAATCGAAACTGCTGATCGATGCCTCCGGGACTTCATCTGCTTTTGAGTTTCCTTACCTGAAGGAAGAACCGGCAAACCGCAAGACAGCCCTGGCCGTGAGGGCTTATTATGAAGGGGTCAGCGATTTGCATCCTCAAAATTTCATTGAACTTTATTTCCTGGAGGACCTCCTGCCGGGATATTTCTGGATCTTCCCCCTGCCCGGAGGAAAAGTGAATGCCGGCATCGGGGTCAGAAAGGATGTTGTGCTGAAGAAAAAATTAAAGCTATCCGCGATCATGGACCGCATCATCCGGGAGCATCCGCTCATCGCCCCGCGATTTAAAAATGCTAAACGCCTGTCGAAGCCGGCAGCATACCGCCTGCCCCTGGGCAATCCCCGTTTCAGGATCTCCGGCGAGGGCTACCTCCTGGCCGGTGATGCCGCCCACCTGGTGGATCCGCTTACCGGGGAGGGGGTTGGCAATGCCCTTTACAGCGGGTTCATAGCTGCTGAACAGATGATCGATTGCCTGCAGCAGGGGCGTCAGGATGAGGCCTTCATGAAAGCTTACGACCGCCGCATCAAAAGGGTACTCGGAAAGGAAATGGGCATCAGTTCCAGCTTTCAGAAACTGCTGAAACATAAGCGGATGGTGAAATGGATCGCGCGCCGCGCCGATGGGAATAAGCATATTCCCGGATTGATGTCGTCGATGTTCACCGACCTCAATCACCGCAAAAAACTCATGAACCCCATATTCCTGCTTCGTGTTCTGATGAATAAATAATTATTGGAATTTTCCGAATAACCTCACAGGTCCCCGGACCTGTGAGCTCAGAATCCCAGTCGTTCACGGGCAAGTTCCTTCTCGATTGCACTTCTTCTGAAGGGATGCGCTTCGGTATTGAAAACGTGGTCGTCGAAATTGAAGGTTCCCTGGTCATGGGAAAAGATCAGGTAGAAATATTTCAGTGTTTCGGCAATGAAATAGGTGGCCATATAATCCTTTTGCTCCATGGTTTCCACATTGGCTACAGCTGTGTAGGCTATGGGTGTGCTGCAATGTTCGTTAATGTCGGACCAGTATTGCAGGGCCATGTCGTAGTACTTTTGCTTACCGGTATAGTGGTACAGGTAATAGGCCGATTCGATGATCTCCGGGTTGAGATCGTAAACCGGGTAGGTGGAGGTGTCCTTTTTATAATCATAGACCGTTGGTTCGAGTCCGTATTTGTTCCATACCCTGTCCCAGGTTTCTTGCAGGCGCTTTGCCCTTTTCATATCTCCCGACAGGGCCAGCAGGGCCGGAAAGAAAGCGTCGTACAGCGTGATCACGGAGCTGTTCAATTCGCCGCTATGCATATTGCTGCGCCCGTACCAGAGGTTGCCATCGTGCCGTTCCGAAATATATTTATGTACAGGTGTGATGCTCGCTTCCCATATATCGCCGAGCTCCGGGTCGCCGAACATGAGGTAGCTTTTAAAAAGGTATTCGTAATAGGAATCGACTCCCGCGCAAATATGGCTGCTTTCCGAAACCCATTCCCCGGTGTTCACATCGATCACATCGCCGATGAGGCCGATATCGGAACGCCTGCTGAAGATGGCTTTGGTGGCCTTTTTCCCGGCCTGGTAGTATTTCGGGTCGCCGGTATAATAGCTGAGCATGCCCATCTCAAAGGTGTATGTGCCGGCCTCGGCAACATTTACCGTATCGCCCCGTGTTTCCCCGGTTTGCAGGTTTACCCAGTAGGTGGGAATACCGGTGTTTGTATTGAATGCCGGGAGCAGGCGGTCGGCAAAATCCCTGGTTTTCGCCAGGATCGCCTCATTGCCCGTCATTTCGTACATGGCCAGCAAGCCGCCCAGTATCCTGATGTTCACTTCAAAAACTTTTACGTAGATGTCCTTATCGAAGCTGACTTCCTCCATGATATACTTTTCGATCTCATCTGCATCCTCGTCAAGGCCCATCAGTTTCAGGGTGCTGTATGCGTCGATGGGAGAGATGTACAGCGGCTCTTCATACCAGTCGTGGAAGCCGCCGCTCACAGGTTTCAATACATCATGCCCCCAGGCATATTCCTTGTAAGCATTCCAGGTTTTATTGGTGGCGAAGATCACTTCTGCCGGCAAAGCATCGATCTCACCATGCAGTTCCGCCTCGTATTGTATGCTTTTCTGTGTTGTACATGCCGTCAGCATCATCACTACCCCTAAACTCATCATTCTAATCTTCATCATTTCCTCCCTCATTCTATATTCATTATTCTTATTCTCATTCCTTATTCCTCTGTTCATTATTCTTATCCACCCACCCCCTGGCCCCCTCCCTGCGAGCAAGGAGGGGGAACTTTCGAGCAAACCAACCTCTTTCACTGACTTCTAATTTCTGTATTCTGACTACTGACTACTGAATTCTGAATTCTTATTCTTATTCCTTGTTCCTTGTTCCTCTGTTCATTATTCTTAACCACCTCTCCCCCTGCCCCCCTCTCCTCAAGAGAGAGGGGGAACTTTCGAGCAAACCAACCACTTTCACTGATTTCTAATTTCTGTATTCTGACTACTGAATTCTGAATTCTTATTCTTATTCTCATTCCTTGTTCCTTGTTCCTCTGTTCCTCTGTTCGATATTCCCCTGTTCCTCTGTTCGATATTCCTCTGTTCTCTATTCAATCACCTTTCGGCTCCATCTTTCAATGTCTTCCCAGTTCCTGAAATCTCCTACCGGTGCTTTGATCTTGCTGACCATGAATTTATGCAATCCGCTGAGTTTATCGGGGTCCACGGCGCCGTGGAAAACCTTAATATCTTCCACACCGATCTTATCGGCGATCTCTTTCAGGTTCTTCGGGAATTCCCATCCTTCCATGAGACTGACCGGATCGCCTTCTCCCGTGGGCCCGCTGGAGAACAGGTACACTTTTTTGTCTTTCAATTCATCCTGGAATTTTTTCAGAAAGCGGGCGGCCTGTTTTCGCCAGCTCCCAACATAAACCGCGCTCCCAAGCACGATGGTGTTGTAGTTGTCGATGCTCTTGATTTCTGATGCTTCTGAAAGAGTTACCTCCATACCAGAATTTTTCAGCACTTCGGATATCTTTTGGGCAATTTCTTCCGTAGAGCCGTATTTGGTCGCATATGCAACGAGGATCTTGGTTTTCATAATCTGGCTAATCTGTTTTGGCGTGGCACGAAATTTTATCCTTTTTTAGCTGTTCAAAAGTATTAATTCCTTCGGATTGCATCTACATAAAATTCGTTTGAAAATAAATGTAAGCGTGTAAAAAACAATCAGGGGATGCGGTAATCATAGTTGAAGCGATTGAACAGCATCAGCATGGGAATGGGTTTATCGGTTTGAACAAAATCGGGGTTCAGCCTGATGGCCTTCTTATTGGCAAAATCTGTTTTCATGCCCCACATCATCACATAAATACCTTTGCTGTGTGCATATTTGATCTCTTCTGCCGGAGTGTTTGTTGTTGTTCCTATTCCGAAGATCCCGTGTTCCACCGCATCCTCGATACTGCCGCCGATCAGGATCCCTTTTGTATTCATGCCCAATTCAATGGCAAGCAGTTGAAAATTCAGGTCTCCCTCTATAAATATGTGCCCACTCATTCCGTATTTTTCCCCGAGCCGTTTTATAGCCCGTAAGAAGCGTTTGCGGTATTCCTGGTCATGATACAATACGGGGTTTAGCTTGCAGTCAAATGAAAAGTAAAGATCGTTCAGTGCAGGCAGGCTGTTGAACATTTGCTCTACCGAGTAAATGGGAATTTCTGCGATGACATTTGCATAGCGGCAATAGCTGATCTCGCTAAAGGTATAGTCTGAAATATATCCTGCGCAATTTGAACCTCTTTCCAGATCTTCATCATGGTACAATACCAGAACACTGTCCTTGCTTAATTGCACGTCCACCTCTGTTCCGTCGGCGCCGATCCCGATCACAGGGTGTATTGCTTCAAGGCTATTGTTAGGGTATTTATAAAGATCGCCCATGCCGCCATGCCCAAGGATCATGATCACATTATGATTCAGGTTTTGAACGTTGAAATCCTCTTCCTTCTCACAGGAGGTGAAAAGGAGTAGCAGAAGCATGAAGGCTATTTTAAAAACATGTCTCATCTGCATCATTCAACGGGTGTTTTCTTTTGTGTTTTTTTATGCTTGCCGAATGCATAACCGACCATGAACTGAACCGTCATCCACATCGAATCCTCATCTGTTTTCCAAAATGCATTGATGGGAGGGGTTTTGAGTTCTTCGTCAATGCTGTAGTGTTCGTATATCCTGAGAAAGTACGACAGTTCAATATCGAACGACAGGCGGTCGAAAAAGGTATATTGAAAACCTGCAGAGGGACCGATCCCCAGGCGTGTGATCCTGTACTTCGAATGCTCCGTCTTTCTCTCCAGGCTGCTGTAAGTCTCAAGGTTTTTGAAATACTGGTTAAAATCGATATTTCCCCCGGCATAGAATCCCTGTCCTGGCCTTTTCCTGATCAGGATGAAATAATATTGCGCTGACGGGATAAAGTGATACCCCCTGGTAATCACTGTTCTTTCAGAATATGAAAATCCCTGGCTTTGGTTAAAGAAGTCGTGATACTTCCTGAAGCTATAATCTTCAAACAGTCCGATATTCAGCAGGGCTGAAACAGAAAGCTTTGGCATGATGTATCGCTGGTATTCTATCCCTGCCCATTGCTGGCTCTGGCCGCTCAGTGCAGGGATTACCGGGATAAGATTAATTTTTACCAGGTTCTTTCTGAAAACAGGCATTGGAGTGGTCTGAGCACTTGCAACTGCCATTATGAATAACAGCAGCACCGTTAACAGCAGGGGGAGATTATATCGCTTAGTTTGCTTAAAAGTGATCATTATCAAGGGTTTATTAATGCGGAACACCTTTAATCATGATAAATATACCAAAAATACTGTTCAGGCGAAGCCGAAATGCAATACCAAATTGCAACCCTTGAATTTTCTGTTGTCTTTAATGGCAAACGAGATCAATAATGAGAATATCGCTTGCCATCGTAATTTTCGTCCTCTCTGCTTTCATCAGCAGAGCCTTTTCGCAGGAGCTTTACCAGAATGTGCGCGGTACGGTCCGCGACCGTGAATCCATGGCGCCCCTTCCCGGGGCTACCGTGATCATCAGGGATTCTGATCCCCTGATCGGAACCACTACCGATGCCGAGGGCAAATTCTGCCTGAAGGGTGTGCCGGTGGGAAGGCATACCGTATCTGTATCCTATATTGGTTACGAAGAGATCAATATCCCTGAGATCATGGTTTCTTCGGCCAGGGAAACCCTCTTGCACCTCGATCTCCACGAATCCGTAAGCACCCTGGGCGAGGTGGTGATCAGGCCTGAAGAAGAAAAAGGCCGGCCGGTCAATGATATGTCGATGATCAGTTCACGCTCATTTACCGTGGAGGAAACCAAACGTTATCCTGCATCCATCAGCGATCCGGCACGCATGGCCCTGAGCTTTGCCGGGGTTACCGGGGGGGATGACTCAGGCAATGAGATCATCATCAGGGGGAATGCTCCCTCGACCATGCTCTGGCGGATGGAAGGCATCGAGATTCCCAGTCCGAACCATTTTGCCGAAGAGGGATACTCGAGCGGTTATGTCAGTATTCTCAGTGCCAACCTCATCGATAAATCGGATTTCCTGACCGGGGCCTTTTCAGGGGAGTACGGCAATGCCATCTCGGGCGTGTTCGATATGCGGATGCGTAACGGGAACAATATGAAGCGCGAAACTGCCCTGCAGCTCGGGGTGCTGGGCACCGACATTTCCATGGAAGGCCCCTTTCGAAAGGGCTACGGGGGATCTTATCTCTTTAACTACCGCTATTCGACCCTCAGCATAATGGAAAGCCTTGGCCTGATCCCCGATGCCGGGGGGATCCCGAAATACCAGGACCTGTCTTTCAAGGTCAATCTCCCGGCGGGGAAGGCCGGGGTATTCAGCATCTGGGGCATTGGCGGAACAGCCATCTCCCAGGAAAAAGACAGGATGGATCCTGAAGAATGGGAAAGCCGCTACGACCGGATGACCTTTAAGTTCACCACCGGCATGGGGGCTGCAGGAATATCCCATACCTGGTTCCCCGATGACCGCTCCTACCTTAAATCCACCATTGCAATCACCGGCAACCGGAGCGCTGATTATGAACAACTTTACCCGGTGGAGGGGCTCGGAAGTGAAAATCCCGAAGTTGGCGATCCTGAACTCTTCTACAAAGATAAGTATGAGCAAACATCCTTAAAGGCCAATATACTGTACAATCGTAAGCTAAATTCGCGCATCAGCAGCAGAAGTGGCCTGACCTATTCATACCTTAATTACATGATGAAAGCCGAAGGCATTGATGAAGAGAACGGAAATGTGTGGAGGGAATGGCTTGCACAGCAGGGAAATACCTGGATGCTGCAGGGCTACGAGAGTATGAAATTCCGATTGAATCCTAAATTTTCCATCGCGGCGGGCCTGCATATGCTCTATTTCGGGCTTAATGAAGAATTTTCGGCGGAGCCCCGGCTGGCTTTTAAGTTGCAGTGTTCCGACAGGCAGTCCATCGGCCTTGCTGCCGGGATCCATAGCCGACACGATGAGATGGGAACATACTTCGCCAGGATCCCCATCGCCCCCGGCATGTACAGCACACCCAATACACAACTCAAGCTGAGAAAAGCCTTTCATGTGGTGTTGTCGCATGAGCATTTGCTGGCCAAAGACCTTCGTCTTACAGTTGAGGCTTACTATCAGCATCTCTGGAACCTGCCTGTAGCTGCCGATACCGGCTTCACCTATTGCGCCGTGAACGGAACCTCGACCCTGTCGTACAACGATACCCTGGTCAGCAATGGGATCGGGAGGAATTTCGGACTGGAAATGACCCTGGAAAAGTTTTTTACACAGCGCTATTATTTCATGCTTACCGGATCCCTCTTTGATTCAAAATACCGTGCCTCGAACGGGGAGTGGTACAATACGCGGTTCAATGTGCATTTTGCCATTAACCTTGTGGGGGGCAAAGAGTTTGCCCTGGGACGGAAGAAGAATAATTTCCTGGGGGTGAACATGAAGCTGACCTGGGCCGGGGGGATGCGCGATACGCCCATCGACCTGGAAAAATCGGTCGGGGAAGGCTATGCCGTCTATATCCAGGATCAGCAGTATGAACTCAGTCACCGCGATTATTTCCGTACCGACTTCAGCATTAACTACACCCTCAACCGCTCAAAGGTTTCGCACACCTTCAGCCTCGATATCCAGAACCTGACCAATAACCGCAATATGATGTTCGAGTATTACGATCCGGATCTCAACGAAGTAAAGATGGAATACCACATGGGCCTGCTGCCGGTCCTGGCTTACAAGATCGAATTCTGATCCTAAACCCCCCTGTTTACCTGCACGCCCTGCCGGATTCCCCTTCGGGATGAAGGCAGGGTATTTTTGTTCGCTGAGCGTGAATAAATTACACACTTTTTTTGATCATTTCCCGGCCGGGCTGATGTAAGTATCAGTGAACCAGGTGTTAAGGGTTTGTGGCACAGGCTTCGCATACTATAATATAACAACTAAACCGGAATGTCATGGAAACAAGAATGAAGCTTAAGAGGCTGATCGCCTGGCTTGCCTGTGTTATTTTGCTGGCCGGCACGGCATACGCAGCCGGTTCACCCGGGGAACCCCCGGGAAAGAACACTGTAAAGGCCCTGCTGTTGCTCGATGATCTGTATGGCAGCAGCCTGAACATTGAAGACAACCAGAACAATATCCTGGAAAATTTTACGGAATATGGCTGGGACATCAGCATTGCCTGTTGCACCCCGGAAGTAAAACCCTGTCCGTTGGCAGTGATGCAGGGCTGCAAGGTCATTCATCCCGACCTGAGGACCTATGAACTCGATAATGCCCTGGAATGGGATGTGATCATAGTGGTGCCGGGAGGGGATTATTCACACCTGATCAGCTGTCCTTTTGTTCATAGTTTGCTCACGCGGGCAAAGGAACAGGGGATCCCGATAGCGGCCTGGTGCCGGGGTGTGCGAGTACTGGCGCATGCCGGGATCATCGAAGATGTACAGGTCACCGGGGATGCCGATTTTGAGGATGAATATCTTGCCGCAGGAGCTGTTTACCTGGGCGAGGATCATCCGCCGGTCTTCAGCCAGGGGATCATCAGTTGTGCGCAGGATAAGCTATACCGGCAGCAAATGTGTAAACTGATCTGCGAGGCAGTTGAAAATTCGGCATCTGCCAGGAGCGGAAAGAGTGCCCGTGATCCCGAAGTGGAACTGGATATTTATCCCAACCCGGTAAGGTCTTCAACTACCCTTGAATTCACTATCCTGGAAGGGGAGATGGTGCATATCCTGATCTACGACCAGTCTGGGAACATGGTGCTGGAGGTGGTCCGACAGGAATTTGAAGCCGGACTCAATAAAGTCACTTTTGATCCAACCGAACTTCCAACCGGGATGTACTACCTCTACCTGGTTACAAGGAATGCGGTCGGTATGCGGAAATGCATGATCATTTGATGTTAATAATCCATTAAGCTTTAGTGGCTTAGTTGCATTGCCAAAAACATTTCAGTACCTTTAATGGTTACTTGATAGAAAACACTTTATCTAACCTTTAAACCTGAAATTATGAGAACCATTACCCGAAGCATGCTATTTGCCCTCATGATGGGCGCATTCCTTTTTGCCTCTGCCCAGAAAGGCGGTGGCGACAATATGCTGAAAAAGAAGATCCAGGCCTACAATAACCAGATGGTGCAGGCCATCCTGAGCGGAGATGATGAGAAATCCATGTCGTTCTATCACAAGGATGTTATTTCCATGCCCAATTACGGTGAGATGATGCGCGGTCTGGATGCTATGGCCGAGCATCAAAAGGAAAATAAAGAAAAGGGAAACAAGATCACGGCCATGAAACTGACTACGAAAATGGTCACAGAATATGGCGATGCCCTGGTGGAGATCGGCCGTTTTTCGCTCACGTATGAATCCCCTAAACTTCCACAGCCGGTTTCCGATGAAGGAAAATACCTTACGATTTGGGTGAAAGATGAAAAAGGCTCCTATAAGATCATCAATGAGATCTGGAATACCGATGTACATCCCATGCAGGCCATGAAAGGCCAAAAACCAAAAGGGGAAGAAAAGCCAAACCCGAATTCTGAACAACACAAGAAACTGAACAAGTCAGGAGGGGAAACCAAATCAGGAAGTGAGAAGAAACCCAGTGCTTCGGAAAAGAAAGGGAATTAACTTTCATCTGTACCCGTGTCGAGCTTAAGAACCTTTGCATCGACCCAGTATGCGGAAAACAAGCCTTCGCGGTTGCTGAGAAAAAAGAAATACCTGCCATCGCCGGTCAGGCGGGGGCAGAGTTCATGATGTTCCGTATTTATTGAAGAGGGCAGGGGGATGGCAGTTTGCCATTCTCCTGCTTTGTTTTTATGGCTGATAAAGAGGTCGGGTTTATCGGTTTCACTGCGCGAAAAGATGAGCACCTTTTCATCGGGGCTTATCCACGGGGTGCATTCCCCGTAAGGTGTATTTATGGCAGTATCGAGACGAAGCGGCTCCTGGTATTCTCCATTGTTGTAAACGGATAAATAGATATTTCCGTTCGCGGCATAATAAAGGTTGCCGTTGGCAGCCAAACTGAATTGCCAGTGGGGATCGGTTTCATTGAGTTTTCCTGCAGGTTGTACAGGCTTTCCGATCTCCCCGTGATCCAATTTACTGAAGAGGATATATTCGCGGTTATCGGTTTTGCTGTAGGTGGAAAAAAAGAGGCGCTTGCCATCCGGTGTAAGACAGGGATCGTCTGAATTTTCTGTTTCATCATTGAGGAAGAGTGGCCGGGGTTTCGACCAGGCACCGTCTTTCAGGCTGCATTGCATGATATCGTCCCCGTCGAAGGATTTATAGTATACCTGATTGCCGTCACTGGTGAATACGGGCACGGAGTGAAGGTCGTCGGGGATGATCCCCTGCGCAAAACGCTCGGGTGTGATTCCGGGCGCGCTTTGTCCCAGGTAGGGCCCGCTGAGGTGTTCATGTGTACTCACCTGGCTTGTGAGCAGGATAAGGCTGAATGATGCGACGATCAGAAGAAAAGCAGACCGCAGGGAACGCCGCAGGCCATATACTCCACTGATTCTTTTCTTCGTGCTTTCTTTCATCAGGCGGTTATGTTGTTCGGCAGGATTATACTGCACATTATTAAATTCAATTATTGTACCATAGGTTGTAATGGGTTGGTTAATAATAACTTAATAAGGTGTTCGTTGTTCTGTGTCCGCCTGCATCTGTCCGTTTTTGTGCCCGCATTGTTCGATGCCGAACATTCTGATGATGGATGATGGATTTTGTCCGGCGTCTGGTATCTGGCATCTGGTATCTGGCATCTGGTATCCGGCATCAATATTTCAAAAACTTCCCGTTCATGCTTTCTCTTTCCGTGTGCACGCTAATTATATACATGCCTTGTTTGAGCTTGGAAATATTTATTTCGGTGGTCGTTCCGGTCAGGCGTCCCGACATGAGCTTTTTACCCATAACACTTGTAATCTGGTACTCAGCTCCCGCTATCACCGTCTCCTGGTCTGCCCGTCTTTCTATCTCTGGAGTATTATTTTCCATTATTTTGACATAAACTATTTCATTCCCAGGATTGGGGTAAATATCCAGGCTTATATTGGAGTTCTCAATTTCTGGTACAAGCAACTCACTGTTCGGAATAAGAATCTCACCGTCCAGGATCCTTTGCCTGAGTTCATAGAGCCTTTCTTTCAGGAGGTCCCTGGAGGAATCGGCACTGAAATAGCTGTTGGCAAAAACATAGGCCATGTCCACTTCCTGAACATCACCGGGTTTAAAGGTAAATGGCCCGCAGGATCCCATTCCCCGGCGGTCGTAGGGATTGTTGTTGGAGGTTTCCTCCGTCCAGTAGAGTCCGTTCTGGTTCCATCCCCCGGCCGGGTATTCGCAATCGGTGCCCCAGTTCAGCGGATCGGTATCGCCCGGGAACATAAAGCGGCATTCCGGGCCTTCTGCACCGTTATATAAATGTCCGTTGCCTCCAAACAATACCGGAGTATTGTCTTTCCAAATTCCTTTCATGTAGTTGTAGTATTCATTACCAATGGCAGGATCACCCGTAGGACCATTGTTAAAAAAGGTAAAGCGCGTCATCCCATAGCGCTCATCATCGGCGATACCGTTCCCGAAGTTCAGGCCATTCACGCTGAAATCACAGCCTCCGCTAGCATTGTCTTCCATATCGGCATCCATAAATGGACCAGCAAGGAAGCTAACCGATTGGGCAGGAGGATAGTCCCCATATGTGCCGGGCTCTCCCTGTCCGTCTGTCTCCAGGCCGTTGTAGACGTAATATGAACTTCCTTCCACATGGCTCCCTATATAATCATCCCAGGCATATCCCAGGTCTAAATCAGTGAAAATGCCAAAATAAGTGTCATAATAGCTTTGATCGGAGCGGTTGGTCAGGCTGTAATGCATAAACACGGTATTGTTCAGGATGGAATCTTCCGGTGCATCATAGGCATAGGCCATGCCCTGGATTTCGACCTGCATTTTCTGTGCCTGGGTGGTGCCATGGATTCTGTCATCGTTCGTAAAGAAGAGAATACACTGGTCGCCCCGGATCAGGGGAAAATCACCGTCCATGGGATCGTAGAAACCATCTCCGTTTTCATCATGATAGGGGGCCAGTTGTTCAGCCATTCCGTTGGTCTGGTCACCGTTTCCGGGCCATTCGGCAATGCTCCTGATGGGCTCATATCCTTCTTTCCACCAATTGCGGTAGTGATATGATACTTCTTCCCGTGTCAACTTCCAGGTAGTGTTCCATTTGGAAAAATATGCAGTATCGTAAGTATTGGCGATGGGCCCCGGCTGATACTCCCAGCCATATCCCCGGAATCGTTCTGCAGCGATATGCAGCATCTGGCTATCATCTATTCCTCCTATCCAAAGGGTATTGGCGAACATGGTATGCTTGCCGCTGCCCTTAGGAGCTTCGAAGTGGGGAATGAATTCTGATATTCCATATTCCGGAATCTCTTCGATACGGGCAAACTGCATGCCGCTGGCATTGATACCTGCATTGATATTATTGATATTGAGGGAATCATATGAATGGTTGTTTTTAATATCAATATAGATTTCACCTTCTGCGAAAATGTGAGGAGGCTGGCCAAAATTAGCAAGGACATAGTTCAAAGTATCCCTTCCGAAACTGTTCGAAAAAGGGGTGTAGGTGAGGACACTGTCCGATTGGTCTGTTTTCATGCCTTTGCTGGCTCCATAGATAGCCACATTGTTGATTATGATGGAGTCAGGCAAAATGTCGTTCGCCCTGAAATGGATGCTGACAGGGATGCCTGCCTTCGTGCTTGCCGAATCGGGCATGGCGATGCCATAGGCAGGGTTTTGCTCCACCTCCACAACCACCGGGATCCACTCTGAAAAGTAATTCGTATCATTCACCTTGCATATCCTGTAATATGCCGTGTCGTAGCCTGAAGTTGTGGCGGGCGTCCAGTAATAAACAGTATCTGAGGAATAGGATATTTTGCCATAAGGATAATTAGGATTATTTACATCTTTTATCTTAATCGCATCCCCGTTCGGGTCATGGTCGTTCGAGAGGACTTCCACGGCAATCGGACTATAGGCCAGGCCGCTTCCATAGTCGGCTTCTCCATACGGGCAGTCGGGGTTTTTGCTGACATAAATAGTGACCCTGGCCAATTCGGAGTACATGGCCGGGTTGTTTTTGTAGTGGATCTTATATACTATCGCATCATAGCCGGTATAGGAGGTGTTTGCCGTATAATAGAGGAGGTCATCAATGAGCTCCAGGCTGCCGTTGCCGGGGTAGCTGGTAATGGTGATAACCAGGGTGTCGTCCAGAGGATTCAGGTCGTTGTCGAGCACATCCAGAACCGCGGTGATTCCCCCTGTGGCGGAGTAACTATCATCCACAGCCACGGGCAGTTCCGGGTTGTGATCCAGGTATACTGTCACATCGGCTTCGTTGGAGATATAGTCTGTCCCGGATCTTTCCATCACCTCATAGTCAAACCAGGCCTTGCCTGATGATCCTCCATAGGTGGAGGTGAGTATGACATATGAAGAATCGGAGGCGATCTCAAGGCTGCAGTGCTGCTCACTGCTGATAAGCCATATCATAAGTTCATGTCCTCCGGGGGAGGTATCATTTTCCAGCAGATGGAGTTCCGTGGGTTCCAGGTAGCGGGCATGCAGGCTGTCGTCGGTTGCCACAGGTACCTCGGGATTGTATAGAACATCGATATAGATGTGTGCATAATCCGATACATAGCCGGGGGCGTTTTTCTTTTCGATGCGGTATTTCAGGCCTTCCCGGCCTTCAAACCATTCCGAGGTAAAGTATACCATGCTGTCGGTATGCCAGCAATAACCATGCGAACATGAATATACACTGCTGATAATAAGGCTATCCCCATCGGGGTCAAAATCATTCAGCAATACAGGGATGGCGACGGTGTCCTGGTTCAGTACCTGCGTGGAATCGTCCACGGCAACAGGATTGCTTTGGGAAAACAGCAATACAGGAAACAGGATGAATAAAAGAGCGTAAATCTTTCTCATATTCTCGGCTTTGGGTTAAACCTGCCTGGCGAGGGCAGGACAATCAGGGTTGAATTATGCACGAAAAGATAACAATATTTTCTGCCCGGGTCAAGAAAATATCAGGGAAAGGCGGGATTCAGTCAGTTAAAGGAAGAATCAGAACTCGGAACTCGGCACCAATGTCACCCCGATTACTATGACAAAACC
>NPID01001301.1_pt5 | contig 14747 bp, 14 predicted proteins | sample 8637491 | NCBI WGS metagenome assembly NPID01 (sample SAMN07420843, study PRJNA396082) | bioreactor metagenome | isolation source: sample BA6 brine-fed electro-methanogenic bioreactor BA | place: Japan: Kochi | collected 2016-06-14 | reverse complement strand
AGCGCAAGCGAACCTGATTCGGCGCGGCGGGTGGGTCAGCGTGCAAGATAGCGTGAAGTCCGATACCTGGTCAGCCCCGCAACCTGATTGAGGAGGGGGTAGCTCACAGGGAGCCCGAGGTAACTGGGAAAGCCTCGTATGGGGTCCTGGAATCGGCGGTCGGATAAGCGCGGCGCAAGGGGAGACTCGAGGCCAAACGATGCGGTGCGAGGTGGCAGAGGACTCCGTAGTAGTGATGAAGTCCCGGGCTGTGAGAGCTGGTAACAGTCTGGAGGATAAAACCGGGATGAGCCGCCGCCCGGTTGGCGGGGACCTGCCCCTTCATCGTCAACGTCTACCTCGATAACTTCGACCAGCTCATGAAAGTCCGAGGGCATCGTATCGTGCGCTATGCGGACGATATTCTGATTCTCACCCGCTCAAAGAGCGCCGCCCACCATGCCCTCAAGGTGGCAAGGGACTACCTGGAAGGGGAGCTTCTGCTCACCGTCAACGAACACAAGAGCCGCATCGTCCACAGCTTCGGGGGCGTGAATTACCTCGGAGTCACGATCCATACCGGCACCACCCGGATCAAGAGGGAGAGGGTTCGTGAGTTCAAGGACAAGGACAAGGGGATCATCGGGCGCAATTCACCGGTCAATCTGGAGAAGGTCATCGTCGACCTGAATCCGGTCATCCGGGGATTCGCCAATTACTTCCGGGTCGCCAACGGCCAAAAGGAGTTCAGGGTGCTGATGAAGTGGATCAGTGTCCTGTCGCCCCATGAGGTCTCCACGGCCTTGGCGCAGCTGTGGCCTTCGGGTTTCCGAGACGGTTCGGTTGAAGGTGGGGGACACTGACAGCAACAGGATGCTGCTGTGGGTGCGTGACGGCAAAGGTGGCAAGGACCGTTGCGCAAAAGCAGGATTCAAAAAAGCGCCTCGGTCCACACTCCGTACCATTCCTACGCCACCCATCTGCTCGAGCGCGGCATCGATCTGCGCGCCATCCAGGAGATTCTCGGGCACATCAGTCCCAAGACCACCTGCGTCTGCACCCACCTGACCGACAAGCTGCTGAGCAATCTGCATCGCGGCGACATCAAAAAGCGTTCTACGGCGCTCTGATGCAGGCGGCAGCCCAGTCGCTTCACGTCCTGTCCGCCGAGCATCACTACATCGGCGGACAGATCGGCATTCTGGTCGTGCTGCACGCCTGGGGAAAGGGTATGGTGCACCATCCTCACGTCCATTGCCTGGTGCCCGCCGACGGACTCACCTCGGAGGGAGAGTCGCGCCCGGCGCAAAAAATACCTGCTGCCGGCCCAAGCCCTCTCGCGGATCTGTCGCGCAAGTTCATGCCCCTGGCCCGTTAGTTCAACGGGTGGTCATCAGCGACTCCAACATCCGCGCCATCGACAACGGCCAGCTATCCTTCGACAGCAAAGACTCGCAAACCAACCGCTGGGTGCCGATGACCCTGCCGGCCGAGGAGTTCACCCGGCGCTTTCTCCAGCACGTGTTGCCCACAGGGCTCAACAAGGTGCGCTATTGCGGGCTGCTCAGCCCGAGCAACCGCCAAGTGATCAACTTAACTGCTGATCGATCGCACCGACCCGCAAGAAGAACCGCCGAACCTTGACGCCGACCATCCCGAGATTCCCGAGGAGGAAACTTGCCTGTGCCCGCTTTGCGCCATCGGAGTAATGGTGTTCGTGGTCCGCTTGCCCCGCCAGCCAAGGGGGCCGCCATGAGGATTTTACGCGCCCCCCCCCCAGGGCCATATCGCGTGGGGTCAAAACCAAGGCGACACGTTTGCCCACCTGTGCGGGCAAAAACAACTAAACCTTGGAAGTTTACTTCGGGTCCCTCGAAAAGGGCTCTCGACAACCGGAAAAAAGAGCACAAAAACCGAAAAGCCACTCTAATTCATTGAAAAGCTTCCCCAAAATCGACTTTTACGGCGGCTTCGCGCCGCAAAAACTCTTCATCGTTATCGGGCACCAAATAATAAATATAATCCCGTTCTATTTTCTTGACTCTTAGGTTCTCCTCTGTTAGGTTGTTGCCTGATTAGGAAGGCCTCGGCCTTTCCTTTTGCTTTGGAAAACACCAAGCCTTCCCCCCCCTTTTTTTTGGTTGATGTTTTGGGGAGAGCTGCAGGTTGTTTGTTGGCCTTGCCACTAAAGGAGGAAACACCATGAGAAAGAGATCGCTTGCCCTGCCCCTGGCCCTTTTAACCGTGCTGCTCATCGGCAGCCCCTGTTTGGCGGCGATAGAGTTCTTCGGCACCGCCAAGATCAAGCCGACGTACTACAGCAACTTCGACTTCGACGATTCGAAAGGTGACAAACCGGCTCTGAACGAAGGGGGCTGGGCGTCCGGCGAGCACATCCGCGGCGAGTTGCGGCTCGGCTGGAAGGCTTCGGGCGAGAAGTGGCGGGTCAAGATGATCGCTGAAGCCGATGTCATCTTAGAGAAGGATACCGGCGACCGCTCCTTCTACGTGGGCGCCGAAAAGGACAACCAGCCGAACACCGGCGGCGAATTCGGCATCGAGCGCGCCGAGATGGGTTACACCTTCAACAAATACTTCGACCTTTCCACGGGTTGGGATATCCGTTACCTCGACATCAAATCGGGCGGCTTGCTCTACGGCGATGACCATCCGTTCGTCGGCCTGAGCGGCGCCCTGACCGACAGCACCAGGTACGAACTGCTCTACCTGCCGATCCAGAACCGGGATTTGATAAACGTCTCCGATGCCACCGTGACCGGCGACTGGCGGGTCTACAGCCTGAAGGTCGACCAAGTGATCGACACCGGGGTTGGCAAGCTGACCCTGAGCCCCCTGGGAGCCTTCAGCGACAACCGAGACGCGGAGGCGGAGGTCTACTATTACGGCCTTGAAGTTCTCGGTCAACTCGGCCCGATCATGCCTTCCTTCGAGATTATCGGCGCCGACGGCGACTTCGACAACGGCAAGGACATCAGCTCCTGGGCCCTGTTCGCCGGGGCCGAGTTGCCGGTCAACAAGGCCTTCAACCCCTATGTGGCCTACCGTTTCACCCAGGGTGACGGCGACCAGAACGACGACGATGTCGAGGGCTTCAACGGCATCACCGACATCGGCCGCTATACCCCGCTGATGGGGATGGACGGCAACATCCTCGGCGAGCACCTCGCCTCCGGCGCCAGCATCTACAATTCACCCCTCTACTCTTTCTCCCCGGAACGGGCCGTTGGGGGCGACGGGTATGGCGGCATCGGCAACGGCAGTTCCGGCAACAACCCCGGCCAGAGTCTGATTGCGGTCGGCACCAAGGGAGACCTCTCTGACTTCATCCCCAAGGTCTCCTACAAGGCCCAGGCCTTTTTCATCTGGTACGATGATACCGGCAACCTGATCAACGTGAAAAATCCGGGCCAGAGCGTCGACGACTACGCCGGTACGACCTTCGACGTGCAGACCAAGTACGCCTTTAACAAAAACTTCGCCATCGATTACATCTTCTCAGGCTTCGTTCCCGGCGACGGCATCCAGGATCAGGTGGCCGCCGACGACACGGCTTTTGTGCATGCGCTGACTATGGCCTGGACATATTGAAAGACAACAACATGCAGATGCAATTCAAGGGCCCCATGCGGGCCCTTTTTTCCTTTTCGTGATATCGTTAAAGAACAAGGCTGAAAAGAAGCCGATTCTCCACCTGCCCGGAAGGGCAAGGTCTTTTTTCAGTCTTCTGAATTCTGATCTCAATGAGGTTTTTCCATGAAGCGGTTACTGAAAGTGATCCTGTGCCTCATTCTGTGGGGGGTGCTCGGTTCGGTTGCAGCCATGGCCGGCGAGTGGCCGAAAATCGAAGCCGCCCTCTCTTCCTGGGAGGGGCCGAAGGAGCTGGCCCTGCGCAGCGATCTGGAAGATCCCCTGGCGTCCCCAGTCGTCCAGGGCCTTCTGGAAGATCTTCTGGCAAAAGGTTTCGTGGTGACGCCCGTGTCGCCGGAGACCCTGACCGGAGAGGGGCTGATGCTCGATTTCCGCCGGGCGGGGGATAGTCAGATGCTGGCCTTGCGCCGCGGCGCCGACGGCGCGATCATCGCTTTCGAAAGAAAAGCGGTGGCGCTTCCGGCCGACGAAGCGCGGCCGACCGAGCCGACGCCGGTTGCGCCGGGGGCCGTTGCCCCCGCCTCCCGGGGGGCCGGGACCGACCTCATCGAACTGCCCGGGCACCCCAGAAGCATCGCCCTGCTGGAGACCGCAAGCGATGGACGGAGCCTCGATCTGGCCCTCCTTTCCGATCGTGGGCTGGAAAGATACCGGCTTCAGGGCGCGGATCTGCAAATGGTCGGTGCTTATCGCCCCCCCATCTCTTCGCCTCGCGCCCTCCATCTCAGTGCCGGGGACCTGAACGGGGACGGCCGCAGGGAGGTTGCTGCCGTTTGGGCAGACGATATCCTTGGGATTTACGAAGGCACCCACTCCCAGCTGCACGCCTGGATTCTGGGTCAGAAGGGAGGGGATTTCAATCCTCTGAGCCCTGATCTTTCCGGGTATGTCCGCATTGTCGGGGAAAAGGGTTTCCTGCAGTGTCGCGGCCGCTACGTACCCTTCGCCGGTCCGGTATTTACCCTGATCAGGGCCGAGGCAGGGTATCGGGCCGCCAGTCGGCCGGTGGCCTGGGCGGGGGCCGACCTTTATCAGGCGACCCCACTTGGAAACGACGAAGCTTTGGTCTGGAACGAAGATGGTAACCCGCAACTCGTCTCCCGGGTCACCGGGAAGGTCTCCCCGGGAGCGACCCTGTTGGGGGATTTCACCGCCCTCTCCGGCCCCGAGGTGGCGGTGAGGCTGGAGACGCCCGAGTATCGTTCCGGTTTCGAAAAGGAGGACCAGGTCAAGGAAACCTATTATCCCCTCCCGGGGCGGGTGGCGATCGGGTCCGACGGTGCGGCCTACACCGTGCAGCGCGGCCGGACCGAGGGGGTTCCCATGTTCGGCAAGCCTTCCGGCAGGGACGCCGTGGGCCGGGTGGTCCGGGACGGAGAGCGCCTGCTGCTGGAGCACCCTTTTGCGGCGGTCGAAGCATTCATCCTCGACTTTGCCCTGGTGGAGCGTTCCGGCCCGTCGCTCGACGCGCTCCTTCTCCTCAACGAAAAGGAGGACGGTTCCGGCCGGGCCTATCTGCTTTTGCAGCAGGCCCTGCGGCGGAACTGAAGAACCGGCCAGGAAATCAAGCAACAGAGCGGATTCCAGAAAAGGCGATGTTGTGAAATGCCCGTGGCGGGGGTAGAATTAAAGTGCAATAGTTAAGTCGCGCTTGCCGTTGCCATTCGAAGCCCGGGGGGCTCTGGCGGTGGTTGCGGACCGGGTGGTGGAAGGCGGTTTCAACGTAGTTGATCGAGAGGAGATTAGCAAATGAAATCGATGATCATGCTGTGGACACTGGTTGTTCTGATCTTTACCCTGGTGGCCTGCGCCGCTCCTGCGAATAAGCAGTCGGGGAGGAAAGTTCTCTGCCCTGCGTGCGGCACCGAGTTTGTGATCGAAGAGGATATTGGCGGATAAGGCTAGCGGGTAACTTGCCGGTTTCTGCACGCCTTCGAACCCGATCTGATCTCTTGGCGGTACGCCGCGCTGGGGGCTGGTTTGAATCGGCTATTCCAAGCTGGGGGCTATCTCAGGACCCGGGAGTCGGCGCCCTGACTCGGTCGGGACGGTCGGGTGGCCGCATAGTCTCTTTGGTGGCGGGATCGTCGTGACTCGATAGGGCGAGGTGTGGAATTTTCTACTGACCGATGTTGAAATACCCACATCCCGAGTTCCCGTTTGACAAGAATTAAAGGAAAGTCAATGTAAGTTCAAAGCCTTGGAGGAATGGCGCCGATTTTGCTTGTATTGTTTTAATAAAGAGAGAAAGCCTTTCGTCTTTTCAGGGATTAGGGGAGACGCTTTTGGATCCGGGACCGGTTGAGAGTCAACGGGTTTATAGCTCCAGCAATGATTGCCTGTTGGGGGGTGTCGGTGAGAGTGGAGCCGATTTCTCCGCCGATTAAGCAGAAAGGAGATGGGCTATGCGGACTGTTTGTGCTCTGTTGGTCGCACTCGGAGTCGTGGCGCTGATGTCAGGTTGCGCATCCAAACGGGAAATTGCGGACATGAGCCTGGGGGAGGAGCAGGTGGTGGAGCGCATTCCGGACAGCACCCCTGAGTGGCTCGATACGCCCTACGAGGAATCCGGAAAGCAACTTCTCTTCAAGGGTGAGGCGGCGCGGGGCAGCGACGCCTCTCTCTGTCTGCGACAGTCCAAAGCCAATGCGGTCCAAAACCTCGTGGAGGCGGTCAAAATCAAGGGACGCTCTGAGTTTTCCGAGGCGGTTCGCGGCGTCAACGTTTCCGAGGAAGCCTTGGGGCGTTACCTTGACAGCGTTGTCGCCTGGACCAGCGAAAACGTTCAGGTCTCCGGCATCGTTACTCAGGGCGAGTATAGGGAAAAGGTCCAGGTTCGTACCTATGAGGGAGTAAACTACTACTACAATTGCTACTCGCGGCTCTCCGTGCCGGTCGAAAGCTACCTACGCGCTAGACAGGAGGCTCTGTCACGAGCGGTGGTCGAAGCTCAGAATGACGAAGCCAAAGCCTTGGCCCTGGAGGCCAAGGCGCGACTCGCACCGTGAGTATTCTCCGTGAGACGCGCTCTTTTGCGGGTCGTGCGACGGTTGGGCTGGGGAAGCGTTCTGGTACTCGTGGCCGGGGCAGTAGGTTGTGTGCCCGAATTCTCTTCCCTTGACTCTGGCAGCGAGCGCCTTGTCGAGCGATCGGCCAGGAGCAGGCCTGGGTGGGTTACCCAGCTGCCTCAGGAACAAGGATACTTTTTCGCCACCGGCATCGCCACCGGTGCGGGCTCTCTCGAGGAGGGCAGGGCGGCAGGGATCCAGGCCGCCGTCCAGGACGTGGTGAACTACCTCGGGATCCGGTCTCAGGTCCACTACAGTGAAACCCGAACCGAACTTTCGACCCGGCTGGTCAACCGGGTCACGTCGGAAGGGTTTGCCCAGGTGACGAAAAGCCGCCCAGTGGAGATGTACTACGAGCGCTTTCTGGTCCCCGGCACGGGGAAAACCGGGGAGCGCTTTGATGTCTATGTGCTGCTCAGGATCCCCCAGGGCATGCTCAAAGAGGAAGAGCAACGCCTGAAACTCGATCGCCAACGTCGGCTCGAGCTCGCCGCCCGGCTGCTTCAAGAAGGCCGGTCCCACGCGGAAGGCGGGGACGTCGGGGCCGCTCTGCGGCGCTGGCTGGAGGCCGGTCGCCTGGTGGAGGGCGAATGGGGTGCCGATGCGTTGCGCCAGGCGATCAGGACCGCCCAGTCGGACCTGGCCGGCGCGGTGGTCCTGGTTTCCGACGGGGACGCGGGGGCCCCCGCAGGTAAGGGCGGCCCCTGGACGGTTCGGGCGCTGCTGCGGCAAGGGGCGCAAGAGAGCCCCCTGCGCCGGTTGCCTCTGCAGATCCGTTTCCGGGCCGAGACCCGGACGCATGTGGAAACGGCGACCACGGACGAAGCAGGGGAGGCTCGCGTCACGCTGCCGCCTAATAGGGATGCCCCCTCACGGATCGGTGTCGGCGTCGGTATCGACCTAGCTCGGCTTCTTTTGCTGGGGGGGAGCCGCCCCCCGCCGCGGGAGGACCTTCCCGCGGCCCTGCGAGGCCTTGCGGCCGTCACCCTGTGGCTGAGCCGGCCAGAGGAGCATTCGCAGACCATTGCCCACCTTCCCTCACTCCCGGGGGCTCAGACCGACTGGCCCGCAGAAGCAGCTGCCGACTGGTCGGGGGGCCTTCCGCCGGGCGATGAGCCGGCGGCAAGCGGGATGCTCAGCATCCGCATTGCTCCCGGCAACACCAGAGTATACCCGAGCGGCTCCCGGCAGAAGCCTGGGATAGGCTATCTGGTCGATGTCAGGGCGCCCGTCGCGACCTCCGCCCGACGCTCCCCCTTAAATCTAGCGCTGGTCATCGACCGCAGCGGGTCCATGGCCGATGGCGGCAAGATGGAGTACGTGAAAGAAGCCGTCCGTCTGGTGGCGAGAAATCTGGGGCCGCAGGATGGATTGTCGATCGTCGTCTATTCCGACGAGGTGGATATTCTGCTTGCAGGCGGGACGGCCCGCGACCGGCTCCTTATCGACCACCATCTCGACATGCTCGAACCGATGGGGACCACCAACCTGAGCGGTGGACTTTTCGAGGGGATGAACCTGCTCAGGGCCTCTTTTCTGGACCAGGGGATCAACCGGCTCGTCCTGCTCTCCGACGGCCTCGCCAACCGCGGGGTGACCGACGCTCGGGAGTTGGCGCAATATGCAGCACGGACCGGCGGGGAAAACATCTCCATTTCGACCGTCGGCGTGGGCCGGGATTTCGACGAAAATCTCCTTATGTCCCTCGCCTCGGCGAGCCGGGGCAACTACTATTATGTCGGTGACGCCGAGCGCCTGCCCGAAGTGTTCCGCGAAGAAATGCAGGGGCTGGCCTCGATCGTCGCCCAGAACGTCACCCTGACGCTGCGCCTCGAGCGGGGCGTCGAGGTCGCCGACGTCTTCGGTCTGCCCTTTGAACGGGTGGGCGACGCGGCCCACATCCGCCTTGGGGACATGACATCCGGGGACCGGCGTCTGGTCGGGCTGTCGCTTCGCCTGCCGGGCGGACCCGAGGGGCTGCAGGAGATCGGCCGGGTGGAGGCCGACTACGACCAGGTGGCGGGCGCAATCGGACGGGTGAAGCGCCGGTTTCCCATGCGGATCGAGTACACGCGCGACCGGAACGCGGTCGAGGCCGGGCTGGACCCGCAGGTCGATCGCTATCTGCAGGTTCTCGCCACCCTGGATGTCATGACCCTGGCCATGAAGAGCAACGATCCGAATATGGTTCGGGAAACACTGGCGTATATCGAGTCCCGATTGGAGCCGTTTCGCGACTGGTCCCGCCGGGTCGACGATCCCGAGGTGGCCTCCTTGGCCGGTGTGCTCGAGGATTGCGTTGCCGAATTGCGCAAGGGGATGAGCCACCCTGGCCATGGGGCGGTTTCCGCGGCTCGGGATCTCGGCAGGGAGGTTCGCTATAAGCTATACAGACTGGGACACCGGGCGGGCCGCTAAAGACGTACCGGCATTTCCGAAATCGTCACAAGGATCGACGAACCGCGGAAAAGACCCTCTGGATTGGCCGCAGGGGGCAAAGAGACGCCCTTCCCGGGGCTTTACCGGTAAGTCGGCTCTTCGTGCAGGGACTCCACGAAGGTCAGTTTCCAGCCCCGCTCTTCCATGCAGAATTCGAAATCAAAATTCCCCCAACCGCCATAGCCCCGGGCGTTGCTGAGCTCGTGCAGGGCGCCGTCCATGGCCTGTTCCTTCGCTGCCTCCCCGCACCCGTAAATATCCCGCTCGCTGTTTTTCCGGGAGTAATGAGAGTCGGCGTGTTGCCAGCTCCATTGCTCTGGCTGGCCGATGCAGACACTGAGCAACCGGCTGAGGATGAGAGCATGGATCCGCATGACGTGGCTCCGGTCGCGAAGCAGGGGACGCAGACACCCTTATTTTAGCATGCCGATTTGGAGTCTGGAATTTTGCCAGGAACCAAACAGTTTTTTATCTTGCCGATACAGTCGCTTTTTGGTATGGATATTCGAACTTTATAACCCCTAACCTGGAGGTGTCTTGATGAAAAAAATGGCAATGTTGTTAATGGTGGTGACTATGGCGGTCAGCCTGTCGGCCTGCGCCACGGTCAGGAAGGAGGAGAAGGCTCGGGTCAAATGCCCTGCCTGCGGGTATGAGTTTGAAGTTCCGGGGGCAGGAAGGTAATTGCTGAGTGTCCCGCAGGCTTCGGGATGGATGATGGCGTCCGAGACTGTGCCCGGTGGAAGACCAGTGGCTTTTTTTTTTATGATTGGGAGGCAAAAGTGAGCAAGACGTGCAAAACACTGACGGCATTGACCCTGGTGGCCATGATGGCGGCCCCGGCCTTTGCCCTGGAGTCCAAGCTGAGCGGTTTTTACAATCTCCGTGGTATTGCTAACAACTTCACCGCAAGTAACAATTTCATCGGGACCCTTGAAGACAATGCCAAGGACGAGACGCTGGTCGACCAGCGTCTGCGCATGAAGCTGGACACCAAGGTCAACGATTTTCTCGCCTTCACCTATTACGCTGAAGTCGACATGCAATGGGGTGACGAGCAATACTCCAACTCAGGCCGCAACGACGGTGGCGGCATCGGTGGTGACACCACCAACCTGGAGACCAAGAACCTGTACATCGATGTTAAGGTGCCCGATACCACCTCGGCATTCCGCGTCGGTCTGCAGGGATTCGAAGACCATTATGACTGGTCGTTTTTCAGCGCCGACATGACCGGTATCAATTACAAAGCCGGGCTTGGCGCTGTCGATCTGACCGCCGGCTGGTTCAAGCTGGGCGAGGGGGATTTCAAGCTTTCCGATGATATCACCCTGTGGGCGCTGCAGGCGGAATATGCGCCCTCGGTCAACTTCAAGGTCGGGGGCGATTACTACTATTACCAGAACGACGGCGCGTCTACCAACAGTGACGATCCCACCCTCAAAGACCAACAGTATGCTTCCTTTTTCGGTACGGCCGACATCGATGCGGTCCTGGCCTTCAATACAGGCACCGACTCCTGGACCGGTCAGCGCGGCAACATGGACCTGCATTACTTGGGTGGCCATGCTGAGTGGCGGCTGGAAAACGTGGTGCTGACCGGCTGGCTCAATGTCAACGTCGGCGAAGTTGATGACATCAACAACAATACCGCCAATCCGCTGCTTACCGAGGACCTCGACGTTCAGGGCTATGCGGCCCGCCTGAAAGCTTCGACCAATCTCGCCGGGTTCAACCTGAATCTGGCCGGGACCTACTTCTCCGGCGACGATAACCTGACCGACGGCGATGCCGACTTCATCGTCAATCCGCTGGCAACGGAATCTTTTGCCTTCGCCACCGACGGCTTCATGATCTTCACGCCGGACATCGCCTGGAACAGCGTCGGCCAGTACGGTTTCGCCATGGTTGACGCAGCTTGGGCCGGCTATGGTCTCGGCAGCCTGGTGCTGACCGGATCCTATGCCCCGCACCATATGAAAAATGCTCACTTTCAGGCGGGTGTGGGCTACTTCTCCTCCCTCGAGGACAAGCTGGCGGCGGGTGATCCGCGTACCGACCGTGCCGGCAAGGAACTCGGTACTGAAGTGTTCTTGCGGGCCGGCTACAAGCTGGCTGAAAACCTCGATCTGTCGGCCAATGGCGCCTATGCCTTCCTGGGTGACTTCTACGACAACAACGGCGGCGGAACCCATGCCAATATCGCCACCACCGACATCGAAGACCCCTATGAGGTTTATCTGAAGGCGACCCTGACCTTCTGATGCCTCAGGGATCAGACCGCACAACCTGAAGGGGGCCGGCCGTCAGGCCGGCCCCCTTCAGGTTTTCTCTTTGCCTCTTTTTCGCGCTGTTGATGAAAAGGTTCAAAACGGGTATCCATTTGAAACCCTGCCAAGGGCAGTTGGCCTGTGCAAGGTTATACCCTGTCCGGTGATAGGCCGGCGGGGCAACCGCTACCGGAGTTCATGATGAAATATCTGGGCGTCTTTTTTTGTAGTGCATTGTTGATTCTTAATGTCGGCGTGTTGCATTGTGCCGCCAGTTCCAGTTCCAGTTCCAGTTCCAGTTCGGCCGACACCTTGGTTGATTTCTTCCAACCTGTGACCGCAAAGGTCATCATGCCGATCGAGTCCGGGGTCCTGATTGATAAGGGGGCATCGGATCGAATCGCTCCGGGTGACATTCTGGCGGTGGTTGAGGCGGAGAAAAAGCTTATCCATCCACAGACCGGCCAACTGCTCGACACTCTCACCGAATATGGGGCGCATCTCGTTGTGACAAGGGTTAAGCCGAACCTCAGTTACTGCAAAATCCTTGGGGCGCCCGGTTCTGTGCCAGAGGGGGCCACGGTGCGCCGGTATGAAAACGTCCCGGTTTACTTTGAAGACTTTTCGGGTACGGGGTTTAAGCTTTTCAAGTCCCTGCGGGAGCGTCTTCCGCATTTTTTGTGGAAAGACTATCTGAGCGGACCAAGTTCAGAATTCTCTCCGAACCGACCAGCTCTGTTTATCAGATACGCTTCAGACAAGGTAACCGTTGTCAATCAGGAAAACCAAATCATCTTTTTGCAGCAGGGGACAATGACGAGCGGGACACCAGAGCCTCGAGTCCCAGATGCCGCAGTCGAGCCTCCGGCAGTTCGCCTAGGGCAAATTCAACCAACGCCCACTGCAGTCTCCCAGCGCCTTTTCGCAGGGAAAGAATGGGCAACTCACCGCATCAACCTCTCCATGGCGGGGGAAGTTGAGGCCCTGCGGTTTGGCGATCTCGATCAGGACGGCCAACCGGAAATTCTCCTCGGTGTTGAAGGGGAATTGCTCGTCGGTCGGGTGGAGAAAAGCCAGCTGATTGAAGGAACGCGCTTTACGACGCGGGACTGGCAACAGATTGTGGATATTTCCGTAGTAGACATCGACGGGGATGGGGCGAAAGAGATTATCGTTTCAGCCCTGAACGACAACCGAGCGGTGGCCACGGTTCTGAAGTTTTCTGACAAACGCTTAAATATCATCGCCGAAGACAGCATGCTACTGGCGACCTTCCAACCATCGGCGGGTGATCCTATCCTGATAGGTATAGACCATTCGTCCCTTCTCGATGCTCGGCCCCCATTGTTCCGCGTGCGGTTAGCCGGTGAGCGGCTGATCAGAACCCCTTATGTTTTTCCTCATGCCCGACAACCCTACGGGATCACCCAACTGATTGATGCTGAGAAGGTGCCCTGGCTTGTGTCCTTGTCCGCAGCGGACCGCTTGCGGGTGGTTGATATGCAAGGGCAGATCCGGTGGGAAAGCAGTGATACCTTCGGCGGCTCGGAGAAAGGCATTAAGGTTCCACAGCCCGGGTCGCGAAATATAGATGACTTCGAAAAATACTTTTTTCGCGCCAAGGTTCTAAAAACCGCTCAAGGAACCGTGCTGGTAGCCCAGCATGACGGGCCGGGCCTGTTAAAAAACTCGCCGGTTTACAAAAATGGACGGCTGGTTGAGTTGGCCTGGAACGGGGCCTTTCTGGAAAAGACGGCAAAGACTGAAAGGCTGGGCGGCATGATAGTGGATTTTGACCAGTTTGACCTGGAGGGGGATGGAACGCAGGAAATTGTTGCTGCGGTGGTTTATCGCAAAAAAGGTTTTTTTCAAAAACCTTCTTCGGGCCTGGTGGTTTTCTCCCCCCTGCAGTAAGCGGATGCCCATTGAATCGGCAGAAGCTGACTCTCCACTGGTGACCGGTATCGTCATGTTTGCGAAAAGCTCGGCTTCACCCATGCCGGCGTGGTGCGCTACTGCCTGGGGGACGAGAAACTGTTTATGGACCCGCGAAGTTTCATTGGCCTCTTGGAGGTAACCCATCTGCACCTGTTCGCCGTGGGGATATTTTTCATGGTTTCGTCTTTCCAGAAAGTTGAAAGCACTCAGGAATACTGTCCCGGTGTCCAGCCCAAAGCACCTGGGAGTTTAACAGGGCATTGAACGCAGCTTGTTGGGGCGGGGGAAAAGATCCCCCCGCTGATCTCCCTCCCAGGCCTTCAGGGTTTCAGCGCTGGTCAAGAAATTCGATCCATTCCACATTGACCGTGGCCACCCCGAAATCCTCCTCCACCTTCCCTTTGAGCACATAGGGGCGCTGGCGAGACAGTCTCCGGCAGAACCGCGCGTAGGCGCGGGGGAAAAAAGTGGTATCGAACAGGGCGCTGGAGTCCTCGAAGGTGATGAACTCCATCGGCTGGCCCAGATGGGTCTGCACCACCTTGCCGGTTACCCACCAGCCGACCAGGGTGACGTAGCGGCCGACCCAGCGGTTCAGTTCCACCGCCTCGATGCGCTTCAGGCCGGTCAAGGCCCGTCGATGGGGGGTCAGGGGATGGCAGGAGACAAGCATCCCGAGGGTCTCGATCTCCTGGCGCAGCACGGTGGCGTCGTCGTAGGCGGGCGGCGATGGCAGTTCGGTCCGGAACTGCTCGAACAACGATCCGGTTTTCGCGGGGCGGCGGATCGAATTCTGACGCTCCAGCAGTTCCCAGAGCAGTCGGGGCCGTGCCTTTTTGCCTTCCAGGGTATCGAAACAGCCGGCCTTGATCAGCAGCCGGACATCGGAGGGCTCGAGCCTCAGGCGGTCGAGGAAGTTCTGGAAACTTCCGAAAGAACCGCAGCGCCGCTGTTCCTGAAGAAGCTGCTCCAGCGCCCGTTGGGAAAGCCCCTGGATCTGCATCAGGCCGACGCGGATGCTGCGCTCGGCGCCGGTGTAGGGCTTTTCGCTGGCGTTGATGTCGGGCGGCAGTACCCGGAGCCCCATGCGGCGGGCCTCGGAGAGGTAGGCCAACGGCGAATAGAAGCCCCCCTGGTTGGAAATCACCGCGGCCATAAATTCCGCCGGGTAGTGGCGGCGCAGCCAGGCCGACTTGCAGCTGACCAGGGCGTAGGAGGCCGAATGGGGCTTGCAGAAGGAATAGCCGCCGAAGGAGAGGATCTGCTCCCAGGCCTGGCTCAGGATCGCTTCGGAGACACCCCGCTCCTTTCCACCGGCGAAAAACATGCGCCGATAGTCCACGAGCTTTTTCCCCTTGTGTTTCTTGCTGATGATCTTGCGCAG
>NPID01001502.1_pt2 | contig 14753 bp, 15 predicted proteins | sample 8637491 | NCBI WGS metagenome assembly NPID01 (sample SAMN07420843, study PRJNA396082) | bioreactor metagenome | isolation source: sample BA6 brine-fed electro-methanogenic bioreactor BA | place: Japan: Kochi | collected 2016-06-14 | reverse complement strand
TATCTTCTGCAAGCATACTATTCGAAACATCGAGCAAAATATAAACATCGATACCGACTTGCTTAACTTCTTCCAACTTTGAACCGACTTGAGGATTAGCCAAACTCAGTATTAATAAAACGATACTGAAAACTATCACACCAAATTTTAAAAATGTTTTTAGCCTGCTGTAAAAAGGCATCAATACATTCCTCATTTTAGAGGAAGCAAACTCTTCAAGCAATTTCCTGCTTTTTCTTTGGGTGAACCAAAAAAGAAGAATCAGCAAAGGAATTAAATAAAGCAGGTACAAGTATTCACTATGTGCAAATCTAAAAGTACTCAAGGCAATCTTCTCAAATATGTTCTAACTAAACCGAGCTCCAAAAGCAGAAGCAACAAACCGGCACCTGCCCAAGAGTAAAAAAGTTCTTTTGTATTTCTGTAGGAAAGAACTTCTACTCTACTTTTTTCCAGCTTGTCAATTTCTTTGTAAATTTCTTTTAATTTTTGATTATTGGTAGCTCTAAAATACCTGCCGCCCGTCATTCCGCTAATTTGCTGCAAAAGACTTTCGTCAATTTCTACGGGGACCATTTGATAACGGGTTCCGAAAGGAGTGTTAAAAGGATAAGGTGCTTCTCCTCTTGTTCCTACACCAATTGTATAAATTCGTATACCGAAAGTTTCAGCAATTTGCGCCGCAGTAAGCGGGTCTACTTCACCGGCATTGTTTACGCCATCGGTAATTAAAATCATTACTTTGCTTTTTGCATCGCTGTCTTTTAATCTGTTTACCCCATTTGCGATTGCATTGCCTATTGCGGTACCATCGGTAATCATACCGCTTTTTATATCTTTTAAAAGATTGCGGAGAACAGTGTAGTCTATTGTTAGAGGACATTGAGTAAAACTCTCTCTTGCAAAAACCACCAATCCTATTTTATCGCTTGTTCTTCCCTGCACAAAATCGTTTATCACGTCCTTGGCTGCTTCAAGTCTATTGGGTTGAAAATCTTCCGCCAGCATACTTCCGGAAATATCGAGAACCATTGCAATATCAATTCCTTCAGTATAGACATTTTCACCTGTAGAATAAGTTTGAGGTCTTGCCAATGCCACTATCAATACAGCAATCGCAAGCATACGAAGGATAAAGGGAACGTGTCGCAGCCGTTCTTTCATAGTCGGTTTTAAAGTTCCGAATATTTTTAACGATGAATAGGTTATATCGGGTGTAAATTTTTTATTGCGCTTCCAATACCAAAAGACAAGAAACGGTATGATAGCTAACCCGTATAAAACAAAAGGATATGCGAATTCTATGTTTGAAAAATTAAACATTCGCAATTTCCTCAATTTTTGGTTTTACAACTTCTTTTGTTGTGTCAACTATTTCGTAAGCTTGCTTCATCATTTGCTCGTTGATAGAGGGCATAGGTTGAAATTTTGCAAACTTAACAAGGTCTGCATTGTTGAAAAAGCTTTCAGCAATTTTGTAAACTTTATCATTGTTGACATTTTTCAAATTCCGTAATACATCAGATGACGGCATTTCCATAGCAGGAAAGTTAAACCGTCCTTCGAAATACCTTCTAATAATATCTGTTATTTCGGAATGGTAATCTTNNGAATTTCTCAAAGCTTTCAACGCTAACTCATGAGGCGGAATTTTAATAACCGGTTTAGTTAAAACCCTTTCTTCTTTTTTCTTTATATATTTTTGATAGATTAAATAAGCGGCAGCAATTACAACAATAAGAATAAGAACATAAATTAATATTGACAGCCAATCGAGCGGAATACGCAGCGGCGATTTAACATCTTGAATATCATCTTGAGTGTTTACTTCTATTGTTTTTACTTCGAATGCCGTTTCGTTTGAAAAACTTGTTTTTACATTCCCCTCTTTGTCGGTGTACCTGAATTTTATAGAAGGAACAACAACTCCCGCAGAATCGTACTTTGAAAATACATAAGTGTATTCATCAATAAGCAAATCATCTCTATCAAAATTTTGGACCGGAAGTTCCTTTATAAATGTTAGTTCAGATAATGAATCGCCAATAGAAGGCATCGAATATTTTACACCTTCGCGGTACTCAACTCGATAGGTCAGTTTTATATAGTCACCAACCAAATAAAGATTTGTATCGGCTTTCGCAAGGACTCGGAAATCTTGCGCAGATATTGAAACAGTTAGCAATAGGAAAATAACTATGTTGAAAAGTACTCGTCTTACCATCTTCTCTCGCGCAGCTTAAAGAAATCAACCAACGGTTTAACGTATGATTGGTCGGTATTCACATTTATCTTATCAATTCTACTTGATATGAAAAGCTGTCTTCTTTTTTTTTTTTTAAATTTTCTGTATGTATAAAATTCATCTCGAACAATTTTACTATTTGTATCAATAACTCGAATTTCACCGGTTTCTGCATCTCTAAATTTTATAAGTCCTGCTTTGGGCAATTCTTTTTCTCGCGGGTCTTCAAGCACCACTCCAATTAAATCATGCTTTCTACCTACTATTCTTATAATCTTTTCATAGCCGTCATCCATAAAATCAGATATTAGAAAGGCAATACTTTTTTTCTTTATTGTGTGATTAAAATATTCTAGTGCTGCTTTCAAATTTGTTTTGTTGCCTTGCGGTGCAAACGAAAGCACTTCACGAATAATTCTTAAAACGTGACTTCTGCCTTTTCTCGGGGGGACAAATTTTTCAATTTGGTCTGTAAATAAAATCAAGCCTACCTTATCATTATTTTTCAATGCAGAAAATGCAAGGATTGCCGATAGTTCGGCAGCAATTCTCTGCTTGGTTTTTTCAGCACTTCCAAAAAGGAGAGAACCGCTCATATCAATTAAAAGCATTACGGTAAGCTCGCGTTCTTCTTCAAATATCTTTATATAAGGATGACCAAAACGAGCCGTAACGTTCCAATCAATATTGCGTATGTCATCACCTACTTGGTATTCACGTACTTCCGAAAATTCCATTCCCCTTCCTTTAAAAACGGAATGGTATTCACCCGAGAAAACATCATTGACAATTCCGCGTGTGCGGATTTCAATTTGTCTGACTTGTTTTAATAATTCTTTTGTAAGCATAAATTTTCTAAATCATACTTGTGATCTTACTCTTAATCGCTTTGAGGATTAAGATTAAGAGTAAGACTAATCTATTAAGGAACTTCTACGGTATTTAGAATTTCGGTAATTATGTTTTCTGATGTAATATCTTCGGCTTCTGCCTCGTAAGTAACTGCAACTCTGTGACGCATAACATCCATACAAACGGCACGAACGTCTTCGGGGATTACGTAACCTCTTCGTTTGATAAATGCCATTGCACGTGCGGCAAGCGCTAAGTTAATTGTTGCCCTCGGAGATCCGCCGTAACTAATTAGTTCAGTTAATTTATCCAGACCGAAATCTTTGGGTGTACGTGTTGCAAAAACTATGTCCAATATGTATTTCTCAATTTTTTCATCAACATAAATATCATGTATAAGTTTTCGCGCTTTTAAAATATCAGCCGGATCGATAACCGGATTTACCGTTGGGAATTCACCCGCAACATTTTGGCGCATAATTTTTAATTCTTCATCTCTCACAGGATAAGTGATTTTTACCTTGAGCATAAATCGGTCTACCTGAGCTTCAGGTAAAGGATAAGTTCCTTCCTGCTCAATAGGGTTTTGTGTTGCAAGTACAAGAAACGGTTCTTCTAACTTAAACGTATTTTCACCTATTGTAACTTGACGCTCCTGCATTGCTTCAAGAAGCGCACTCTGTACTTTTGCAGGCGCGCGGTTAATCTCATCGGCTAAAATGAAGTTCGAGAAAATAGGTCCCTTTTTAATTGCAAAGTTGCCGTCTTTTTGATTATAAATAAGCGTACCAATCAAATCTGCAGGAAGCAGGTCAGGAGTGAATTGAATTCTCTGAAACTTGGCTTTCATTGCCGAAGAAAGTGATTTGATTGCGAGAGTTTTCGCCAGACCGGGAACACCTTCAAGAAGAATGTGCCCGTTACCAAGCAGCCCGATTACAAGCCGCTCAACCATATCCTTTTGCCCGACGATAACTTTTCCAATTTCACTTAAAAGAACATCAATAAAGTCGCTTTCGCGCTTAATCTTTTCGTTCAGTTCTGTAATTTCCAACGGGATACCCTCTTTTGTTTTGAAAAATCAATGCTTTTAGACAGTGTGGTTTAGAATAAAGTTTCTTAATTATTGTTAATTTTTGTTAATTATTTAGATTTTTTTGACGTGCAAATATAAAGAAATCAACACCAAATATTATTACGCGATTCTTATTGCAGCATCATTCAAAAAACTTTAATGTTGCACTAAAATTTTCTTATTTTAATTGAAAGGGAAAACTCCGAATGGAAACCATTAAAAAAATATATAATTGATGAGAATAACAAGCGAGTTGCTGTTCAAGTTGATATTGAAACTTTCAATAAAATTGAAGAGCTATTGGAAAATTATGGTCTTGTACAACTGATGAAAGAGAATGCAAATGATGCAAAACTTAAAATAAACGAAGCAAAAGAATACTATAATAAATTACCTAAAAAGAATTGAAAGTTGTTTTCAGCAGAAAATTCTTAAAAGACCTCTCCAAAATTCCGCTTAATTACAAAGCCGTAATCGAAGAATTCGTTTTTGAAATTCTGCCCAACTTACAAAATGTAAATAAAAGTGATAAAATTGAATCTCTTAAAGGATATAAAAATTACTTTAAAGCAAGATTTAGTAATGATAAAGTTGGTCTCTAAATCGAAAAAGAGTTGGTGTCGGTAGAAAGAGTCTTGCATAGTAAAAATATTTATAAACAATTCCCTTAATCTGCTAATAATATATCCTCCGGAGTTTCAAAAAAAATCCCGGAGGATGGAAAAATTAAATATTTGCTAAGGCAGTTTCCAAAAGCTTATTTACTTCACCTGCAATTGGCTCAAGATTATCATTCTTTACAACCGACATAGCTTCGGCAGGATTCATTATTGCAACTTCTGTTTTACCATCTTCGGTTTCCTGTACGATAACGTTGCAAGGAAGTAAAACACCAACCTTATCTTCAGTCTGTAATGCTTTGTGTGCAAACTGCGGATTGCAGGCTCCCAATATTTTATATTTTCTGAAATCAACATCAATTTTTTTCTTGAGAGTTTCTTTTACATCAATTTCAGTCAATACACCAAAACCGACTTTCTTTAATTCATCCGTAGTTTTTTGTATTGCAACATCAAAAGACATATCAACAATTTTAGCTTTGTAATAACTCATTTATCCTCCATTATTTGTCTTAATATCCATGAAACCACCAAGGTTGCAAAACAGTAACCTTGAAGGTTGCTTATTCATTATAAATATGATGCGGTGTCCGCTTTAAAGATTCACTCAACCAAAAATAAAATAAATATAAGCCGAAATTAAAAAAGCACCGATAAAATTAATTGCCAGTCCGGTTTTAGCCATATCTTTAACTTTTATTCTATCACTACCGAATATAATAGCATTCGGCGGAGTTGCAACCGGCATCATAAATGCCATTGATGCGGAAAGTGTTGCCGGAATCATTAACAAGAACGGGTCTAAATTTAATTGAACTGAAAGCGAAGCCAATATTGGCAAAATTATTTGTGCTGTTGCCGTATTGGATGTTAGTTCCGTTAAAAATGTTATTGATAAACAGATTATCAAAATTAATAAATAAATTGGCATTCCTTGTAAACCTGCAAATTGAGCACCGATTGTCTCAGAAAGTCCCGTTGCAACAAAACCTTCTGCAAGCGCAAATCCACCGCCGAAGAGTAAAATAATTTCCCAGGGGATTTTTCGAATTATTTTATTTCCCAAGATTGCAGAAGAACCTCTTGTTTTGTCTTTCGCGGGAATGATAAAAAGTAATAGTCCCATCATAATCGCAATTGTTCCGTCATCAATATAATCTTTTGTTGAAAGTAAACTTGACCAGCCGGGAAGAGTAAAGATTCCGGCTTCCAAATCATTCCTAAAAATCCAAAGGACTGCTGTTAACGTGAATACAATTAAAACTGCTTTCTCTTCGTAACTCATTTTACCGAGTTTAATTCTCTCGGATTTTATAACATCTTNNGACGGCAAAAATCATCCATTCACTAAAAACAATTTCGGGTCTATCCGGAAATTGAATTGAAAAGACTCGTTGGAAAACTAAGTTTGGTGGAGTTCCGATCAATGTTCCGAGCCCTCCAACAGAACAAGAATAGGCTATTGAAAGTAATAATGCTAATGAAAATTTCTTTGTAGCTTCTTTACCGAATTGTTCTTCCATTTTATAGATAATTGCCAGTCCAATTGGCAGCAGCATAACGGCAGTTGCAGTGTTGGATATCCACATTGAAATGAAAGCCGAAGCAATCATAAAACCAAAAATAATTTGCGAAGGATTCTTACCGAAAAGTGAAATTAAACTAAGCGCAATACGCTTATGCAATTCCCATTTCTCCATAGCAAGAGCAATAATGAAACCGCCCATAAAAAGAAATATAGTTGAATTAATGTACGAGGCGGCAGTGGCTTTGCCGCTTAATATCCCGAGGAAAGGAAAAAGCACCAACGGAATTAACGAAGTTGCAGCGAGGGGTATGCATTCGGTTATCCACCATACCGCCATTAATGCGGCAACCGAAGCAAGTAATCTCTGAAGATGGTGTTCTGGAGAAAAGTCAAGAAAGATATAAACTATAAATGCGAGAATAATTCCAAGCAGCAGCCCTGTTATTCTCCTTTTGTCCCCTTCCGAACTAAAGTAATCTCTGAGACTCAATCTTAATCTCTTTTTGGATGAATTATGTTATAAAGCGATGAATAATCTTTTTCGCTTAATTTTTCTTCCAAGCCTTTTTTAATTACTGCTTCAACTCCTTCAAGAGTTTGGGTATTTATTCCTTCTTGCTTGAATTGACTTATCATCAGCCGAACATCTTTCAAAAGATGTTTTAACGGAAAATTAGGATTACTAAAATCACGTGTGAGATAATTTTCTAATTTCTTTTCGAAAGTAGGAGCGTACAGCGCACTGCTTTTCAATATGTCCATAAACTTTTCAACATCAACACCTCGCTCGCGAAGATAACCGAGACTCATTGCAAACGCCGCTGTTTCTGTTGCAATAAGTTGATTGAGAGCAAGCTTTATTGCAGAAGCTTTTCCCGTTTCACCAATGTAAACAATTTTGTTGCTGAATGATTCGAATAATTTTGAATATTCTTCAATGTCATTTTCAGCACCGCCTATTAGTACAATTAATTTTTCTTCTTCAATCTGTGGAATACTGCCGAGTACCGGTGCTTCAAAATATCTTCCCCCAAATTTTTCGATTCTTTCTTTAAGAAGAATACTTTCTTTTGGTGAAATCGTACTCATTTGAATTATAGTTTTGTTTTCGAAGGAGATGTTTTCCCTAAAAAGAGTATTTGTTATGGCATTGTAATCGGAAAGAATAATAAGGATAACATTACAGTTTGTTATCAACTCGTGGAATGATTCCGCAACATTTATTGCGGCCCTCTTTAATTCTTCCGCTTTAGACTTTGTTCTATTGTAAACTGTGAGATCAAACCCTGCTTTCTTAATTTTTAATGCCATCGGTTTGCCCATCAAACCGGTACCGACTAATCCAACTTTCATAATTGTCTCCTTACTTCAATAGATTTATCAGATTCAATTCAATTTCCTCTTCTGAATAAAACGGTTCTCCGTAATCTTTACCTATTTTGAATCCGAAATATTTTGCACGTGCTTCTATAAATTTTATAAAGTTGAGTTGACTAATAAACGTTTCAGGTTCAGCAGATTTATTTTTCTCATTAAAAAATTGTGTACCGTATGCATTAATTGATTTCATCTTCGTTTCAAATGTTTCACTTATATCGTTAATAAAAGAAGGAGTGAATTCATAATACTGCATATAATAAAATATCTTTCTCGGTCGATACGGCAATTGTTTTTCACCTTCAAACTCAGTCTCAATTTTTGTAAGTCCACTGAAAAAGAAAGCTTCTTTAACAATTCTACTTGTGCCGATGTGATCAGGGTGACGATCATTAAAGTACGGGGCAAATATAATTTGCGGTTTGAACCGGCGTATTTGAGTGATAACGGCTTGAACAAAATCATCGTTTAATTTTAATTTCCCATCAGGTAAACCGAGATTTACTCTTGTTTCTATCCCTAAAATTTTTGAAGCATCATCGGCTTCTTTTTTTCGGATTTCTTCACTGCCCCGTGTACCCATTTCACCACGAGAAAGATCAACAATACCAACTTTAAAACCACTTCTAACAAACTTTGCAATAGTTCCACCCATTGCTAATTCAGCATCATCAGGATGAGAAGCAAAAACGAGTATATCGAGTTTCATTAAAATTCCTTAAGTGTTCAATAACAACTTTAAATATCCCGATAAATAGTAAAAAAGTAAAACAAAGGATATCGAATCTACTTAAATAAAAAAAATCACACCATATAATCCAACTTTGTGTTATATTCTATTATCAAGATACTTGCATCTTGTTTTAATAATTAACTAGGAGGGAGCTGTGAAAAAATTTACTGTTTTACTTTTACTACTTGGTTCCATTTCCCTTTATGCTTAATCCAGCGTTGCAGGTTATATCGGCTTCGGAAGTTCCGCATTTGATTTTGAGGATTTCGAATTAGATCCCGAAGATCAAGCAGGGTTCGTACCTACCGGTATTCAGATAACCTTGGGCAATGGTATGCTTCAGTTCGGCGGTGAAGTAAGTTATGCGGTAGTTCCGTTTACTTTTGAATATGAAGCTAACGGCAACAAAGTAGGAGAACTGCAAATAACCCAACTTTTTGCCGGAGGATTTTTAAGGGTAAATATTGGCAACGAAGCTATTCAACCCTATGCAAAAGCAGGCGGAGGTGCATATATGGGTAAACTTAAATGGGAACCTGAAGATGCATATGCAATGTACGCTCCCGCAGAAGAAGAGGATTTTAAAACTGCATTTGGTTTTTATATTGCCGCCGGTGTTGATATTAAAATCGGGAAGACATTGGCAATCTTTGGCGAAATACCTTTTCACGTTGTTTCCCGCAAGTTAGATGTTGAAGGTGTTGATGATGAAGATATCGACTCATTCACGGCAAATCATTGGGCTGTTTTAGCAGGTGTGCGTATTCTATTCAAATAATTTTTTTGAGGGGACTTGTTCCCCTCTTCTTTTTACGATTGTCTTAACCTTTCTTTATATTTACCTTTTCAAAAATCAATTAAGAAATGAATCCTAAATACGAAGCAGTAATCGGATTAGAAGTTCACGCACAACTTCTAACAAATACAAAGTTATTCTGCGGATGTTCTACTAAATTCGGCGGAGCCCCAAATACAAACGTCTGCCCGGTTTGTCTCGGTCACCCCGGAGTATTGCCTGTTACAAACAAGCAGGCTGTTGAATTCAGTGTTTTAATGGGTCTTGCTGTTAACTGCAGAATTAATGAAAGATCAATCTTCGCACGAAAAAATTATTTTTATCCCGACCTGCCAAAGGGTTATCAAATCTCTCAATTTGAAGAACCTATTTGTGAAGAAGGTTTTTTAGAAGTAAGCAGTGAAAATAATACGAAGAAAAAAATTCGCATTAAAAGAATTCATTTGGAGGAAGATGCCGGCAAATCTATACACGATCAAGGTACGGACACATTAATTGATCTAAACCGTTGCGGTACTCCTTTGATTGAAATTGTAACCGAACCTGATATTTCATCCCCCAAAGAAGCATATGAATACTTAGTGAACTTAAAACAGATTGTTACATATCTCGGAATATGCGATGGGAATATGGAAGAAGGTTCACTCCGTTGTGATGCTAATGTTTCAGTTAGATTAGTTGGTGAAAAAGAATTCGGGACAAAAACCGAAGTGAAAAATATGAACTCATTCCGCAATGTTGAAAGAGCGATAGAGTTTGAAATAAACAGGCAAATCGAAATTTTGGAAGAAGGAGGAACAATAACTCAAGAAACACTTTTATGGAATGCAGATTTGAATGAAGCATTCCCGATGCGAAGTAAAGAAGAATCACACGATTACCGTTATTTCCCTGACCCGGATTTACTTCCTATTATAGTTGACGAAAAGTGGAAGAATGATATTGCCAAGATGATGCCTGAACTTCCGCAAGCAAGAAAACAAAGATTCATTACTGAATATAATCTACCCGAATATGATGCTGAAATTTTGACTTCCGCAAAAGAAATTGCCGAGTATTATGAGTCTATTTTAAAGATGACCGATGACTATAAGTCTGCAAGCAATTGGGTGATGGGCGATATTATGAAAGTTGTAAACGAAACTAAAATACCGATTAACGAGTTTTCCATCTCACCCGAAAATATCGGCAAGCTGATAAACCTAATTAACAACAAAACCATCAGCAGCAAAATTGCTAAGGATGTGTTTGAAGAATTACTTAAAGAAGACAGAGACCCACAATTAATTGTTGAAGAAAAAAATCTCGTGCAGATAACCGATACTTCGGAATTGGAAAAAACAATAGATAAAATACTCAAGACAAATACCAAACAAGTAGAAGAATTTAGAGGGGGAAAAGAAAAAGTGTTTGGCTTTTTTGTTGGGCAAGTAATGCGAGAGACTAAAGGGAAAGCAAATCCGCAAATTGTAAATGAAATGTTAATAAAAAAATTGAAAGGATAAGTTTGGAACAGTTACTCGGCGCTCACACATCCATTTCCGGTGGTGTTTCTACTGCCATCGACCGGGCAAATGAATTAAACTTTACAGCTATTCAAATCTTCTCAAAAAACAATAACCGTTGGAAAGCTAAACCGCTCGATGAAAAAGAAATTAACTCATTCAAAGAGAAGTGGGCTAAATCGAAAATTCAATTCATTGTAGTACACGATTCCTACCTAATAAATCTTTGTGCAAAAGATAAAGCTCTGTTAAAAAAATCCCGCAACGCTTTTATAGATGAACTAAAGAGATGTGAACAGCTTGGAATAAACTATCTAAACTTTCATCCCGGCGCACATACCGGGCAAGGTGTGGAGGACGGATTAAAGATTATAGCCGAATCAATTAATTTTGCTCACGCCGAGACAAAAAACTATAACGTAAAAAGTATGCTCGAAACAACCGCCGGACAAGGAACAACTCTCGGCAGTACTTTTGAACAACTCCAAAAAATAATTGATATGGTCGAAGAAAAAGAGAGAATGTGTGTTTGTATTGATACCGCGCATATTTTTGCAGCCGGTTATGATATTAAATCCGAGAAAGAGTATAGAAAAACTATGAAGGAGTTTGATGATATTATCGGACTTGATTTGTTAAAATGTTTTCATATGAACGACAGCAAAAAAGAACTCGGCAGCAAAGTAGACAGACACGAGCACATCGGCAAAGGATTTATCGGTAAAGAAGGTTTTGCAAATATTATGAATGATAAAAGAATTTCAAAGATTCCTAAAATTTTAGAAACGCCAAAAGGGAAAGATATGAAAGAAGATATTGAAAATTTGAAAGTGCTGCGGAGTTTGATCACAAAATAATAAACGAGAGATTCCATCTTTCTAAAAGATGGAATCTCTAACTAATTCAGAACTTTATATCTATTTGGAAAAAGTGGGTCTTGAAACCATAATACCTGTTTGATATTTCTTGGCTTTAATGTACTCTGCCAAGGGTTCTTCGGAAACTTGTACTTTTCTGCCGACTGTTGGAGCGTGCAGTAAATGTATTCTTCCATCGTCCAATCTTATTGCAATCCCGGTATGAGAAATATCCAAACCGTCAATGTTAGTTGTTATGCCGAGAATGTCTCCTGATTGAATTTTATCTTCAATTTGTTCAATCTTTTCTTGAGGTATGTAGTAATATTCACGTGAAGAAATTTTTTCTTCAGTTAGTTTTATGTCTTCAATAAATTGAGGATTTTCTTTTAATCGTTTATAAGAATCGGGATGCGTACTCATAAAATAAACTTGGTTATTATAAGGTTCGCCACCGATATCTTTTGATATATTTTTTGCTATGCCCCGTTTGTCCATATCATAAATCCAATCAGAGAAATAGTGCAGGCGTGAGGGATAATCTAAAAGTTTTCCATCACGGTAACGTACATTTTCCAATTCTTTTTGAAAACAACTAAACGAAGTATCACCCTCTTTAATACATCTCGCAAAAACGAGAGCGGTTTCAAGGAATGTGTAGCAGTCTAACCCGGTTAAATGAATAACCAAATTTTCTTCTTCGCCTTGTTCCAAAGTCTGTGCTTCGTAATCAAGACCCAAAAAACTTTTACCGATTTCAATTATTACTTCATTTATCGGTTTGCTTTGTAAATTGTTGGCAACGGCAAGTTCGAACCTTGCATTGCAAACTTCAACATCTTTTTGAGTGTAGACTGGTTGAGCAAAAAGCGACAAAGAAATAAAAAGAAAAAGAAGACTTCTAAAAATCATATTGGAAAATCCCCATCCGGTGGTGATTCTTGTGTAGAAGTACTCTCTGGAATTTGAGTTCTGAAAAGTTCTCTGTTCTCAAATCTTGCGTAGTCTTTAATGAATTGTAATTTCACCTCGCCAATGGGACCATTACGCTGTTTACCGATTATTACTTCAGCAATTCCTTCGGTCGATTCCCCATCCTGGTATTGTTCAATTTCGTAAACTTCGGGTCGGTATAAAAACAACACTACGTCGGCATCCTGTTCAATTGAACCTGATTCACGAAGGTGAGATAACATTGGGCGTTTATCCGAGGTTTGTTCAACAGCACGGTTTAACTGCGAAAGCGCTATCACCGGAATTTCCAATTCCTTTGCCAGTGCTTTTAACGAGCGTGAAATAATAGAAATTTCACGTTCACGGCTTTCGGCTCTAAAACTTGAACTCATTAACTGGAGATAGTCAACAATTATCATCCCGATATGTTTTTCGGTTTTCAATCTTCTGGCTTTAGCACGCAGTTCCAAAATATTTAATGCGGGTGTATCATCGATGTAAATAGGAGCTTTACTTAACTTATGAACGGTTCGACTAATTTTAGCCCCTTCCTCTGCTTTAAATTTTCCGGTTCTCACACTGTGAGCGTTTATTCTTGCTTCTGCCGAAATTAATCGGGTTGCCAACTGTATCGTAGACATTTCAAGACTAAAAATTGCTATGGGTACTTTATGCTCTATCGCAGAGTTTCGCGCAACCGAAAGTGCGAAAGCAGTCTTTCCCATAGAAGGTCTTGCAGCGATAATAATTAAATCGGATTTCTGGAAACCGCCGAGCATATCATCTAATTCATAGAAACCCGAAGGAACCGAAAAAGTTGAAATATTTTTGTTGTGAATTGCTTCAATTAATTCAAGAGCTTCGCGAACAGCTTTATCCATCGACTTAAATGATTCTTTCGTACTCTCTTCGGAGATACTGAAGATTTTTGCTTCTGCTTGATCGAGCAAATCGAATACATCTTCATGCCCTTGATAAGCATCTGTAGCTATTTCAAAAGAAGTAGAAATAAGTTTGCGGAGAATCCATTTCTCCAAAACAACACGTGCATGGTAATCGATATTTGCCGCAGAAGAAACATCTTCAGAAAGTTTACTTAAATAAGCAGCACCGCCAACTTCTTCAAGTTTACCGTCTTTTTTTAACTCCTCGTAAAGCGTTACGGTATCAACCGGTTCACTTGCTTCGTAAAGAGCCGCAATCGAATTAAATATGTGTCCGTGTCTTTTATCATAAAAGTATTCCGGTTTCAAAATTTCTATTGCTTTAGGAACTGCTTCACCTTCTATAAGCATTGCACCGAGCACCATTTTTTCAACCTCAACTGCAGCCGGCGGTTGGTTGGAATACTTTTTTAAGTTATCTAAATCAATATTTTTCCCGTTGGTTTTAGACATTTTTCTTACCTATCAAACTATCATATAACTTACGAAATTTCTTTACATCTTCCCAGCAACCTCGCTTCCAATTCGGGTTACGAAGAAGAGCGGCCGGGTGATATGTTGCCATCACTTTTATACCGTTCAATTCATATACTTCTTCACGAAGTTTGGTTAGTGTCAATTTTTTGCCTAAAAGTTCAACCGCTGCCACCCTGCCGAGACAAAGAATAGCCTTTGGTTTAATTAAATCAATTTGTTTCATTAAGTGCGGTTTGCATTTTTCCACTTCGGATGGAAGTGGATCTCGATTATTAGGGGGACGGCATTTCAAAATATTTGCAATGTAAACTTCTTCACGGGCAAAATCTATTGCTTTCAAAATATCTGTTAACAACTTACCGGCTCTGCCAACAAAAGGTTCGCCCTGCTTATCCTCTTCTGCACCCGGGGCTTCGCCAATTAGCATTACATCGGCATTAGGGTTGCCCGCACCAAAAACTAACTTTGTTCTTGTTTCACTAAGCGGGCATTTTGTACAATCGTGAATTTTATCGTACAGTTCTTCTAATGTTTCTGCTTTTTCAAAATCTTCTTGAAACAAGTTTGACGTCATATCTTCCCCGGTGGATTTTACCAAAAAATTTTTTTCTGAAATGATTTTTTCTTCAGGCTCATCAGATTTGTAAACAGGTTTCTCCGGCTCAAATTTAAGCTGTTCAAAAAGGTCGTCTCCAAAAATTTCCTGCTGATCTTTAAGTGCTTCTATTATGAGTTTTTTGGCGTTCAATTTCTCAATCCTCAAATCCGAATCGGGACTTCGAAGATAAGG
>NPID01002267.1_pt1 | contig 14778 bp, 15 predicted proteins | sample 8637491 | NCBI WGS metagenome assembly NPID01 (sample SAMN07420843, study PRJNA396082) | bioreactor metagenome | isolation source: sample BA6 brine-fed electro-methanogenic bioreactor BA | place: Japan: Kochi | collected 2016-06-14 | reverse complement strand
TGAAGGGGACGTCGGTCATGCGCTGCGGGAACCCACTGAGCATGTAGTGCAGGTCGTTGCCTTCGTCCTTGGGGACCAGATAGAGGAACTGCTGCTCACGTGACATCTCCAGCGTGCTCTCGTCGACCCATGTATGGATTTCCGCGTGACCATCGGCAAACGCCAGCGAGCTGCGCGACCGGCTGTGCCAGATCGCCAGGGGATCGACCCAGGTCTTGTTCAGGGGATCGAGGACCCAGGAGCCTTTGTTCCAGCCGCGCGGATCGGACTCTTCGACGAAGATGTACTTGGTGGCGGGCTGGAGGATCTGCGAGTATTTCTCGACCTGCACGTAGGTGTTCTGCCAGGGTTCGCCGTTGGCGCCGCCGGCCATGGAATAGCTGCGAAACGCGACCTGCCCGGGGGCCAGCTTGCGCTGATCGGCGGGACAGCGGTAGACGTCCACCTCACGGCCCACGTAGCGGAACAACGCGCCGCGCCGAATCCCCTCTTTCTTGCATTCGATGAAGGTGCCGGCGCCGGTGGGGCCCTGGACCCAGTCGTAGGGGGTCTTTCCGACCTGGCCGCCGACGAGGAGATCGTCATTGTCGTCCTTGTACAGGAGCCAGCCGAGAGACAACGTCTTGAGATTCTGGATACAAACGGTCCCCTGGGCATGATTTCGAACGCGAACGAGGGCGGGTACCGACAGGCCTAGAAGGAGGGAAATGATGGCGACCACCACCAGCAACTCTATGAGCGTTAGCCCTCTCCTTGTCATCCGTAGCCTCTCTGGCGCAAGTGGAGCAGCGGGAAAACTACATCATAGACGATCCCACACACACGTAATAATCACTATACACCCAACCTTGGCGGCTGTCAAAAGGAAAGCAAAAAAAAGCAGGGCCCGCCGGCGGTCAATCCCGGAGGCGATTTCTTGAGCGTTTTCCGAGCCGGGTGGGGGGCGCGGATGTTGGAGTGGTCAGTTTCGCAGCGAGCAGATGGGCGATGGGACGCGTCCCCGCCGCTGGATGAAGCGGGACGAGGAAGAGCCGGGGACGCTCATCACCGGCGCCGAGCCCAGCAGGCCCCCGAAATGGAGGATATCGCCTGCCTTATGACCTGGGGCGGGGATGATTCGCACGCTGGTGGTCTTGAGGTTGGCGACTCCGATGGCCAGTTCGTCGGCGATGATGGCGGAGATCACCTCCGCCGGCGTATCTCCCGGCACCGCGAACATATCCAGCCCGACGGAACAGACGCTCGTGAGGGCTTCGAGCTTCTCCAGGCTGAGCGTTCCGGCCTTGACCGCACGGATCATGCCANNCGCCGCCCTTCTTGACCGCGTCTATCAGCAGGGCCAGAGCGGCGGTCGAGCCGGGCGAGCCGATCTGGCCGACCCCCATCGCCTCGATGATCTCGGCCACCGAATCGCCCGTCGAGGTGGTTGGCGCCAGCGAGATGTCGACGATGCCGAAGGGCACGCCCATCAGGCGGGCCATCTCGCGGCCGACCAATTCGCCCGCCCGGGTGATCTTGAACACGGTTCGCTTGATCACCTCCGAGAGTTGGGTCAGGTCGCAGTCGGGGTTCTTGGCGACGACATTGCGCACGACGCCTGGGCCGGAGATGCCGATGTTCAGGGAATAATCGGGTTCCCCGACGCCGTGATGGGCGCCTGCCATGAAGGGGTTGTCCTCCGGGACATTGGCGAAGACCGCGATCTTGGCGCAGCCGATCCCGTTCTCGGAGCGGTGGGCCAGGTCCTTGAGGATAGGCCCCATTCGCGCCACCGCGTTCATATTGATGCCGGCATGGGTCGACGCCAGGTTCAAAAACCCACAGATGCGCTGTGTTTTGGAGAGGGCCTCGGGGATCGCCTCGATCAGGTTTTCTTCCGCGGCGGTGGTTCCTTTCTGGACCATCGCGCCGAATCCGCCGAGAAAATCGATGTCCGCTTGGCGGGCGGCCGCGTCCAGCGCCTTGGCGAACCGCACCACAGTGCTCTTCGTGCGAGGCAGAGGCTCCAGCATCAGCGACGCCGGGGTCACTGCGATGCGCCGGTTCGTGATGGGGATGCCATATTTCTGCACGATCAGATCGGCGCAGTCGTTGAGTTTGCGGCCCTTCTCCACGATGCGCTCGCGCACCCGCCGGTTCAGTGCCGCGATGTCCCGGTCCATACAATCCTTGAGATTGATGCCGAGCGTGACCGTGCGGATATCGAAGTGATGATCCAGGGTCATCTGCACCGTTTCGTACACTTCTTCGACGGAGATTCGCATGGCTAGACCCTGTGCATGGCTTTGAAGATGTTCTCGTCCTGGATCGTGATCTTGAGGGCCATCTCACGGGCGACCCGGTCGAGGCGCGCCTTGATCTTGTCCATGCCGATGGCGGCCTCGGCGATATCGGCGGCCATCGTCATCACGAAGGTGTCTTCGAGGATCTTCTGATTGATGTCGACGATGTTGATGTTGGCGCGAGCCATCACGGTGGCGAGACGGGCGACAATGCCGACCTTGTCGACGCCGGTGACGGTCACGATACAGATCTGTGAGGGTTTCTCCTGGGCCATAGCGTTCCTCTCGAGAGGCTACATGCGGTCGCCGTTGAATCGCGACTTCATTTGCTCGGTCTTCTCATGGTCGGTCATGTCGGCCCGCAGCGGCGTGACGGTGATGTAGCCGTCGGCCAGAGTCATGGTATCGACGGGCAGGTGTTCGTGACGGTGCCCCCCTCCGGCCAACTGGAACATCGCCCGGGCTTCGGCGTCGCCCTGCGGAATATAGTACTCGTGGAACCCACTCGTAGCCTGGGGAACGATGCGGGTTCCCCTGGGCTCGCCGTACGATAACGGCGGGATGTTCACGTTGATCACGTCTCGTGGCTGGAGCGGTCCGAGCTTCTCCATCACGTCGATCGCGTACTCGGCAGCGCCGTCGAAGTCCATCTTCTTCTCGAAGGCCAGGCTCAAGGCGACCGAGGGGATGCCCAGGAAGGCGGCCTCCATCGCGGCGGCAACGGTGCCCGAGTAGTAGACATTGATGCCGACGTTGGCGCCCTGATTGATCCCGGCGACGACCAGGTCGAAGGGCTCGGCATGCAGTTGCATGACCGCCAGCTTGACGCAGTCGGCGGGCGAGCCATAGACGGCATCGCCGGTGAACAGGTCGGCGATTTCGGCGGTCGCGCAGGCGAGCGGCTGAAAGAAGGTCACGCTGTGGCTAGCGCCGGACTGGCCGTCGGCCGGAGCGACCACGACCACCTCGCCGAGATGGATGAGTTGCTTGTAGATCGCCGCCAGGCCCGGGGCGAAGATTCCGTCGTCGTTGGTCAGCAATATGCGCATCAGTTCAAAACCGAATCGTATCTTCTGATGTTCGTACCGGACTGAAACCGAACGGTGGCACGGCCCGGTCTGTGGGAGTCGGATGCCAGACCATCCCCACGCAGTGCGGGCCGCATTGTATCGACCTGGAGCGAGTCTGTCAATTTGCCTGTGTGCGTCGGCGGCTCGTTCCGCTTGACGGGTCCGAGGGCGGATCGGTATAAGGGGGTTCATGGACGAAAACGGAGCATCCCAGGAGCGTCGCGTGATGAGCCGCGACGAAGTGCGGTCGATCGATCACTGGGCCATCGAGGAGATCGGTTTGCCGGGTGTGGTGCTGATGGAGAACGCGGGACGCAGTTGTGCCGAGTTGGCCATGGAGAAACTGGGCGACCGATCGGCTTCTCGCGTCTGCATCTTCTGCGGCACCGGCAACAATGGAGGCGATGGGTACGTGATCGCCCGCCATCTGCACAATGCCGGTTATGGGGTCCGCGTGGTCATCTGCGGCGACCGCGAGAAGATTCGCGGCGATGCGCGGATCAACCTGGATGTGCTCACCGCGCTGGACGCGACCCTCGACGACCTCGATCCGGGCCAGGCGGGGGCAGGCGAGCGTATAACCTCGTTGGCCCGGGGCGCGGATCTGGTGGTCGATGCCTTGTTCGGCACGGGTCTGCACGGGACCCTGCGCGAGGACTACCGGGTCCTGGTCGACGCGATCAACGCGTTGGAGACGCCGGTCCTGGCGGTGGATATCCCGTCCGGCCTGGACTGCGACACGGGTGAGCCTCTGGGCACTGCGATCCGGGCCGACTGGACGGTGACGTTCGTGGCGGTCAAGCAGGGCTTCGCGGCGTCACCCGGCGCGCGACAGTACACAGGGGAAGTCCGCGTGGCCTCCATCGGAGTCGAACCGAGAGCGGATTCGCAGGCGGGTTAGGATGCGCCAGCGGCCGGATGGGCCCGGCCGCTGCGCTATGCTACAGGTGCTATGGGTCTGGGAGGCAGTCCGATCGCCGGACCAGCCGCGCTCAGAAGGCGCCGGGCTTTCCGATGTAGTCCTCGTAGCCGATCAGATAGAGGAAGCGATCGAACGTGAATACCGGGATGTAGAAGGTCTGGGCCTGCTGCCGAATTCGGTTGTAGCGATCCAAGCCTTCCTGGGCCGCGTTGTACTTATCGCTGAGTGTCGGGTCGCGGCTCAGATCCTCGAACGTCGGTTCTGGCGGAACGCGCGGCTCGTTGCCGAGAATCACGTAGTCGGTTTCAGCCGAGACGCGGTCGGCGGTCTCCCCGCCCCATCGTTCGATCAGGCCGGCGATACGCTCGCGGGCGTTGTATTCCGGTTGTCCATCACCGTTCAGGTCGAACTCGCCCGCGATGACAAACTGGTTGGTCAGATTGGCGTCCCAGATCAGGTTGGCGATGATGTCGCCGGTGACGATGGGATTCCTCTGCTCGGAGGACAGGATTCGCGCGGTGGAGGTCGTCCTGGAGATGGAGAAGACCTCGATCTGGGCTTTGGGCACGGCGTCTCTCGGGACGCCGGAGGCCTTGTCGTAGACCGAGAAGGTCAGACCCCGATAGATCTGGTCGTCGGAACCCAGGTTGATGTGGACGATGCCGGCGGATTCATCGACCAGAATGATCCGCCCGTCGGGTTCATACGCGGGCGACTCGGCATCGGGGATCGGCTGCGTCTTCGCCACGTCGGCCAGGGCGCTGCTGAGCCGCTGCTGCGCGACATCCAGTTGGGCCTGTGTTCGGAGAAGGTCTTGATTCAACTCTCTGGCCAGGGCCCGTTCCTCCTCCAACTGACGGAGAATGTTCTCGGCACGCTGTTCCGAACTCTGTTCGAGCAACGCCCGCAGATCGTTGTAGTCCGTCTTGGTCTGCTGGACCTGGAGACGGTAGTCTTCGATGCTGGCGTTCAGTTCGTCCGCGGTCTGTTGCCAGAGTTCGGTGGCGTCGGTGAACTGCTGCTGAAGTTTCTGAAGCTGCCCGGTCCGGGCGGTCAACTGCTCCGACAGCCGATCGACCGTTGACAGCAGATCGTTGGCCATGGACCTCAAGGACACGCGGTTCGGATCCGCCAGGTTGGGATCGGCGGCGTTCGGGTCGGCGGGGGCGATGTTGATGTAGGGCTGCGCCCGCTCGACGAGTGATCGGAAGACCTTCTGAGCGTTGCCGACGTGGACCTCCGCGGTGGTGGTCTGGAGCGGCCGGCCCATGATCAGGGCGACCGCGTGGTTGAAGTAGTCGACCATGGTCCCGAGGTTAGTCTGGCCCTGTAGTTTGGTTCCTACGATATCGCCGATCCGGCGTACTTCATCTGCCGAGGCCATCCGGTTCAACTCCGCCTGCGCCTCCTGCGTGGTCGTGCGAAGTTCCTCGGCTTTGACGTAGTAAATGACCGCAACCGTCGTCGCGATGATGAACAGACCGACGAAGGTGATCAGCGTATAGAGCATGGCATTGCTTTGACGTCTCTTACCTGGCGGCATAACAAGACTCCTTGGAACACAGAAAATCGCCCATAGCTACCAATTTGACCATATTATCGCGTCTGGCGGGGCCGTAGTCAAGAAAAAAGAACCCGTCCTGACGGGGCATTGCCGCTGCGTCGCCAGGGCGGTTAATATCGGACCAGCAGGCTCGGTAAATCCTCGATCCGGTCGATCCTCAGGGCGGGGGGAGCGTCGGGCTGATCGCCGGCGTGGGCGTAGAGCCCGCGCGGACGGCGGACCTGGATGGTGAGCATGCCCATCTGGTTGGGAGCGATGAAGTCCTTGCCTTCGTTGTCGGCGACATAGGCCATGCGATCGGCGGGGGTCCCAAGGGTCTCGACGATCCTTTGGAAACCGACCTGCGAGGGCTTCCAGAACTCGCGTCCGAGCTCTTCGGTGTAGACAATCTGGCGGAAATAGTGCTCGATCCCGAGGGCCTGGACCTTGAGACGCTGGCCAGGGAGGAAGCCGTCCGTCAGCAAGGCCAGGCTGTAACGGTCCTTCAGGGCGTCCAGCGTCCTGCGGCTGTCGGCGGGCAGTTCCAGCTGCGGGCGGTGGGCCCGGTAGACCTCGAGCATCTGCAGGATGCGGTCCTCGTCGTAGGGGATGCCCATCTCGTCCATCGCGGCGTTGAACGTCCAGGTCTGATTGCCCGTCAGGAAGTGTCGCCAGAGGCAGGCGAGGGCGTCTTCGGCGCACGCGCAGCCCTGGAATCAAACCATGAAGCGCGCCACGGCGGCGAACCCGCTGTGGCAATAGTCCACCTCGTCGTAGAGGGTGTCGTCCAGATCGAATATCACAGTTGTAATCATAGTCGCCTTGAACACGTTGGAACGCCGGACCCGGCTCGCTCATCGTCCAGGATCGGAGAATGGGTGGCAGTCGATGACGGTGTGGACAGACCCTCCCGCCCTGGTTGCTGGGTTATGGACCTTGCGAACGCAGGAGGGCGTCCAGGCTTCTGTGCGCCGGCGCGTAGTCGGGTTTGATTTGGAGGGCGCGTCGGTAGTGCGCGACCGCTTCGTTCACATTGCCCTGGGCGGCCAGGGCGTTGGCCAGGTTGTTGTGCGCCAGATAGTACGCCGGATCGATCTCCAGAGCCTGGCGATACGATGCGATCGCTTCGTCGAGATTGCCGATCTGTTTCCATGCGATGCCCATGAGATTGTACAGGTCCGCCTGACCGCCCAGGCGATCGCGGAGCCAGCGAAGCTGAACCAAGGCTTCGCGAGAGCGGTGCTGGGACAGCAGGGCGATGGCCAGGTCGCGGCGCGCCTGAACATAGTCTACGCGGCATTCGATGGCCCGGCAATAGGCGGCGATCGCCGGTTCGAGCTGGTTCTGTCTTCGCAGGAGATCGGCCAGTCGATAATGGGCCTCGGCTGTGCCGGGTTCGATCTCCACCGCCTGACGCAGATGCTCGATCGCCCGATCCGGAGCCCCCGAGGCCGCCAGCGCCACGGCGAGGTTGTATTGGACGTCGAAGCGACCGGGCCCGAGCCGGGCGGCCTGCTGGTAATGGGCGATGGCCTGCCAATAGTCGTCCTGCATCATCAGCAGGTCCGCCAGGCGGCGGTGGCCCTTTTCCGAGTTGGGGTCGATCTCTATGGCCTTGCGGCATTCCTGGATGGCCAGGTCGATCTGGTCCGCCAGCCGATAGCAGGAGGCTCGCAGCAGATGTCGCACCGCCGGCTGGGGCTCGTACGGAATTACCTGAATGTGGGCTACCCCGGTCAGCGCCGCCAGAAGCGCCGCTTCCAGGGCGGCGCTGCGGTATTGCCGAAGAATGATCAGGCTGCCCAGCCGGTCGATCCCATACGCGCCGAACAGGAGCAGGAACGGGATGACAGGGACGCGATACCGTCCCGCCATGAAGAACGGCAGGTACGATGCGAACGTGGCGAGCACGAACAGCACGAGCAGGACCGGGATCTCGATAGATCCCCTGGGGGATGGCGAGCCCTGTACGGGCGCTTNNGCTTGGGCCTTCGGCGCTGCAGCGCCCCTCTTGGCGTTGACAGCCAGTGCCGCCAGACCGTAGACCGCCAGCGCCAGGGCGAAAGGGAATCCCGGGAGATGCCGAAGCGTGGGCGAGGCCTCCTTCTCGAAGGCCAACTGCTTGTTGTTGGGCACTTCGACCGGTCCCCAGAACAGCGCCGCCTTGGCAGCCATTCGTTTGAGGGTTTGCCAGGGATGGGCTCGCATGTAGGCGACCGCTCTGTCGACGAACCATGCGGAGACCTCCGAGTCCTTCATCTTGCGACCCACCAAGCGTTCGACGCTGTCGATCACGCAGGGATAGTATTCGTTGTGGATCTGCAGTCCGTCGAGGCTGGGGATGCCCGAGTAGGTTCCCGTCGAGGTCGGGTTGTTCCCGACGTAGAGACTGATGCCCCCATTGCTGCTGATCAGGACAAAGTCGTCGCCGGCGAGGTAGTTGCGGATCGTCACCGGAGCGATCGTCAGGAGGGCGCCGAGGCAGAAGCCACCGGCGGTTCGTGCGAAGGAGCGCATCTCGCCTCTGCGGCGAGCCAGCCAGAAGGCCCAGAGGACCACCGCCGGACCGAAGAGCAGAACGTTGGCCCGCGTCACAGCGTAGAGCCCGAAGACGATTGCCGCTGCCAGCGCCCATCGCAGCGTAGGCCGATCCGTCCACCGGCTCAACAGGTACAACAGCAACAGGCCCAGCGTGTTCAGCAGCGTCGGCGAGAGCAACTCGCCCTCGAAGAAGATGAAGGTCCAGTAGACTGCCATGAGCAGCGCCGCCCGCAGGCCGACCGTCCGGCTGAACGCACGACGGCCCAGCAGATAGGCCAGGAGGCAGTTGACCAGGCCCAGGGCCATCTGTGCCAGGCGGGGGGCCAGATAGCTGCCGCCGGCGAGCCCATAGACCCCCGTCAGGTAGAACGCGTACCCGGGCGGATGAAAGTAGGGTTTGGTGCGGATCTCCGGATCGGGAAGGTTGCTGAGGTTCTTCGGCACCGTCCAGTCACCGGTGACCATGGCACGAGCCCAGTAGTCGTAATAGCCTGCGTCAACCTGGGGCAGCGAGAAGTCCGGAGAACAGACGTGCTCGCGCAGGTATGAAACCCGCAGGGCCAAACCAATGAGCAGAACGGCAGCCAGAGCCACCATCGTGACCGCGCGACTACGGACCCTCGTTGACCATCTCGCTTTCGACCGGCGCATTCTTCCCGCTCCTCTGCCGCACACGCCGTTGTCTTTCACCGCATCTCTGGTGCCATAGTAGCGTGTGAAGTCGGAAAATACAAGGACTCTCAGGCGAAAACCTGCGTCGGGTCTCTGACGGACGAACGTCTGGGGCAGTCCCGCTGACAGACGCGATGCCGAGCGAGTGTCACTTTTGGCTGTATGAGGCTGGGGATCTCGGTGTATACTGGTCGGATGGCGGAGGGAAGCTGATGGGAGTGGTCAGGTTTCCGGACCGACCGCGACATGGCGGAGAACGTATGAAAGACTATTTCCTGTTGATGCGACCGGTTCATTGGATCAAGAACGTCTTCGTGTTCGCGGCGCTGATCTTTGCCCGGCAGTTGCAGCAGCCGGTCGATGAAGCGCTGCGGGCGCTGGGCCAGGCGGTCTGGGCGTTCGTATGTTTCTCATTGGCGGCTTCAGCGGTTTATATTCTCAACGATCTCATCGACCGCCAGACCGACCGTCTCCATCCGCAGCGACGCCAGCGCCCTCTGGCGGCCGGTCGGGTGAAGCTGTCGATCGCGCTGGCCATCGCCGGCGTGTGTGCGGCGGTCGCACTGATCGGAGGCTGGCTGCTGAACGTGGCTCTGGCGGTGATCCTGGCCACCTACATCGTGCAGATGGTGCTCTATTCGGTCGCGCTGAAGCGGGTGATGATCCTGGACTGTATCCTCATTGCGATCGGTTTCGTGCTGCGTGCGGTGGCCGGAGCGGTCGCGATCGACGTCTCGATCTCCCCCTGGCTGGTGATCTGCACGTTCGCCTTGTGTCTGTTCCTGGCCTTCAGCAAGCGTCGCGGCGAGATCGCCCAACTCCACGAAAACAGCGAGGCCTTCCGCAAGACCCTGGGCGAATATACCCCCGAATTGCTGGCGCACATGCTCGACGTGACCAGCGTACTGGCGGTAACGTGTTTCTTGCTGTACGCGATGGACGACCGCACCCGGGAGTTGTTTGGAACGAACAACCTCGTTTACACGACTCCGCTGGTGTTGTACTGTATCTTCCGTTTCAGCGCGCTGACCCAGAAGGGGGTGTATTCCGATCCGGTGCGTCTGATCCTTCACGATCGACCGTTTCAGGTGGGCATCCTGCTCTGGGGGCTGTTGTGCATTGCGATTGTCTATGGGATCGGCATCGATCAGGGGTTCGGGACGCTGGGTCTGGGCATGGCGCTGCCCGCATAGATGGGTGAGATTGGCGCCGGGTGGACGACAATGGCAAAGGAACGACTGCAAAAGGTGATGGCTTCGGCGGGGGTGGCTTCTCGGCGGCAGTGCGAGGCGCTGATCCTGGCCGGCGTGGTGAAGGTCAACGGTAAGGTGGTCGATGAGCTGCCCGCGTTTGCGGATCCGGATACCGACTCGATATCGGTCGAGGGCAAGCGTCTTCGACCGCCTCAGCGCGTGTATTTCGCACTGAACAAGCCTAAAGGGGTCATCTGCACGAACCGCGATCCGCAGGGGCGCAGGCTCGCGATCGATCTGGTTCCGTCGGCGCATCGTGTGTTCTGCATCGGCCGGCTCGACGCCGACACGACCGGGCTCATCGTCCTGACCAACGATGCCGAACTGACGAACCGCCTGACGCACCCGCGCTACAAAGTGCCCAAGACGTATATCGCGACGGTCAAGGGGCGGCTCGACGCCGACGCGGTCGAGCGGCTCAAGAAGGGGATCTGGCTGGCCGAGGGCAAGACGGGGCGAGCTGCCCTCAAGGTGCTCAAGTCGGGGCACCAGGAATCGCTGGTCGAGATCACCATCAGCCAGGGGCTCAACCGCCAGGTCCGTCGGATGCTGGCCAACGTCGGCGTTCCCGTCAAGTCGCTCAAGCGAATCAGCATCGGCAAGCTCAAGCTCGGCAATCTCGCCACGGGCAAGTACCGACCCCTCTCTCCGGCGGAAATCGCCTCGCTGAAGCGTGAAGCAGGCGCCGCTGCGTCCGGCGAGGCTCCGCGCCAGCGGGCAGCCCGCAAGCGCCCCACCCGCCCACCCGGCAAGTAGGAGCTGCGAAGGGGTGCTGCCTTTCCTTGGTCACGTCTGATAATGGTAGATTCGGCAAAGCCCGAAGGCCATCCCCGATACCGCAGGGCTCCTTCCTGCACCGATTTCCCCGTCAGATGGGCTGGTGGTGGACGATTTATTCGGGCCTTGCCGCCTTTGGATCCGCGACGCCCGATCCCGCCCTGGAATTCCCGCGCCGGAGGTCAAGTGATTGCANNCGTTATTGGTAACATGGAGAATTTCCGTGGATAGAGCCGAGTGTCGATAAGGAGTTACAGCTTTGACGAGCATCCGGAAACAGGCGGTAGCAGGCGGCGACGTTGTCACTCTGGAGCGTGGTTCGATCGTCGAGCATTTCGTCACGCTGACTCCCGAAGGCGATGAGGCTCCGCGCAGCCTGTTCCGGCGGGCGGGCGAGGCGGTCCATGCCCTCGGCGGGCAAGTCATTTCGGCTGAGGTGCTGGGGATGTCGCCTGACGATCGGGAGTGCATTCCCGATCTCGTCCGGGCGATCGACGGCGAGGGTCTGCCGATCGGCTGGGTGGAGAACTCCCGCGCCGAGAACCTCTGCGGCCTTTACATCTGGATCGCTTCGGGGATGCCGATCGCGCGGGTGCACGCGGACGGGCGGGTCATCGGCAGCTTGTTCGAGGACGATCACGCCCGCTATTGCCGACTTACCGGCCTACTGCCCACGGATACGTCGTACGGCCGGCCCGAACAGGCCGATGTCGTTCTTCATGGCATGGCGGTCACCCTGAGCCGGCAGGATATGGCCTTTTCGGATGTGTTCCGCACGTGGTTCTACAATCACGATATCCTCGCCTGGTACGGCGAGTTCAATCAGGTGCGCAATCGCTTCTTCCAGGAGAAGAAGGTCTTCGACGGTCTGGTTCCGGCCAGCACCGGGATCGGCGGGGGCAATGCCGCCGACGCGGCTCTGGAGGCGGGGCTGCTGGCCCTGCGACCGAAGGGCCTGGACGTCGAGGTCTTCGTCGTGTCTTCCCCGCTGCAATCGTCGGCCCGGGATTATGGCAGCTCGTTCAGCCGGGCGGTCGAGGTCGCGGCGCCGGACCATCGACGTTTGTACATCTCGGGGACCGCCAGCATCGACAAGGCGGGACATACCGTCTTTCTGGACGATACTCAGGCCCAGGTGAGGATGACCATGGAGGTGGTCCAGGCGATTCTCCAGTCTCGCGGTATGGATTGGGCGAGCGTTACCCGCTCGCTGGCCTACTTCAAGCGGGCCGATGATGCTCCGCTGCTGGGCGCCTACTGCCGCGAGCAGGCCCTGCCCGCTTTTCCCGTGATCGTGGCTGAAAACGATGTCTGCCGGGACGATCTGCTCTTCGAGATCGAGGTTGACGCCATCCAGGCCCGGTAGGTCTGCGTCCCGCACCACGTCCGAGCCGGATCTCCACGCCACGTTCTGGCTGGGCAGAGGCTCACCACCCCATCTTGCAGATTTTCTGTCTTCCTTTGCAGGTAAGGGTTGCATTGCTTCGCCGATTCGCTAAAATAGCGATTTCCCCGTCTGTCCAGGACCGGGGCTTGGTCGCAACACGACAAACGACGAATTGCAGCAAATAGTGATGCAGGAGTGGTTCATATGTCGAGAGTATGTCATTTTACAGGCAAACGAACGATCTCGGGGAGGAGCATCTCCCGTCGTGGTAAGGCCAAACGGCACGGTGGCGTCGGTAAGAAGGTGACCGGGGTCACGAAGCGCAAGTTCAAGCCGAACATTCAGAAGGTCCGGGCGGTCATCGACGGCAAGGTTTGTCGCGTGCGGGTCTCCGCCAAGGCGATTCGCATGGGGCTGATCACCAAGCCGGTCAAGCGGAATTATCAGCCCGCGGAGAAGGCGACGAGCTGAGTGAGGCCTGTGTGTGTAGTTGAGAAGCCAAAGCGAGGCGCGGTCGAGCCTCGCTTTTTCTTTAGGTGGAGTTGGCGATGTCGCAGCGAATCGACGCCGAACAGGTCCGCAAGGTGGCCAAGCTGGCCCGGCTCCAGTTGACCGAGCGCGAAGTCGAGGAGTTCACCGAGCAGTTGGGGGCCATCCTCGGATACGTCGAGAAGATGAACGAGCTGGATACCGAGCAGGTCGAGCCGCTGGCCCATTGCCTGCCGATCAGCAACGTCTTCCGCGCCGACGAGGTTCGCCCTTCGCTGGGGACCGATCGGGCCCTGGCCAACGCGCCCGAGCGGGATGAATCGTTCTTCAAAGTGCCCAAGATTCTCGACGACAGCTCGGCCGCGTGAGGCCTGAGCGAGGATCGCCAAGCGACACGCAGTCTGGGAGAAATCGGATATGAGAGACGCCAGGCGGACGGCAATGCTCCTGATGGTGGTCTGGAGCGTAGGGATCGGGGGAGCCAGAGCAGCCATGGGGGCCGGTCAGAGCGAACGACAGGTGAGCACCGAGATCACCAGGAAGATCGATATCGACTACCTGCTATATCTGCCCGAAGGATATGGCGAGAAGGACCAGCAGTGGCCTCTGATGCTGTTCCTGCACGGGGCGGGCGAGCGGGGCGACGATCTGAACCTGGTGAAGAAACATGGCCCGCCCAAGCTGATCGAACAGGGCAAGCCGTTTCCGTTCGTCGTGGTCAGCCCGCAGTGTCCGCAGGGGCAGTGGTGGACGGAGAAGACCGACACGCTGATGGCGCTGCTGGATCGGATCGAGTCGGACTACGACGTGGATTCGGCGCGGATTTACGTGACCGGCCTGAGCATGGGCGGTTTCGGTACCTGGACGCTCGCCACCCGGCATCCCGACCGCTTCGCGGCGATCGCGCCGATTTGCGGCGGCGGGGACTGGTTCCTGGCGGACCGCCTCAAGAAGGTCCCGGTCTGGGCCTTTCATGGGGCCCAGGATTCCGTCGTGCCCCTGGCTCTGTCGGAGACGATGGTCCGGGCCGTTGAGCGGACCGGCGGCAACGCGAAGCTGACGGTCTACCCTGAGGCGAACCACGATTCCTGGACCGCTACCTACGACAATCCCGAACTCTACGACTGGCTGCTGAGTCATCGGCTGGACCAATCGGGCCAGCGACCGATGGAGTTGAAGAAGGACGTCACGGTTTCCATCGAATACCTGCTCTATTTGCCCGAAGACTACGGCGAGAAGGACCAGAAATGGCCTCTGATGCTCTTCCTGCACGGCGCGGGCGAGCGGGGCAGCGACCTCGACAAGGTCAAGGTGCACGGCCCGCCCAAGCTGGTGGCCCAGGGCAAATCGCTACCATTCATCATCGCCAGTCCTCAGTGTCCGACGGGACGCTCCTGGACCGACCCGACCCAACTCCAGACGCTGATCGCGCTGCTCGACGATCTTACCGAGACCTACGAGGTGGACGAGTCGAGAATCTACCTGACCGGCCTGAGCATGGNNGAGCCATCCCGATCTCTTTGCGGCGCTGGTGCCCATCTGCGGCGGGGGACAGCCCCGCATGGCCCGCCGTCTGCGGGAGATGCCCATCTGGGTCTTCCACGGCGTCAAAGACAACGTGGTGCCCATCTCGCAATCCGAGCAGATGGTCGAAGCACTCGAAGCGGTCGGTAACGACGTGAGATTCACCGTCTACCCCGAAGCACAGCACGATTCGTGGACGGAGACTTATGACAACCCGAAGCTCTACGAGTGGCTGCTGAGCCATCGTAAGGGCTCGCAGGAGCAGTAGTCCGGACTATGGCGTCGTCAGACCTGACAGCAATCGAACTTCGCGACGGC
>NPID01001371.1_pt1 | contig 14826 bp, 9 predicted proteins | sample 8637491 | NCBI WGS metagenome assembly NPID01 (sample SAMN07420843, study PRJNA396082) | bioreactor metagenome | isolation source: sample BA6 brine-fed electro-methanogenic bioreactor BA | place: Japan: Kochi | collected 2016-06-14 | reverse complement strand
CTGAATCAAGTTCAGAATGACGGAATTAAGAGGGGGTATTGAGTCTGGGGTCTGGGGTTTGGTAAGCGAAGCGGTTGAACCATCACGATCCCCCGGTGCTATGGAGGCCGTCTTCCCGGGCTCGCTCCGGGATCTGGTCTTTTTCTTCTCGGAGGATGGAGGACCGTTGACGGACAATGTGGTTTTCATCAGTGTACAGCAGTTCTTTGCCCGGCGTAGCCGGAACTGGCCAGGCAAAGCCTGACTGCCTGCGTTAGCAGACGGGATTTACAATTTATGCTTGCCTAATTCAAAGAACCTTCAAAATCATGCCACCGATAATTGCAATCATCACGCTAGCCAGTGTCCCGATAAGATAGTACTCGGCAAAGTCTTTGTTATCGAAGTTCTTGAATCTTGCGAGAGATTTCGCGGCAATTACAATGGTTATGGAAGCCACATTTCCCGTGAGGTAAAGTGTTAGAACTAGAAGTCTTTCGAAGATGCCGATCGCTCGTCCCGTTCTCACATTATCTAGAGAGGAGCTGTTTCCAACGATTCTCTCAAGGTAGTCCGGCTGGTTCTTGTATATTAGATCGAACAGCTTTCTTATGAACACCGCTCCCGCAAAGAGAACATATAGATAGACAATAAGTACGGAAAGCATTTTGCCAACCGGAAGTACGGCTAAATCCAGTCCTGTATGAAAATCTATCCAGACTATAAGGGCAGAAAAGCTTCTGGCTATTGTAAAACTGGAAATCGGAACAAGAAAGACGATCAACAATAGATGAAGAAGTTGGTCAATAATGAACATAGAAAACTTGGCAGCCGGGCCACGTTTACTTTCAGTGCTGGACTTGAAGACGTCCAGAAGTATGTGGAATAGTGAAAGGACTACACAATACAGAAGCACATCCACAAGTCCGAAAGGCATCATCAAGACTAAAAGCGTCAAAAAAACAACTATCCAGTGTTTCAGGAAGCCCTTTGCCTGTAGCTCGCTTTTTTCCCTTGCAGTGTTGTCTGTTTGGAACACGAAATCGGCGAGCACATGAGCCAAGACCGAAAGCGCTAAAGGTATAATGAATCCTTTCATATTTGCCTCCATCCAGTTCCAGGAAGATACTCCCTAATCATTGATAAACACCGCGTTTAACCTTAGAAGCTTTATTTAACTTGTATAAGGATATTTTACTTTATTTTGCACATATAAATCTAATACGGTTTATATTCTCAATGAAAGAGAGATCAATTTCGCCAGTTCCTTCTCCGCCGCCCTGACCACGTTCCAACCAGCTTTATCACAGTGCTGCTGTACAGCCGGAGCAGTAACTCCTAGAACCCTGGCCGCCTTCTCGTAAGTCCCCTCCCTTTCATATACATGAACGGCCTGCCACTGCTTTTCAGTCCAGCCGCTTTCAATAGTCTCCAATAGAGAAAGAGACGTGTTCAGTGCAGTGGACAACAGATCATCACTGCAAAGAAAGAACGTGTTAGAAACCCTTGATTTCTTTGCCATGTCAAGAGCGTCTCTTGCGCTGAAGAAAACCTCTCCGCTCAAATCCCACGAAGTGCCAGCCTTCTTAAGTTTGTCATCTTCTATTTCGCCGATGCTCATTCCCACCCTAATGGCTAAAGGCCGCATAACGTATCTTAACCTTCGCACCAGCAGTACAATTACACTTAGGTCAGATGTTACGCCTTGAATCTCGTCGCCTCTTGACAGTGCGAACGACTTGACTAGATGCTCTCCTGCAAAGGAAGCAAGAGTCTGCTCAATTCTCTCAACTGGAAGCTCCAGCTTTCGGGACTGAATAATGTCGGCGGTAATGACCGCATAAAGACCCATTTATTTCACACTCCATTTATTGAAGAACGGATTCAAACTGATTGTAGCACAGTAGTCTCCAAGACCCGTACAAACAACGCTTCAATTGGAAAACCGAGTTCCCAGAGAAAGAAAACTACTACGTAACGCTCGCTCATGACTTTCTCGAGATATGGATCTGCAATCTAGAACCATCTAACATGACGATTGACAGACAGTGTATCTGCTGCCCAATCTTGTGGAAAAGTATGACAGTCCGTAAAATTCCTGCATAGAATCGCGTTGAACAGTTTACATGAGGTTTCTAGTCTTCGCACCGATTTCGATTAGTGGACACGCGAAAACCTCTTGCTCTTGAATTATCCGCGACAGGTACTTTTTCTTTCTATTTCTCGACTTCAATAACCCAAAGATCTTTAGCTTCCGAAAAAATGCCTGCCCTTTCAAGAGATGTTGAGTATCCGGCGAAAACTATCTTATCCCCTATTGGAAAAGCGGAGTGAGTTAAATCGTCACCCGAACTCCCAAAAGTGATGCACATCGGAGAATTTTTATAGAGAAGATTTACTGTATAATACGCCATATACTACCAGGCCATTCTGATTGTCTTTGGCACTCGGCCATAAAGGTGTCTAAATGAAGAAACCACTCAAGTTTTGGGATCTTGTTGCTCTAGAAATGGGTATGACTATTGGTGCCGGCATATTTGTCTACATGCCGATAGCTTACAAGAGCGCCGGGGTTGGGACCATCGTCGCCTTTATCTTTGCCTTTCTTCCCATGGCAATAATAATGATAAATGTCATGTTGCTTGGATCGACACTTCCCACTACAGGAGGCACGTTCAAGTACGGCGCTTTTCTCTTCTCACCCAAAGTCGCATTCCTTGGTCTCTGGGCATATCTCTTCGGTGCATTTGTGGGACTTTTCCCGCTGAATGCTCTGGCGTTGGCATCCTACATGAAAGGAATCTGGGATGGGATTTCTGTCTTACCTGTCGCTTTGATAATTCTCGCATTCTTCTTTGTGGTCAACCTGCTCGGTCTGAAGATGGCTTCTATAGTAGAGATAGTATTTGTTGCTCTCCTCTTTGTAGCAATTGCCATTTACACCGTTCCCGGCATGTCAAAAATCGATTCGAGAAACCTCGAGGGCCTTTTCTCAAAGGGATTGGGTTCAATGGTCTACGCTTCTGCGCTCCTGACATTTACTTTCGCCGGTTCAAATGCGGTAATAGAGCTAGGCGGAGAAGTGGAAAATCCCAGGAGAAATCTCCCGCTTTCCGTATTATTATCTCTTTCAATTGTTCTGGTCTGCTATCTGTTGATGGCAATTGTCTCTTTTGGAGTAGGAAAAGAGATAATGATAAACGGCAATCTTAACGATGTAGCTTCGAATTACCTTAACGGCTTTCTTTTCTACGTCTTCGCATTCGGTGGCCCAATTCTCGCTATTGCCACAACAATAAACGCTACATACATGTGGGGAACGAGATCTCTTCTGGCTCTCTGCAGGCTCCGAGTCTTTCCATCCAAACTTGGTTTAGTCAATAGAAGAGGAACGCCCTGGGTTCTGTTGACAATCATATGGCTTCTCTCTTCAATCATGCTGCTTTCTGTTGGCGAATCTGGACTTAACCTCTTTGCAGCCTTTGCTTCAATAGGCGGAATAGCGGTAATTGTTCCCACGATGTTTGCAGTCTTCAGACTGAAGAAAAGTGAGACTCTTAGAAAAATGGCTCCTGCAATTGTCAGAAGGAAATTGTTTATCTTCATTCCCATTCTCGGTGTGGCGTTTTCAATAGTTATAATGCTTATTCTTCTCTACCAGGTCGGAGCGGACTTCAGCACCTCTTTCTTCCTGTTCTTCATTGTTTGGGAAGTGATTGGAATAATATACTTCATCTTCAGATTGAAATATCTCGATCGAATGAAAGACAACCCATTCGCTAAAGACGATCTATCTTCGTTCGACGATTGAAAACTCTGGCGGCGTACGCCTCCTAACCCTTTAAGCGCATTGTTTGCGCGTCAATCAAATTAAGAAAACGTACAGTCACGCAGTTCAGTTCACACAGTATCTCATTGTATCCATGATTCTCTCGAGAATCGGTTCATTCTGGCTCCAAAAGCCCATCTTAACTGCAAATCCAATCGATAGACAGTACCCGTCTTCACCGGGCTGATAGACATGTGAATAGATTGTTCTCTCAACGTCCCACTGGGGCGCCGTAAGTTCTATCCATATGCCGGGTTCCCCGGCAATGAGCCTTTCAGATTCTTCAACAACCTCCATAGAGAGTCTGATCTCCTCTTTTTCATCTTCAAGGAACTCCGGTGTGACGCGGGCAATTTCGAAGAAGACATTCTCAGAGCCAGGTTCAGAATCGAACCATCTGCTCACTGCCTTCGAGCTCTCATCATTTTCCAATTCGCGCCTATACTCTTGAGAATCGTCATACCAGATCGAAGGAACCTCAAAACATATTCCATCGGCGAAAACCTCTATCCATTCTGTTACGAGGATTTCATGTATCACGTCCTCTTCGGCATCCAACTCGTACTCAAGCTCGTCTTTTCCTATCCATGGATCGAATACCACGTTGTCACTCACCGAATTCCCGGTTCCCCGGTAATTGAGAGAAGGATGATGCGGACCTGTAATGTCGCCCCACCAGCAATCTACAGCAACTACCTCGACCTGACTATCGTTTCTGACACCATAGACGGCGTTTTCTTCGAAGATACAGTCAGCAAACGATATAGGAGCGGTCTGCGAAGAGGAGATCCCTACTCCAGTTGAATTACCAAAGAACGAAGATTCTATAACTTCTACAAATCCTGTACTGTTGCTTAGTTGAAGGCCATCACCGGCAGTTTTCGAGACCGAAACGTTTCTAACGCCCAGCGATCCAGAACCTGTCTTGAAAATACCAACCTTGTCCCCGTAACCGCCATACATAACCTGTGCCCACTCAAGTTCCGCGTTGCCTTCTTCCTGTATGTAGATACCTCTCCACCAACCTGGTTCAGGAAGCGAATCATCGCCGTCACGATTAGAATCTCCTCCAGATGAATCATCTCGCCAGTCGGTGAAAACTATCGGCGCATACTCAGTCCCTGCGGCCTTCAAGCTGCCGGAAACCCTTAATCCCCTATAGGCAGCAAACTTCAAAACTGTTCCAGATTTGATTTCCAATATTGCGTCCTTAGAAATGGTTAACTCCCCGGATACATAGAATGAGTAATCACTGCTCAGACCGAACACTACATCGGAGGTTATCATTCCTCCATCTACAAATATATCGGTTCCGTTTTCTTCGAATCTTGCCAACTGGTCGTCGAAAGAGACATTAACTGCCAGCCTTACTCCAGTCCCGTTACTTATGAATGAATTGTTTGAGAGTTCAAGACTTAAATACCCAGCGAGAAGCTTTAGCGCATCTCCTGTGACATTATGGATAATAGAGTTGGTCAGTGTGAAAGATCCCGAACCGCCTCTGACAATGCCATTTTGCGAATACCCGATATCGGCAAAGTCGAATTCAGCCGATCCGGATTCTCTAATATTTATCGAGTTCCACCAGCCTCTATCCGGCGCGGTGGCTTCGGCATCTTTATTCGTGTCTCCGCCTACAGAATCGTCTCTGAGATCGGTTATATGAACAGGCGATTCTTCCGTTCCAACCGCGATAAGTTCGCCATCAACTGTTATCAAAGAGTTCTGGGCCATTTTGACAACGGTACCTGCCCCTATTTCTAACCTCGCGCCTCTGACAATAGAAGTGCTTCCGCTCAAGAACAGGGCGGTATACTTAGGAACTCTCCAGACTATTTCTCCACTTATCTTTCCCGCATCTACGTGAATATCCCGGTTGTTTTCGGCGAAGTGTGTCCTCTCATCTAACAACAGCGAGCTGTTCGCAACGACCCTTATCCCAATATCGTTGGATTCGAAGAAAGATTCCTCAATAACCACTCCATCTGTCCGGTAGTTAAGTCCTGCTCCCGAGTTATGAGAGAAGGTAGATTCTCTAACCAAAACCCCACCGACTGCATTGTCAACTCTGAAACCATCTCCTGCAATGTGCTCAACAAGAGTATTCGACATCGAGACATGTCCCGAGCTATTCTTCAATACTCCTGCCTTATCTCCATACCCAGCGTATCTGATTACACACATTTCTAAGTTTGCAGTTCCATCTGTCATAATGCCAACGGATCTCCACCAGCCAGAAGCCGGAACCGTCTCCTCACCGTCTCTGTTTGAGTCTCCACCAACGGAGTCGTCTCTGAGATCGGTGAAATAGATGGGTAGATTATCTTTACCCATCGCCTCGAGATGTCCGTAAACAATGACCCTGCTGTTCTGCCTGAATTTGATAACCGAGCCAGGATGAACACTAAGTGAAGCACCGGCTGCGATATTCACGTCGCCCGTAACTATCATGGAATAATCGCTGCTTGATCCCCAGTCAACCGCTCCACTAATAGTCCCGCCGTCGAGGTGAATGTCGACCGCATTCCCTTCGAAGGTTGTTGTATGATCGGCAAAAGAAGAACCTATACCTATTCGCACTCCATTCGTATTACTTACATACCGGTTGTTGAAATGTTCGAAGGTAGAGTATCCTGCCGCTATACGGAGTCCATCCCCAGAGGTATAAGCTATGATCGAATTCGATACCGAAAGAGCACCTGTCCCGCTCTTCACTATCGCTCCACCATCGGATCGACCGCCGTATGAGATTCTGCACCAGTCAAAGTAAGCAGAACCGTCGTTGCGGACGCTTATAGATCTCCACCAGCCGGCCTCCGGCAGTGAATCTGCTCCAGGTATTTCACCGCCAGTAGAATTGTCTCGAAGATCGGTGAAAAAGATTGGCGATTCCTCTGTCCCTAATGCAATGAGCTTTCCATCAACAGTAAATACCGAATTCTGAGCGATTTTGATAACTGTCTCCGGCTTCACTGTCAGGCTTGCTCCAGCTGCAATAGTCACACTACCATTCATCAGAATCGATACATATCTTGGAGCCGCCCAAGTAACGTCTCCAGAGACTGTTCCAGGATCAATTTGTACGGCTATATCGTTTTCATCGAAATAGGTTAGTTCGTCCACCTCTAGCGAACTGCCAGCAAGAAGCCTTATTCCAATGGCATTAGAAACAATAACTAGAGCTTCCGTTTGAACTCCGTCGGTCTTGTAATTCAGTCCCGAACCTGCATTGTAAGAGAGCGTAGTGTACCTAACCTCTGTGCCACCAGCAGCATTGTCGATCCTCAGTCCGTCACCTTTAACATCATGTATCGTACTATTCAACATTGAGAAGGCTCCGGTGCTGTTCTTGATGACTCCGGCTCTGTCGCTTGCTCCCAGATATCCGATGATGCAGTAATCAAAACTCGCAGTGCCTTCATTCAGAAGACTTATGCTCCGCCACCAACCAACCTCCGGCAAAGTCTCATCAACATCCCTGTTCGCATCTCCTCCGACCAAATCATTCCGAAAGTCGGTGAAGTTTATGGGAGCATCTTCTCTGCCCTTTGCTTCAAGGTGACCGTAAACAATAATCCTGTTGTTTTGCCTGAACTTAATTACGGTTCCCGCCTTGACTTCCAATGAAGCTCCTGCGGCTATGGTTATATCGCCACTGGCTACCATCGAATAGTTGCTGCTAGCTCCCCAGACGACATTCGTGTTTATTGCGCCTCCGTCAAGGTGGATATCCAGGTCATTACCCTCAAATTGCGAAGTCAGATCTGAGAAGGATGCGTTTATCCCCAATCGCAGTCCGGTTGAGTTGTCTCCAAAATAGTTGTTTGAAGACTCGAAGAGAGAGTACCCAGCCGATACTCTGAGCCCTTCTCCCGAACTATCTATGAACCTGCAGTTCGATATCCTAAGAGACCCGGAACCGCTCTTGAGAAGTATCGAGTTGTCTGATCTACCGCCGTACGCCAGAGTGGACCATTCAAGGACGGCCGAGCCTTCGTTCTGAATATTGATCGACCTCCACCAACCCTTCTCGGGAAGGGTTTCGCTCCCGTCTCTATTTGCATCTCCGCCCACAGAATCGTCACGCAGATCAGTGAAAAAGATCTTACGGCTCTCTTCTCCTCTCGCCCGAAGTTCACCGTAGACCATAATCCTATTGTTCTGCCTGAACTTTACAACAGTTCCCGGCGCTATCTCAAGGGACGCTCCGGCTCCGATTGATACGTCTCCGGTAACCGTCATGGAATAATCACTACTGGCTCCCCACCTTACATTCGTGCTGATAGTCCCTCCGTCAAGATGGATGTCTACTTCATTTGCAAGGAAATTCGAAGTCTGATCGGAGAAGGATGAGTTTATCCCGACCCTAATTCCATTGGTGTTATACATGAATGTGTTATTAAGGCTTTCGAAAGAGGAGTATCCCGCCGATATTCTGAGACCGTCGCCTCGAACTCTTCGAATTATTGAGTTAGTTATCCTCAGAGATCCTGAACCTGCCTTGAGAATCCCAACCCCCGCTGAAGCGCCTGCAAAGGAAACCTCACACCATTCAAGAAAGGCCGAACCCTCATTACGAATGTTGATAGATCGCCACCAACCGGGTACCTGAGCAGTCCCGGTGAAGACGATCGGGTTCTCCTCATTGCCAACAGCCCTCAGAGTTCCGTCAACTATGAAATCCTGATTCTGAACGATGAAAATCTCAACCCCTGGCTCGATTGTAAGGATGACATTAGGTGAAATCGTGATTGTGGACCTTATTAAGTAAGGACTTTGATCTTTCGTCCAAACAGTATCTTCGGCAACGGTTCCAGATACTTCTGTTGGTGGTTTGTACCCATCAACAGGTGTCTCTGAGTTCAGGGCAAAAAGCACCCCTGACGAAAGTAGAAGGATTATCAGCAGTGAAGTCCTAATAAACACGGAGACTCGCAGCCAAACTTCTTTCATAAAGCACCTCCAGAGTATTCCAGGCTTTGCCGCCAGTACTACTCGGAGATTGGCCCGGTCACGCGCCAAAGCCTTCGTATGAACTGATTATACAGATGTGCGTAACGAATACTTAGCAGATGGAACAGTACTCACTTTGATTTGGGTAACAATCGTGAAGAAAGGCAAAGACATGTCATGTGAGTATCGTCTTTCAAGAGGCAGATTGGAATGAAGGAGTTCGTTGTAGCGACTAGGTCAGCCTCATCGTAATAACTCAAGACTGCCTCAAAAACTCCCTAATGATGAGCTCCTAGCTAGCTGGAATCAAGAAAACAGTTGTTGCAGATTAGTGAGCAAGACATCTTATCTCGTCATAAATTGAGCCTAACACTTTCCTTCTTAATCAGTCGATGGATTGTTGACCTGAGTTTATCTGTGCTTCACAAAGGTGTTCTCGCTCAGTTCGCGGAAGGCCGTATCGAGTTCCTCCCAGGTGTTCATGACTATCGGGCCTCCCCATGCAACGGGCTCCTTAAGAGGTTTCCCTGAAAACAGCAGGAACCTTATCCCCTCACTTCCTGCCCTCACCCAGAAGGTATCTCCCTCGCCAAAGAGAACTGCTCGCTTGCTGTCAATGGTTTCCTCTTCATCGGGATCGAATGTTCCACTCCCCAGCAGTATATAAATGAAGAGAGTCGAATTATCGTCTGTTTCAAATGACCAATCTTTCCCTCCCCATATCTCCACATCGAGATACCTGGCTTTAACGTATTTACCCTCAAAGGCTCCAGCCTGATCCTTATAAGGCCCGGCGATTACGCGTACTGTTGTACCTTCTTCATCCACAATCGGAACATCCTGGCTCTTTATGTCTCCGTATTGAGGATTCGTCATTTTGTCCCTGGCAGGAAGATTTAGCCAGAGCTGAGCACCAAGCATACGTATTGCAGGTTTGGGCATCTCCTGGTGGATAATTCCCGAACCTGCGGTCATCCACTGACAGTCCCCATCCAGTATCTCTCCTTTGTTACCCAGGCTATCACCGTGTTCGATAATCCCGTTTACAAGATAAGTTACGGTCTCGATACCCCTGTGAGGATGCCACGGGAAACCCTTGGCATAGTCCTTCGGGTCTCTTGAATCAAAGGCATCCAGCAAAAGAAAGGGGTCGAAATCCTCAACGTCTCTATGACCCACTACTCTAACGAGCTTCACACCAGCTCCATCAACGGCGCCTCTTCCGGTTACGATCCTCTTTGTCCTTCGGATTTTGCCCACAGTAACCTCCTGTTTGTCTTTATACAACGATTTTCAGCCTGATAATGAGAACCCACAAGCACTATCCCAATGAGTCTCAGATTCCCATGCCACACTTCAGCTGTTTTGCTCTTATGCTTTCCGTATCAGCCTACCTATCTCAATTATCTCAGATCATCTATCGATCTTTCTAACATAGTAAGAGCACGAACACAAGAAGGCCGGACCTTGTCCTGTCCGGCTTTAAGGGATGGGGTGAGAAAGGTAATGAAGGTTTCCACTGTCAGTTCTGCTGTATTGGCAATTAGTTGCCGCTAATCGTACTACTATGTCGGGGTCATACTTGCCTTTGGGTTCTTCAATTCATCTTCAAACAGATTATAAAAAAGGATTTTGGGAGTATTGTCGTACAACTATGGGAAAAGATGAGAGATAACCTGAAAGTTGTTTTCTTTTCTCGGCAAACCTTATTGAAACAGCATTGCTTGCACAGAAAGGGAAAATTGAGAAATTTGCAGATCACTGCGACATAATGATGCAATCTCTTTGGATTCACAGAAGATGATGATTTGATTCCTGTGTGTACTAGATGCTATCTAAGTTCAAGTTTCCACGGAAGACGGACCGGTTAGAAAGGTGACGTTGCAGGAGGTCAAGACACCATCCTATGCAATGAATGCTAGTTAGTTCGGCAACAGTTGCTATCTGTGAATCCCCTCCTAGATGCCCGTTATTCTTTCAGTGCTTTCACAAATCGTATCCACCTACTGTAGATACTTACAGATAAGTTGTTCAAAGCATATTTGGAACTCCACTTATGCTCAATGATTTTTCTCTTTGTCTTATAGAAATAGAGACGTCTTTTGAGTACTAATCGGAAATCATCTGCTGATCTAGAAAAGAGCTATTATCTCACAACCAAACCCACCAAAGTGATTTTTTTATCGGCTGATAATACCGAAAACTTCAAGGAGGTATGAATATGAAACGCCTGTTGGTCCTTCTTTTCGTAGTGCTTTCGACCATAGTTTACTGTAACGAACCCTACTTCACCGAGGAGAATGTAAACACATTTATTGAACATCTCGAATCGGAAGGATTCATCTTGCAAGGTACATTTTACTCATTCGATATGCCCGATCTCTTTTCAAACTACACTACAACCAGCTGTTACGGAAACAACGCAGACACGCCGTGCTGTGTGTATTGCCTGCCCCGGCTCCATCTCAAACAGCCAAGAACACCTTCTCTTTCACTTTCAGACTTAGGGAAGATGAAGCTGTCGTCTATCTAGGATGGACGCCTCCGGAAGTGAAGTTCTTTAGCTATTAAATGCTTCTGATGTTACGCTATCTGCCAAACGTCGTAGGGCCAGTAAGAATATTCGGAGGCGTAGGAGATACGGTGAACATAACAAACGTCAAAACCAGAGAATCCATCCTTGAGAAAGCCGCTGGCACAGTATACTACGCCCCTATGACAATAACTACAACTCCTGACAGAAACGTCGACAGGATTATCAGAGAGACTGCCAGAGAAGCCGGTTTTACCGAGGACACAATAAACAAAGACATCGTGCCTTCGGTTCTTCTGAATCTTGGAGTCGAAGAGGACTGTGACGAGCTTATAGTTGGCGCCCATTTTGCCTTCTTCTATAACCCGGACGACAAAGCCTAAGCGTTAGATCCCTCTGCGCTATAAGATGGGAAATTCTGGATGGAGCTACCCTATATCTCGAATCGCAGAGAATGGGGCCTGCGTGTCACACCTTTTGAGCTAATTGAACTGGATCCCTACCCGGTTCCAAATCTACCCCCTAGAGATACGGGAACTGTTCCGAATCGAACCTCAAAACGACAATGGACAGACTGGAGCAGGCGATAATAAATCATTACTCGAATCTGAATTCCAATGTTTTGCGAACTTACAGGTGGGTAGACATAAGCTACAACGCAATCCAGAACAACACCGACGTCTTAGGAGACAGCAGGGATGCCATTTATCTGAAAGTGATCCATTTGCCCTCGAAGAAGACCCGGATGATTTCGCTATAATATTCGGACCTATTCACTCTCTTACGGGAAAGACAATCTACTCAAGCTTTGTTGTCTATTCAAACGATATTGTCAAGGACCTGCTTCCTTACGAATCACGCATCCTGTATGGATTTCTCAGCATCAATAGCGAGAACAGTGCCGAAAGTAGACTCGGAATGCTTGAAAGCGCAGAGAGATTTCTTCCCGACGATCCAGAAGGAGAGTACTTCTATGTCTGGAAAGTCGCGAGAAGCAATCCGAATGACGAGGGCTACTGCCTCTTGGTGCCGGAACCAACAATGAAGAGAATTACATATGACGAATTGAAGATAGGTTTCCGTGCTTATTCAATGTCAAAACCGTTGTGGGTCCGTCTTACGAAGAGATACTGATGGACAAAGTAATACATTTCAGTCCAAAGGAGTAGTTCGTAAACGACAAGTGAAGGGGGATCATTTGACACGAGGTAGGGGATTGGTGACTGGAAAGAGCAAAGGATCAGTTCCAAGTTGCACGTTGTCAGTTGCAAGAATAGAACCAAAGTCACAGTGCAAGACCTAGATGCTGAAAAAAGTTCAGCAAAACGGATTGTAGCGTTTTCGGAATATCGAGAGTTTTCATCGCCGCGCTGGCTTTAGAATGCTCTTCACAACGTTATCCCGTAGAACCTGCCCTGATTAGCCTGCCCCAGAATGCTTCTGTTTGGGGATTTCTAAAGCACCGCTATAAACTAAGATCAAAGGCCTGCTGATCCCCGAAAGATCTGCTGTTGGGAAATCCTGATCGCTTAACACTTTGAGGAACCGTTATCCATTGGCCGTTCAAGAGCAAAGACCCGTTCAACGAAGTTGGTTCTGAAGCATATCATGTTTTTCGGCACTCCTTAAGAGGATATCCTTTTGCCTCTTTGCCCAGATGAGTTTTCATAGTCGAACGATATGAGATTTCATGTTATCTTGCCAAAAATCCCTGAAGCAAAGCTTTTTATCTTTTGTTTTATCTAGGTTCGCCCTCAGAGAAAATACTAGACCTTATTTCTAGTAGCTTATTCGCCTTGGTTCAGATAGACTTTTAATGTAGTGAATCGGGGTATTGAGTTTCTAATTAGAATCAATTAAAACTAATTGCTCTCGACAAATACGGTTGTTTCAGATATTGTCCCTAAACACAACCTATGAGCGACTGAAGGTGTAATTTGAGACAAAACAGGTTACTGATGATTCTCCTGTTTCTAATGGGGAGCTTCTACCCTCTAGTAGCTCTGAGCAATTACTGGGACCCGGTTGACTATCCAGCGTCTTGGCCTGGAAATCCAAGTCCTCCTCTAGCAACGTTCGAATTCTCTAGTCTCTCAGATCTCTCCAATTATTACCCTGCTGAATACTGGAGTGTTTCCGGAGGCGTGCTTATCGCTGCCGGAAGCGGAGAGCGTGTGGCACTATTGAATGGGAGCGAAGGATGGACAGACTATTCGCTTAAGACCAACGCAAGAATAATCGACGGTATGAATGAAGGCGATTCGGGTTACAAGCTTTTCTTCAGAGTTACGGGCAACATAAATACCCGCAACGGATACGTTTTTGAGATCGACTCCGATTACTCTAATCGCTTCATACTAAGAAAAGTCATAAACGGAATCGAATCTGCTCCTCTGATAAATTCGGTTACTTCAATTGGATTCGACTGGAGTCAGTGGCAGGAAATCTCCGTAAGTGCTGTAGAAAAGACGCTTCTAATGTACGTTAACGGAATAGAAGTCCTAAGATACATCGATAATGACAACCCCTTTCTAAACGGTGGAATCGGATTAGGTTCTAAGAACTTGACTCAGGTCGGATTTGATTTTGTGAGGGTCTACAACGCAAGCGCTGATTTAAGAGAATGGAAACCCTACACTTACCAGGGCGAGGTGGTCTACGATGCATCGGGAAATTCAGATCAATCAAGCGGGGGATCGGTCTCACCATCGCACGTCGATATAGTCAGCTCGCCTTCTCTTCCTTCTGTAATGGTCTACTTTGATTCAGGAGTGATGATGTTCAGAATGGTATTGGGAGGAAATCCGCTATCACTAACTGGAAGGGGAACTCCTTATACCTCATCTACCTGGGTAGTCCTCATCGATCTAGATGGAGATGGATTTAGAGACTTCGCAGTTGAACTCGACGGAACAGACTCTGGAGTGTCTCCCGACGACATCAAAGTCTTCTACAGCACAGTCAAGGATCAGTTTATGTATGACAGTGATCTCATCTGGAAACAAGACAGCGCAAGACACTTGTATAACCCCACAAACAGCGACGGTGAACCGGAGCGTCCAGCCAGCTGGGATCATGATCCATCACCCTCGGTTTGGGATTTTTCCAGGACCAGGGTTACGGAATACAGTGATCCGTCAGCGGGAAAGGTGTACATTCTCGATATTCAGGTTCCTCTTTCGGCGCTTGATGCAATCGCAGTAGGCGGGCCGAAGCTTACAAGCAGCTCAGTCTTCCAGCTTGCTTTCACCACAAGCGCCAATACAAACAACCCCGTTCAAAAGGACCTGGCTTATCAGGGAATTTACAACATGGAGACAAATAGCCCTGTTCTCTTTGGCGACCCTATAAACACCTCCGGGCAGATAAGTCAGATCCCTCTGACATCGAAGATTACGGTAACGGGATGCGGACCTTCTCTAGTCGAGGCCTTGGTACAGGATGCCAGTGTTCTGGTCGATGGCCAGTTACGATCATCTGTTACGGGCGTGGAGTTCTTCTATTACTTCGATTTCAACGAAAACGGACTTGC
>NPID01013280.1_pt1 | contig 14850 bp, 16 predicted proteins | sample 8637491 | NCBI WGS metagenome assembly NPID01 (sample SAMN07420843, study PRJNA396082) | bioreactor metagenome | isolation source: sample BA6 brine-fed electro-methanogenic bioreactor BA | place: Japan: Kochi | collected 2016-06-14 | reverse complement strand
TGCGGACACCGCCAGGAATATATCCAAGAGGAAGGAGAAACCCAATGAAACTTATTTTCTTAGGCCCCCCCGGAGCCGGCAAGGGAACCATAGCCGCAAAAGTCAAGGAACACTACAACATCCCACACATTTCCACCGGCGATCTCTTTCGCGAAGCAATTGCCAACGAAACCCAATTGGGACTCAAGGTCAAGGCCATACTCGCCGGCGGAGACCTGGTTCCGGACCAGCTTACCATCGACATGGTAAAGGAACGTCTCAAACGTCCTGATGTAGCTCAGGGTTTTATACTCGACGGCTTCCCCCGTACCACCTTCCAGGCGGACTCGCTCAAGAAGATTACATCAATAGACAAGGTAATCAACTTCGTTCTTTCGGAAGAGAAGGTAGTAGAACGGCTTTCGGGAAGACGGGTTGCTCCCGCATCCGGAAAAGTGTACCACATCAAGTACAATCCTCCGAAGGTGGACAATATCTGCGATGAATCGGGCGAAGAACTCGTACAGCGTCCCGACGACAAAGCCGATGCCATACGAAACCGCCTGANNCGTCTACAGCAGGCAGACCGAACCGCTTATCGAATACTACAAAACCGAAGGACTCCTGAAGGATATCGATGCATCGCCTTCTCCAGAAGAGGTATTCCAGGCGGTCAAGTCGGAGCTTTCACGCTGCTGACGCAAGATATACAGCAGGAAAAAGTACAAAGGGCGGCCGTCCCGACGAGCCGCCCTGCTATATGTCAAACTCATCAATAACAGCTTCCACCGCCGAGGGATCAAGCAGATCGGGATCTTCAAGAAGCGAATCGAGAGCCGCCGTATCCGAAAAACCCGCCTCCAGGGAGCGCCGCAGCACCGCAAGCCCCTCTGAATAATCCTCCAGAGCGCTTATCAGAAGCCTGGCATAGCCGAACAGGAGATCAGGATCCCCAGATCCCGGCCCATCCCCCTCCGTCAGCTCACGGTACCGTACCGCCGCAGCCTCCGGCTCTCCAAGATCTTCCAGAAGCTTAACAAGCCGCAGCCGTATTACCTCATCGCTTACCGCAGAATCATCCCCGTCGCCGGCCGAAAGCGCAGCGGCCAGCCAGCCTGTAGCGTCCTCTGTCTCCCCGCTCTTTTCGGCCAGATCGGCCAGCCGCAGGAAGCGCTCACGAAGCCGATCGCCCCCGCTTTCCACGCCCGCTCCCTCTGCCCGTACCGTTTCCGGCCCTCCCCCTCCGGGAGCTCCGAAAAAAGCACGCAGCACACTGTAGGCCGCCTCGTAGCGCTCTTCGCGCTCATAGACCAGGGAAACATTCCACGCCGCCGGCTCGTAGGCAGGCTGCAGCTCCATAATGCGGAGATAGAGCGGAAGGGCATCCTCCGGGCGTCCTGCAACCAGCCGCGCATAGGCAAGCAGCTCCATCACCAGCAGGTTGTCCGGAAACTTGACATAAAGCTCCTCCGCGACCCCCATGCCAAACGCAGCATTCCCGGCGAGCAGGGCCGTGCGGGAAGCCTCGTAGCGGTACCGCAGCGTATCAGGCTCCAGCTCCGCCGCCCGCCGGAATGCCTCCATTGCCTCCCGGTAACGCCCGTCCTCCGCCAGCAAATCACCGCGGGAAGCCTCGCTGGCGGCGTAACCTTCACGAAGTGCGGAATCCCCCGCGCATCCCGAAACGGCCGCAATAACCAGCAGAACGGCCATCGCCGCTCCGCCCTGCCTGCCCGACGACCCTCCGCGCAGCCCGCGGCGGCCGTCAGGAGCCGAGAACCGTCTCCTCAACTTCGCGCACCTGGGAACGGTAGAGACTGGCAATATTCGCACCGTAGTCGGCTATCAGCTGGATAATATTCCGCGGCCGCTCATCCTCATCCCTGCCGTTTATGCGGTCCCCCGCATCACCCAGACCCGGAAGAATATAGGCATCCTCATTCAGAACAGGATCCATCCAGAGGGTGTAAACCTCCACATTTTCCAGTGCCCGGACAATCCGCAGACTCCCCTTCAGGGCGGAAATAACATTTATACACTTGATGGATCGGGGACGGACCCCCTGGCTCAGAATGTACTTCACAATGGTTACAAGACTCCCCCCCGTGGCATTCATGGGATCCGCAAAAATCAGGTCCTTGCCCTGGAGGGAATCGAGGGAGAAGTAGGAGCGCTCAAGGTCCAGAATGTACTCCATGTTGTACTCTTTCTTGTCATCATCGCGCTTGATCTTGAAAAGAGCAAAGGGCGTAACGTAGTTGGTCGAACTGTATTCCTGAATCTCCTTGCTCACAATCATCGAAGGCAGCAGGGCCCCGCGCAGCATAACGCACATCACCGAGTTCTCGATCGCCTCGTCGACATCGGGAATCTTGTGGACCGCGAAGTTCTGCACCGGGTTGGTCACCGGCGTTTCGGTTATCAGATAATTCTTTTTCCTGGTATGAGCCTCGGTAAAGGCGAGGTTGAACAGCAGCTCGTAGGCCCGCTGAATGTAGTAGACAAACTCATGATGCTGGGTGCCGGTGCTGCGCAGCTTGGCAATCAGCCTGGACGCCTCCCCGTGCACCTCGTCGGGAGTATCGAAACAGTAGACGTGGATATGCTCCTCCGCCTTCACAATATCCTGCATCTTCTTTCCCATCCGGTCGTATACATCGATCAGACGGTCCTTCGCCTCGGCCAGGCGCCGCTCATTCGCCGGTTTCCCGAGCACCTCGAAGAGCTGCGTCGCCTCTTCAAAAAGACGGTCCATCTCCGCCAGCTGCTGCTTATCACCATCGGTCAGGTACCCGTCCAGATCCGTAGCCTTCAGAATTATCTTGCTCATTCAATCCCCCGCATTAGTACTGTCTCACTGTACCCCATCTCACTGCTGCGGTCAATTATCCCCCTTTCCGGACACGGGATTACCCGGGTGCCCCGGCCCGCCTGCGGCGGGCCTCTTCCGGCTCTGCGCAGCTGCGCGCGGTCCCCGGCCGCTGGCGCCGGGCTGTGCCCGGCGGTGCGCGGCCGCCGCGCTCCGGTACCGGGCGCAGCCCGGCACCCGGCCTTGCCGGCTGCTCCAATCCGGGGCACGGAAGAGGCGCCGAAGCGGAATCAGGCCGGCTTCGTTGACTTTTACCTGGAAAAACCTATAATTATGTACTAAGAAAGTATAAAGGAGTAACAAACATGAAAAAGAAGATTCTTGTTGCGGCAGTGATCCTGTTTTTTGTCGCCAGCGCATCGGTATTTTCCTTCGGAATAGGAGCGGCCTTCGGCATCAACGAAATCGGCAGCGGAAATGTCGGAAACTTCATGATCAGCGCCAAATTCGACCAGCTTCCCGTAGTACTCGGCCTTACCTACAATCTGGATGATCCCTTTACCATGGGTCTCTACGCGGACTGGCACATGGTCCGTCAGCCCCTCATCAACTTTGTAAACATCTACGCCGGACCGGGCCTTTACTTCGCTTTTGCGGATGTGGAGAACGATGCCATAAGCCTCGGACTGCGGGTACCCGTGGCGCTTTACATTTTCCCCATCGATTTTCTTGAGATTTTTCTTGAAGTGGCCCCCGCCTTCAGCTTTATCCCTTCACCCGACCTGAACTTTCAGTCGGCCATCGGGTTTCGTTTCTGGTTCTGACCCTTTCAGAGTCTGAAGCATCAACCGCCTTCTCAGGAAGGCGGTTTTTTTTGGCTCCTTTTTCCGGAAAGCCTTTGCGGCATGGTCAGGAATATTCTACAATAGCCTCATGAGTGATGGAATGGACCTGCTTATCGACGAGAGCGAAGACGATGCCGAAATGCTCTACCTTCTCTTTTCGGCCGGAAAAAGCATCTTTGCGGTAGACGCACTGAAGGTGCAGGAAATGGTCGTCATACCCCGTACCGTAAGCGTTCCCGGTCAGCCCGACTGGTTCCGCGGAGTAATAAGCCTCCGGGGCAGCACCTACCGGGTGGTTGATTTCCGCAAGCGGATAGGAATGCAGGGAAGCCGGGAGGAAATAGAAGAGCTGATACAGGAACTGGACGAGAGGGAATCGGAACATAAGGCATGGATCAACGGCCTTGAAGAGGCCGTTAAAAACGACACAGAGTTCACCGGCGGTACGGATCCCCATCTGTGCAAATTCGGCCAGTGGTACGATAATTACGAATCCGCGAATGTGGCAGTATCAATGGAACTGAAAAAGTTCGACGCTCCCCACAAGATAATCCATGCCACAGCGGTGGAAGCGCTCAATCTGAAAAAAGCCGGAAAGCAGGAAGAAGCGATAAAGCTTATAAGCGACCGCAGAGATACCGAACTGGCCCGTATGATCGCCCTGTTCGAGATTCTCAAGGAAACCCTCCGATCCACCATTAAAGAGATTGCCATCATAATAGAAACCGGAGAACGCCCCGATGCCGTCTGCGTGGACAGCGTCGTCTCGGTCGAAACACTGCAGGAAGAATCGGAACTGCAGTTAGCCTTTTCCGGAGACAGCGAAACTTCCCTCAGCAGAAACGCCACCATCGGCCATCGCCACGGGCGGGAAGAGCTTGTGCTTATTCTTAAACCGGAATGGATTTTCAGCGGAACCGAGCAGCTCGACACCGAAGAGATGGCGAAACTGCTCAGCCAGGCAGCAGGCGGATAAACATACCATTAATAATAAAAGGGGTCAGTTTATAATGAAAACTGACCCCTTTCTTTTATCAGCATCTCCTGGGGGAATTGAACCCCCGTTGCCGGGATGAAAACCCGGTGTCCTAACCACTAGACGAAGGAGACACGGTGCGCTCCGGATAATATCCAGACCGCCGTTTTATGTCAATATGGTCCGGCATAAAACCGGACCATTCTGAGCCGCACTGGGTTCGAACCAGTGACCCACGCCTTAAAAGGGCGTTGCTCTACCGACTGAGCTAGCGGCCCAAATGCTTACGAGACGGCACTATAACAGCGGGGTAAAAAAATGTCAACAGATACGTCCGTTCTTAATAACGAAACTCGAATCCAAGCTGCAGATTGTAGACCGGACTCATTCCCGGTTCGGTCGAACGCTCGGTCCCGAACATCGACGCATTCATGGTAAACCAGTTCAAATCGATCCCCAGTCCCGCCGCGGGAAGCCCCTGGGCCATGCCAAGGCGTACATCCAGAATCCGCAGCATGGTCACCTCCGCTCCCAGTGCAAGGTGGAGGACGGGGTTGGTCGCCAGACGAGGATAGAGCCAGAAATCGAGCATATCCTCATAGCTGAGGTAAAAATTCACTTCGCTTATAAAGATATTCCGTTCGGTCATATCCATAAGATACCGTCCGCCCAGGTTCAGGGTAAATGGCACTACCCCGTACTCCTGCGAATCCTCGGGATCACCGTCGAGAAACGAGTTCATGCTCAGGTAGTTCTTTTTGCTCGTCGGGGTATAGACATCCTTCCCCGTCAGCCCGACAAAAATTCGATCGTTCCAGCTGTAAATAAGTCCCAGATCCATTCCGATCAGGGTAATAAAGGCAAAGGGCTCGCCATCCATGAAGGCTGTCGGATCGAAGCTTTGAATCTCCACCGCCGTAACCCCCGCCTCCAGCTCTCCCCGGAATCCGCCCTTCAGCAGCACCCCGCCCTCCAGGCTGTGCCCGTCGGGCATAATGTTTACGGGAAAGGAATAGCCGCCCGTCAGAAGGAGATCCTGACGGACCAGAGCTGTAGCTGCAAGTGGAGTATAGCTGTAAAGAAGAATATCGGTGGTCGCAATGGCTCCCAGCCCCAGCCCGTTACCCACATAGCCGAACGAGAGCGGCCCCGTAAGGGCAAGTCCCGTGTATATGCCGGTCAGCAGATCTCCGATGGTCGCCAGATCCATATCCCCGCCCACAATAGCGTCGGCAATGGTAAAGACCGGCCCCTTAAGCCCGAAGGTAAGCTCCGCCCAGGAAACCTCCTCCCCGCTCGCGAAAAAGCCCGCCGGATTGGTGTAAAGGGTGGCAAAACCGTCCGTATACGCCGGATGCACCCCCCCCATCCCCGTCAGACGCGGGGAAATCCCCGCCATGGGCAGTTCGTAGTAGTCGGCCGCGGGGAGGGATAATGTACAGAGGATTAAGAATACAGCTGAGAGACTTATTGTTACGGCTTTTCGTTTTAGCATGGTACCTTCCTCTTTATCATCTGCCGACTAGGGGTTGAACATTGCAAGAAGCGAATCTATATCGGTTATATCTGTTGTCGTCTGGCTTAAAAAATAAGCGGCGTTTTCAGCGTCGGACTGGGCAGGCGGCTCCTGATACGACACGGGGGCAGCAGGAAAAGTAGATATAACTGAATCGAGAGCGGCTTGATCTCCACCACCTGTTATGGCCGAAGAAAGAACAAGAGACGCCGCAGCCAGTATATAATCGGTATCCGAAATTGTTACGCCACCGGCGGCGGCGGCAGCGAGAGTCGAACCTGCACCCTGCAGATAGGTCTGGTTCAGATCCGCCAGAATATCCCCTGCATCTATGGTTGCAGGATCGACACCGGAGTCCAGTGCATCTGTCATGTTGTCTATAGCATCGTTTATACCTGATGCCCCTACGGCAAGCTGGCTGGCAAGTAACTGCACCTCGGGATCATTAATACCCACTATTGCATCGAAAGCAGCCTGCATGGTAGCCGTATCAGCAGAAAGAGCACCTGTTGCAAAGGCAATTTTACCCTCCCTGGTCAGATTAGAGGGATCACGGGCGAATGCAGTNNCAGGTTGGAAGGGTCCCTCTGCGCCCAGGAGAGAGGACTGTAGGTAAAAATCTGCTCACAGCCGGTTAGGGAGAGAATAAGCGGCAGGGCGATGAGAATCATCATCAGCCGCAGACCGGAAAAAAAATTGGTGGTTCCTGTTCGCATAGAGTCCTCCATTGTTTCTATCGGCAGGGGGGCCGTTAAACTTGAAACGACCGCCGCCGAAACAAAACCGGCCCGGCACAGAGGCCGGGCCAAGATTTTTCACATCAGAAGCTAAAACCGGATCGCGGCTTCGAGGGAGAAGCCTTCGTTCGGCTTTGTTCCCGCATAGCTTCCCATTTCCCGGGTAAAGTAAGCGGCGTTAAGGTCCAGGAAGAGCAGCTTCATGCCGATACCGGCGGTAGCGTAGCCCTGGTTCAAGCCGGCCCGCAGTTTTATGAACTGGAGCACCTTCACCTCGGTTCCCGCATGGATCCTGGTCCACATGCTCGGCTCGTACTCCTGGTACATGGTATCCCGGTATTCCAGATGAAATGTGGGATCGAGCAGCCACTTCAGGCCGCCGAAATCTGGATGATACGCAAGCCCGTAGGATACGGTCATGGGGATGGTGAAGGTATCACCGGAAACCGCGGTCGCATTGGTATCGTCAAAGCTCATAATCGCTTCAAGATCTCCCGAATTATCAACCGAATAGTCCATGGAAGTTCCGCCTATATCCCTTGCGGAGATTCCGATATTCAGTGGTCCAAGCTCCATTATGGCACCGGCATCAATGGCCAGACCGCTTCCGTAATAAACGGGAAAGGTCGGTCCGTCGGCTGCATTAAGAAAGTCGACAATCCCCACATCCTTCGCTTCGGCGCGAAGCATGTAGCGCAGGTCTCCTCCGATATAGACAGTGGAGAAGCCCAGTTCCAGGGGCACCGCGTAACCGGCAATCGCCGCCCAGGTGTAAGCTGCATCAATTTCCGTCCCCATTGCCGTTTTTCCGCGTCCATAAAAGTCCAGTCCGCCTACAACACCAAGACCCAGGCCCTTTCCGACAATACCTATTCCGGCATTGACCGCTCCGCCGAAGCCGTTGGTGGTAATAATATCGCTTAACAGTCCTACCGCTTCCTCGGGCTTGCTGCCGAGCATTTCAAGACCCTCGACATCATCCTCGGTCGGAATAAAATAGGGAGTCGCCGTCGCAGAAAGCAGGGTAAAAGAGCCGCCCTCCCGGGCAAAGCCCGCAGGATTAGTAAAAAGGGAGTTATAACCCTTCGCAACCGCCGTAAAACTGCCTCCCTGAGCGGTAACTTCAGGGGTAACCGGAGAAAATACCGGGCTGTCGTAATCGACCGCGAACAGAGTTCCGGAGGCCAGAAGTGCAATTATAATTAGCAATAAAGTTCGTTTCATCTTTTAACCTCCTTAAAAGAAACTGTCGTAGCCGGCCCAGGTGAGGATGTCGTACAAGTTGGTTGAACCGGAACTTTCCAGTTCATCAATGGGATCAGATAAGAAACTTGGAGTACCGGTCCCTGTTGCCAGAACCCAGAGATCATCAACACCACCCGAAAGATTGGTAACGGCAAGATCAATAACAATCGATACCGCCGCATACTGGGCGACATCACCCTTCTCTCCACTGGATAAATCGGTATAGTCAGAGGTAAGAGAACCACCAAAAGTATTAAAAGAAGCCGCAGAAGTCTGCATTGTGGCAATCATGGACTCAAAGGCCAAACGGTCATTCAGCACACTTTCGGGAATCATATCCCGTATAATCTCCTCCGCAGTCGCGGTAGAGGCATCATCGGAAAGAGTGGCAAGTGTCTCTGCAAGATTGTTGATCAGTTCCACTGCATTCTCATCGCTATCGACCCTGACAATACCAGCCAGCATGGACGCTTTTTGGAGTGTCGCATCATCGACTGATCCCAAGGCGGCAATCTCATCCAGCTTGTCGGCAACTGCCGTGCTTGATGCTGATTCACCGCTTAAGGCATTATGCTCCAGCCAGTCTTCGACATCCGTAAGAAAAGCCGAAGAAGCACTCGGACTTGACGCATCCACTGCACCAATTTCACTCACAGATTTGACCTCAACCTGGTCAAACTGCATAAACAAATTCCCGCTGCAGCCGGCGAGCAGTACACTTGCCAGGCAGATTGTCAGCAGGAGGTGAATAGCTTTTTTCATGTGTTCCTCCTTGCAGGTTCATAGTATATGTTTCTTTTTATGTAACACCGTAGGTACCAAAGTTTAACACCGGAGAATTCAAAAAACAAGAGAACTGAGTAAAAAAATCCATTTATTTTAGTTAATGGATATATTCGACAAAGACAGCGTGAAGGTTTTCGGGACTTTCGGAGATGCGGACACGGCAGAGGCGGCCTGCTGCTGCGTCTGCCGGGATGCCGTCACAGGCTATATGGAGGTAGCGGTCGGTCAGAACAAGGCGGCGGTCTGCGCTTATTCTGCGTTCTATTATGGCTTCCTCGATTGTGCCGAGGCGGCGGGAGATAAATTCCGCATGGAGCTGCGAGGAGAGTTCGCCCAGGCGTGCGAGGCGCTTGCCGGCAATGCGTTCGGGGACCTTGCCCGGGGCGTCGAAAAGTGGGGTACCGGGCCGCGGGCTGAAGGGAAAGGCGTGGATGTGGGCGAAGCCGCATTCACGGACCAGATTCATGGTTCTTTCAAAATCGGAATCGGTCTCTCCGGGGAGGCCCACTATTATGTCGGCGGCGAGAAAGGGATCGGGACGGGCTTCGCAGAGGAGATAAACCGCCTTAAGGACCTGGTCGGCGCCGTAGTTTCTGCCGACGGCAGCAAGGATCCGGTCGGAGCCGCTCTGGACGGGCAGGTGATAGTGGGGCCGGACGCGTTCAAGACCGGCTGCACGTGCAAGGCGGGGGCTTATCATGTCCGGTTCCATGCTGGAGAGGCGGATACGGCTGTAAGTAAGTTCCCGGTCAAGGGCGATAAGCATATCCGCGAGTTCGCTTTCACCGTCCTTCCAGGCGGTAAGGTTGACGCCGGTCAGAACGATTTCTCCGAAACCTTCCGCTTCGAGGGCGCGCGCCCGCTCAAGAAGGGCATCCAGGGGCAGCGACACCGATTTTCCCCGGGCCAGGCGAACCCGGCAGTAGGCGCATGTATTGTTGCATCCGTCCTGTACCTTGAGAAAACCGCGGCTGCGGGTTGCGCCGGAGGCGTCTTCAAAGCGGAAACGGTCCAGGGTAGCCCTGTCCCCCGCCGCGGCTGCTGCACTTCTGTCTGCGGCAAAACGGCGGACGGCCTCCAGAGGGGTAAACCCCTCCCCCGCTGCGGTTTCAAGAAATTCGGGAAGATCAATTACAGAAGCCTTTGCGTCCAGGGGAAGAACGACGACGTTTCCGCCCAGTTCATCTATCTTTTCGGGGTCCATCTGGGCGTAGCAGCCCGTAACAAGCACCGCGGATGCGGGATTGGAGCGGGCGAAGGCGCGAATCATTCTTCTGGCTTTCTGTTCCGCCTTGCTGGTAACGGTACAGCTGTTGACCACAAATATTTCGGCGATCGATTTTGTTGAGGGTGCTACAAGAGAAAAGCCCCGGCGTCCGAATGCGGTCGCCAGGGCTTCGCTCTCGCTCTGATTGAGCTTGCATCCCAGGGTGTAAAAGGCGACCCGCATCAGCCCCTCAGCTTCGCTTCGACCCGTTCCTTTCCCCGGATGGCATCGGAAAGCCGTGAGTTGAGTTCCAGCGCTTTATTGTATGCCGTAAGCGAATAGCGGTAATCTTCCGCCATTTCTCTTGCATAGCCGAGACGCGCCCACCATCGGGCAATTGAATCGGTGTGATACACGGCGGTGGTAAGGGCAATATCGGCATGGTTATACTCGCCCAGTCGTATAAAGATCTCTCCCATAAAATAGTAGGCGCTGTCAATCCGCATTCCCGTGGGAGCTATATTGGCGTACTCCTCGAAGCGCTTGAGGGCCTGGAGGTTGTTTCCCTTGTAGTAATGAGCCTCGCCCATAACCTCGACCATCCGGGCATCGTAACGGCCCTCTTCCATGCCCTTTGCAGCCCAGGTCAGAGCTTCGTCGTAGCGGCTGGTCCGGAGAAGACTCCAGCAGAGGACGGAATAGGAGTCCATGTTGCCGGGATTCGCTTCGATCTCCTGCTTGCACACCTCGATGGCCTCATCGTAATTGCCCGCACGATACAGTTTCAGGGCATCGGGCCGATCCTGGGCGGTCAGCATAAGCACCGGGAGCATCATCATAAGAAGCAGAATCAGGAAAGGCTTCTTGTTCATTGCTTGATTTCCTCCATTCCGGGCCGGACGGGGGGCGCTTCCATGCGGCAGATTCCGTTGAAGCGGCAGCCGCTTTCCATTATTACATCCGGGGCGGTTATATCGCCGTCAACCATGGCGGTGGAAAAGAGTTCCACCTTGTTATGGGCAAAGACATCGCCCTTTACATACCCTTTGATGGAAACGATTTTGGCCTCCACTCTGGCCTCAACATAGGCTTTCTCGTCTATATAAAGATCTCCGGTAGCTGTAATTTCTCCCTGAAGCCGTCCCTTTATCATAAGGCTGTCGGGGAAACTGAGGGTCCCGGAAAAATCTATATCTTCTGCCAGTATGGTAACAATATCGCTTTCATCGATGTCTCTAATATAGACGTCGGACATCAGCACACTCCTCACAATAGTGTAACTATCCTATCTTTCGCGCCGCTTGGCTGTCAAGGCCGCGGCAAATCCAAGTGTGGATTAAAGAATACCTGCTTTCCCATGGCAGAAAAAATAATACCTCTCTGTAGCGCTTCGCNNCATTTTTTCTGCCTGAATACACTATGTGTTCGCTCCACACTTGGATTTGCCTCTTTCCGGTTTCTTTGTGGACAAGCCGAAGATTCGGCTTGTCCATAGTTAGAATTGATCTCAAGGCCGATGTTTCGCCGAAAGGTGATCAGCCCTTTATTGCGCCGGCGGTCAGGCCCTGGATAAACTGTTTTGCCATGAGCAGGTAGAGGAGCAGGATGGGCACGGATGCAAGGGTCAGGGTTGCCAGGATGCTTGTCCAGTCGGTCTGATACTGCCCGAACAGTCTGGTTACGCCGAGCATGAGGGTTCTCTGGGATTCTTTCCTTATGAAGATGAGGGGAAACCAGAGGTCGTTCCAGAGGGTAACCAGGTTGAAGATGGCAACGGTCGCCAGGGCGGGGCGTGTGAGGGGAAGGAGGATCTGGAAAAAGATCCGCAGGTCCGCAGCTCCGTCTATGTATGCGGCGTGAATCAGCTCCCTGGGTACTGTGCGCATGAAGGCGGTCAGAACGAAGACGGCCAGGGGCATGCCCATGGCGGCATAAACCGGAAGCAGTCCCCACAGGTTATCCATAAGCCCGAGGGTCTTAACTATCTGCATGAGGTTTATCGAACCGATCCGGATTGGAATCATCAGTCCTGCAAGAAAAAAGAGGGTAAATCCCCTTGCTATCCAGTTGTTCCACCTGACTATGGCGTAGGCGGCAAGGCTTGCGAAAAGCATGATGATGAGAATTGAAACGGTGACGATAATGATGCTGTTCATGAAATAGGTAAAGAAGTTTCCTTCCGAAAAGATCGCGGTGTAGCCGGACATGGTAAAGACGTCCGGCAGACCGAGGGGGTCACGGTATATGGCGAGCTTGGGTTTGAAGCTGTTGATGACCATTATCCAGATAGGGGTAAGGACGAGAAGGGACCAGATGGTCATGAGGGCATAGGAACCAGCCCTTTTCCAGGGGAAAGGCTTTCTGAAGGCTTTGCCGGGCTGCATCAGTTCACTCCTTCTTTCTGTTCGGTAAGGTGCCGGAACAGGGTAACGCCGATAAAAAGCACGATAAAGGTGACCGATGCCACGGCGGCGCCGAGGCCCATATTCGGTATGCCTACGGGGTGCTCTCCGGCTATTCCGATCCGGTAAAAATAGGTTCCCAGAATGTCGCTTGAGTATTCCGGGGCGCCGTTGACTCCCGCCATGGCGAAGACCACGTCGAAGGCGTTGAAATTGCCGGTAAAGGTAAGAATGGTGACCACTCCGATTATGGGTACCAGCATGGGCAGTTTAATGAGCCGGAAGACCTGCCAGCTGTTTGCCCCGTCTATGACGGCGGCTTCGAAGTACTCCTCGGGTATACCCTGGAGCGCTGCAAGAAACATCATGGTCGGGATTCCCACCCACTGCCACGAAGAGACCAGGGCGATAACCGGCAGAGCGGTGGTGGTAAGTCCCAGCCAGGGAAGAGCGAGTGCTTCAAGACCGATGCTCTTGAGAAACATGTTTACAAAACCCCACTGGGGGTTGAGGATCAGTTTCCACAGAAATCCAGTAACGACTATGGCGAGGGTCGCGGGGATAAAGATGACCGTACGGAAGATATTCTTTCCTCTAAAGAGTCTGTTGCTCAGGATAAGGGCAAAAACGAGTCCCAGGGTGTTCTGCACAAACATGTGCACAAAGAAGAAAAACCAGGTGTTGAAAAAAGCCCCCCAGAACCGTTCGGATGTATTGGGATCGGTAAAGAGTTTTATGTAATTGTCGAAGCCCACGAATTCGTTGAGGGTGAAGCCGCTTCCGGTAAAGAAACTGAGCCGCAGGGAGTTGAGCAGCGGCAGCGCCATAAAGCCAGTGTATACCAGCAATGCGGGCATAAGGTAGAGCAGCCATTTCCAGTTTATTTTTGACCCCGCGGGACGTAATGCCGGAGCCGCGCTGTGTAAACTATCCATTGTGAAGATCCTTCCTGCACATATTATCTCTATTCAGAAACACAAAGGGGGTCCCGAAGGACCCCCGGGTAATCGATTATGGTGTGTACCATTCGGCAAGGCCGTCCGCAAGCTGGTCGGCAGCCTGTTTCGGGGTGATATCTCCCTTCAGGACGCTGTTTGTTCCATCAAGGATAAGGTTGTAGGCACTGGGCTTACCGGTCATCAGCTTCGGCCAGGTAAATCTGACATCGAGCAGCTTACCTTCGTTGTTCTGGAGGAAGGTGTTTGCGTAGCTGTTTTCCAGTGAAGGAGTATCCTTGACCATCGGGAACATGCCGGGAAGGTTGTCGCCGATAAAGGCTGAAGCCTGGGGGCTTGTCAGCCATTCAAGAAACACTTTCGCTTCTTCCAGGTTCTCGGTAGCCGGGTTGATGGCTATGCCCGCATCCGCGTGAAAGCATACTCCGCCTTTTTTTCCTGCAGGAGGTGGAGGAGGAAAGATGCTCCAGTTGAAATCGGGGTTCTGGGAGGTGAAGGCGGGGATTGTCCATGATCCGTCAAAGTGCATTGCTGCTTCTTCCAGAAGGAAAAGGGCCATGGCATCGTTGTAGCCGATCGCTTCAAAGCCTTCCGGCAGGTAGGGGGCAAGATCCTTCATAGCCTGGAATACCGACACAATCTGTGCGTCATTGAAAGGACGATCGCCATTTTCATAGGCAAGGCGGCCTTCGCGTCCTCCGATAAATCCGGGAGCGATGCTCATCCAGACAACTTCCGCGATATCCCACTGGTCTGCGATTCCATTGGAAAAGGGTATGTAGCCTGCTTCTTTAACCTTGGCGGCTACGGCAATCAGCTCGGCCCAGGTTTTGGGAATGGAGAGTCCCAGTTCGTTGAAGATGTCCACGTTGTAGTAGATGCCGTGGCTTACCGCTATAAGCGGCATGGCAAACTGATCGCCCTCTTCCGTGGTCCAGGGGGACAGCGCGCCTTCATCGAATGATTTTTCCAGCCATGCTTCACCGTTCAGCTTGAGCATGTAGCCGTCTTTATAGAGCTGCGCTCCCGTTGCAAAGGATCGCGCATAGTAGATGTCCGGTCCTGTTCCCTGTTCCAGCTGCAGACGCAGGGTCGCGTTGTAGTCCGGGGGATTGGTGGGATCGAACTTGATTCTTATCTCCGGGTACTCCTTGTTGAACTCGTCGATGAGGGCATTGATCTGCTGAACATCGTCGGTCCTCCAGGAACCGAAGGTCAGTTCGCTTGCGCCGGCGGGGGCTGCATCTTTCTGGCCTCCGGCAAAAACGGCGAAGGGCATGAGCATGACAAGCGCAAGGACCGCAATCCCGCTTATCACTCTTGATCGATTGGAAATTGACATAACACTCTCCTTTCTTTGATATTGCGGAAAGTATAAGCCGCACGGGACCG
>NPID01003047.1_pt1 | contig 14877 bp, 12 predicted proteins | sample 8637491 | NCBI WGS metagenome assembly NPID01 (sample SAMN07420843, study PRJNA396082) | bioreactor metagenome | isolation source: sample BA6 brine-fed electro-methanogenic bioreactor BA | place: Japan: Kochi | collected 2016-06-14 | reverse complement strand
CTGATCACCGGCGCCGCCGGATTCATCGGTTCCACCCTCGCGCTGCGGCTGCTGGCCCGCGGCGACACGGTGGTGGGCGTCGACAACCTCAACGACTACTACGACGTGAGCCTGAAGGAGGCGCGGCTGGACCGCTGCCGGGCCCACGCCGGTTTCCGCTTCGAGCGCCTGGACATCGCCGATCGCCCCGCCATGGAGCGGCTGTTCCGGGAGGAGGGCTTCGACGCGGTGATGAACCTGGCCGCCCAGGCCGGGGTGCGCTACTCCATCGAGAACCCCAGCGCCTACGTGGACGCCAACCTGGTGGGTTTCGGCAATATCCTGGAGGGGTGCCGCCACAGCGGGGTGAAGCACCTGGTGTTCGCCTCCTCCAGCTCGGTGTACGGGGCCAACACGAAGCTGCCCTTCTCCGAGCACCACAACGTGGACCACCCGGTGTCGCTGTACGCGGCCACCAAGAAGGCCAACGAGCTGATGGCCCACAGCTACGCCCACCTCTACGGGCTCGCCTGCACGGGGCTGCGCTTCTTCACCGTCTACGGGCCGTGGGGCCGGCCGGACATGGCGCTGTTCAAGTTCACCAAGGGGATCCTGGAGGGCACGCCGATCCCGGTGTTCAACGAGGGGCGGATGATCCGGGACTTCACCTACATCGACGACATCGTGGAGGGGGTGGTGCGGGTCATCGACACCCCGGCGGCGCCGGACCCGGCCTGGAGCGGCGAGGCGCCGGACCCGGCCACCAGCTACGCGCCGTTCCGGGTGTTCAACATCGGCAACAACCAGCCGGTGGAACTGCTGCGCTACATCGAGGTGCTGGAGGCGTGCCTGGGTCGGAAGGCGCGGATGGACCTGCTGCCGATGCAGCCGGGGGATGTCTCCGCCACCATGGCCGACACCGCCGAGCTGGAGCGGGCGGTGGGCTTCCGCCCCGCCACCACGGTGGAGGAGGGGGTGGCGAAGTTCGTGGAGTGGTATCGGGAGTACTTCGATTCATAATCCGGCAGACCGCATTCGAGCAGAGCTCCCGTTAAATGGTGCTCGACTCGTGTTCCTCAAGCACAGGAAAGCGGACTTTGAGGTTATCAAGAGCGAGATTGATGTGTTGAAAGGCGACCTCGAATTCACAAAAACCGAACCCCATGCTGAAGTGACTGATGAGTCTCGGTAAACATACCGCCATCAATCTGGTGGGCAACGTCCTTCCGATGGCGATTGCCCTCATCACGGTGCCGCTCTATCTGCGCTACATAGGCGCAGAACGCTATGGCGCGCTTGCCGTCATTTGGGCCTTGCTCGGCTATTTCGGTTTTTTTGATTTTGGGTTTGGTCGGGCCGTGTCGCAACGCATGGCGCGGCTGTCTGATGCCGAAGATTCCGAGCGCAGCAACCTGCTCTGGACCGCAATTACCAGCACCTTCCTGCTTGGAATATTGGGAAGCCTTGTTCTATGGGCGTTTGCCGACTACATCCTGACGAATCTGATTGATATGTCGGGGCCGAGCCATAATGAGGCCAAAAACGCAGTCCTATGGCTGCTCTTGGCACTCCCCGTGGTGTTACCGGCTTCAGTTCTGCAAGGGGCACTTCAGGCGAGGCTACGCTTCTTTGAATTGAACGCAATCCAGGTCTTGGGCAGCACGCTCAGTCAGTTACTACCGCTTGCAGTCGCAGCCAGTGGTCATGTCGAACTACAGGCTTTGGTACCTGCCGCGCTCGCAGCGCGCTTGCTGACGATAGGTTTGCTCCTTACGCAATGTCGGCGCCATGTCCCTTTGATTGGAAGACCACTGATTGTTCGAGCGCATCTCAAGCCCATGATGCAATACGGTGGCTGGATATCGGTGATCACCCTCCTTGGCCCGCTATTGGTGACGATCGACCGGCTTGTTATTGCTGCGCTGAGCGGTGTGAAAGCTGTTGCCCATTACACCGTTCCATACGACCTTGTTTCACGGACTATGGTGATCTCCGGCAGCCTCTCCAGCGCCATCTTTCCGCGTTTGGCTTCTGCCAGCACCGACCAAGCAAAGGATATGGCCTTGCATGCAACTTCAGTGCTTGTCGCTATCATGACGCCAGTGGTTATCGTCGGCCTCTTCGTGGTTCACCCCTTCCTCACGCTGTGGGTTGGTGAGGCATTTTCCCTATCCAGCTCCGGTGTTGCAGAACTCATTCTGCTAGGTGTCTGGATAAATGCGCTTGTCATTCCACACAACGCTCGTTTGCTGGCGGCAGATAATCCAAAAACAGTAGTAATTATCTACCTCATACAGATCCCTATCTATTTTTTAATTCTCTGGTTAGGAATTACCTATTGGAATATTGTGGGAGCGGCTGCCGCATGGAGTTCGCGAGTCCTGCTCGATACAACGATGTTGCTTCATGTTGCTGGTGCGCTGAAGCACACACTTCGCGTCATGATCCCATCTCTAATTTTGGTCGTTACAGCGATGCTGGTAGCGATTGATACAGAGGTTCTTTCCTCTATGCGCTGGGTAATTTGCGTTTCACTTTTGGGTTTGAGTCTGCTCAGAGACAAAAAATATTTAATCGCCGCATTCAGTGTCATGCGGAAAAAAATAAAATTAGCCACGCCATGATTAAGCTCATTAAAAAGCTATATGTAAAGCTCTGCCAGTATTTCCAAAAACCGCTCAGTCGCAATCTTGCCGAGCGGTATCCACAATACAAGATCGGTCTTGGCACGTACGGTGATCTCGAAGTCCTGTCCTGGAGCGAGGGTACCAGGTTGACCATAGGATCATATACTTCGATTGCCGCTGGAGTGAAAGTATTCCTGGGGGGTGAGCATCGCATCGACTGGGTCACAACCTATCCTTTCAATGTGTTATGGGAATCAGCAAAACAATACACGGGCCACCCTAAGACAAAAGGGAATGTCGTGATCGGCAGTGATGTCTGGATCGGTACCGAAGCATTAATCCTTTCAGGGGTCACGATTGGCGATGGTGCTGTCATTGGCGCACGCGCAGTCGTCACACGCGATGTGCCGCCCTACGCAGTCGTCGCTGGCAATCCGGCCAAGCTGGTTAAATTCCGCTTCGAGCAGACAGTTATCGACCGACTACTTGCGCAACAGTGGTGGAACTGGAGCGAGTCCCAAATACAGAAAGCGATGCCCGATTTGCTGGATATCCACATTGAGCACTTTCTGGACAAAGCCGAACGCGGTGAATACCAATGACCCATAAAAGCACTGGCCGCGATATGCCTTGGCAGACTCCATGGCCGAATGAAGGATTGGAAAGTATAGATTCTTGCCCAGTGTGTGGCGCTTCGCAGCGCACTTTATTGCACAAGGAGATCGTTGATAACGTATTTTTCTGTTCCCCTGGAAAATGGACTCTATGGCAATGTTCGCAATGCCGCAGCGCTTATCTCGATCCGCGCCCCACCCCAGACACCATTCATCAGGCCTATGTCAACTATTACACCCACCAGCAAACGGGGGACAAAGACGATTACGCGTCCCTGAGTCTTATCCGAAAACTGCGCCGTCGTCTGGTCAACGGTTACACCAACTGGCGCTTCTCAACGACTGCCAAACCAGCCAGCGCACTTGGTGTGCTGGCTGCTTTTTTCATGCCAAGTCTGAAAAAAGTCCTGGACCGCCAATATCGCCACATGCCGAGAGTCCCCAAGTGCGGAGGAAGCTTGCTGGATATAGGGGCCGGGGATGGTGCTTTCCTTAGCCTCGCTCGCACTGCCGGCTGGGATGTGGTCGGCCTTGAACCCGACCAAAAGGCAGCCGCCAACGCGACAAGGCGGGGCTTGACCGTTCATGAAGGCGGCATCGAATACTTTGGAGAAAAAACGGAGTTGTTCGATGTAATAATACTGAATCATGTCATTGAACACGTGTACCAACCGGTCAAAGTTCTTGAACGCTGCCATGCACTGCTCAAACCCGGCGGGCAACTATGGTTGGAGACACCCAATATCGATAGTTTTGGCCATGCGCGATTTGCCAAAAACTGGCGTGGCCTAGAGGCGCCACGTCACCTTGTTATCTTCAACGAGCATTCACTGAAGCAGACCTTGATGGAGGCCGGTTTTTCTACTCCACGAAACCAGATGCGCCCTAGCCCATGTCCGGGGATGTTCAGGGCGAGCTTTGCGATGGAGTGCGACAGTTCCCCCTACGCGACAATGGCAATCCCTATGGCACTAAAGCTGGAGGTTTTGATGGCAGCGTACAAAGAACTGTATAACCCATCCCGTCGTGAATTTCTGACTGTTACTGCATACAAGGTTAAGAAATGAGTATTCGCGTGTCCATCGCCATGGCGACCTATAACGGAGAGAAATATCTCCAAGAACAACTGGACAGTTTCGTGAACCAGACACGCCAGCCGGATGAGTTAGTGGTTTGTGATGACGACTCGACCGACAGAACCCTGGATATTCTGGAAAACTTTGCAAGGTCGGCTCCGTTCGAGGTCCGTGTTTTAAGAAACGAAACAAACCTCGGTTATGTGAAAAATTTTGAAAAGGCAGTATCTCTGTGTTCTGGAGATATTGTTGTACTTAGCGATCAGGATGATGTTTGGTTTTCGGATAAGATATCGGTATTATGCGGCATTCTTATTTCAAGGCCGGATGTGAAACTGGTCCGTTCAGACATGCTCCTGGCTGATGAGAAAATGAACTCCTCAGGCATTTCCCAGGTAGAAAACATGCTCTCGCTGGGCAGTAAAACGTCAGATTTTAATTTTGGCTGTGGCATGGCATTTCGAAAGGAATTGCTTAACGTTGCCTTGCCAATTCCTACGTGTCTTTGGGGGCATGATAGATGGATGGGGAAGCTGGCATATGCTGTTGGAGTATCGTTTTTGATACAGCAACCGCTGATGTATTACCGTCGCCATTCAGTGAATGCCTCTACTTCGCTGGCAAGTGAAACAAGGGCTCTGACCATTATTGATGCATTTAAAGCCTATGGCCTAAAGGATGCAAGAAACGGTTGGAGTGAGGAAATGATGCGATTGCAGGATATTGAGAAAAGGCTGATAGAAAAAGAAACAGTCCTGCAGCAGATGGTGGATAAAGAGGATTTGTCGCGGCGAATCGGGATGCTGCGTGATCAGAAAAAAAACCTTTCAAAAAGGATTGACCTTGCTTCTAAGTCACGTGTTGTGCGTTTCGTGTTTGTGGCAAGGCTGTGGATAAACGGTGGCTATCGTCAGTTCTCCGGCTGGAAAAGCGCGCTCAAGGACCTGATTCGACCATGAGAGAAGTAAGGGCGAACCGACGGCGTCTCGTGGTCCATGTGGTCCCGTCTTTAGATTTCGGAGGCGTGGAAAAGCATATGGAGATACTTGCTAAATACTCACATCACAGTCGCATGGACCATGTTTTTGTGGCAATAGGAGCAGGTGGGTATGCCGAAAAGGCTATTCGCGAAAATGGATGTGAGGTTTGTTGCCTTAATGCGTCTGTGAAGATTCCAAGTTTGCGATCGATGATTATGCTTTTTCAGTATTTTCGGAACAATGCGCCAGATGTGGTGCATATGCATAATGTGTCGGCAAGTTTTCATGGCCTATTTGCAGCACAAGCTCAAGGTGTACCAGTTAAGATAGCAGAGGTGGTAGGCGCTGGCCAGCATTCTTGCAAGGCGCGACTTGTGTTCCGTTGGGTTTATTTAATGGCTGATAGGGTTTTGGGGGTTTCCGAGGCCACGTCTAATAATCTGATTAAAATGGGAGAGATTCCGAAAGAAAAATCAGTGACATTGTATAATCCCGTTGAATTGCGCGATAGAGTCGGCTTTAAAAATTCTTCTCAAGACAAATTCCGAATCTGTTCGGTAGGCAGACTGGAAGAGGTAAAGAATTACGATTCATTGATATGGGCAGTCGATCTTTTATGTCAAAAGGGTATTAAGTGTGAATTGTGGCTTGTTGGCGATGGTTCCCAGAGGAATGCATTAGAGGAATTGGTTGCTTCTAGAAGCCTCCGCGAGGTTGTTAGGTTTTTTGGCTACCAGAGAGAGCCGACAGGTTTTGTAAAGCAGTGTCACGTGTACGTCCAGCCATCTCATGCGGAGGCCTTTGGGATCGCCTTGGTGGAGGCAATGGGAGTGTCAGTGCCAGTTATTGCAACCTCTGTTGGTGGGGCACCTGAAATCGTTCAGAACGGTGAAACGGGGTGGTTGTTGCCGGAAGAAACCCCTGAAGCAATAGCGTCTGCATTGGAGACAGCCTGGGAGTATGGCCCAGGTAGGCTTTGGATAATGGGGCAGTCTGCCAAGAAATCAGTCCATAATCGCTTTGATCCCGTCATGTATATTGAAAAACTCGAAGAGATATATCTTGCGGAATTGCATAGTAAAGGACTTTAGATTATCAATAATTAAACAGAAATTTTATGAGTTCTGAAAAAACCAACGAGCAAGAGCACCGAAGCGTGCTTTTCATTACTTATGACGGGTTGCTGGATCCTCTGGGGGGCAGTCAGATCCTGCCGTACCTTTACAGCATTGCGTCACATCCGCGGCGGCTGCACATCATCAGCTTCGAGAAGCCGGCACGGTTCAAGGCAGGTGCGGCGCGGCTTCGGCATGATCTTGCTGAGCACGGGATTCGCTGGACCCCGCTTTCATTCACCTCTCGCGCCGGAAAACTAGGCAAGATCTGGGATCTGATGCGCATGTACGGAACGGCGCTGAGGCTTCAGTTGCAACACCGATTCGGCATTGTGCACTGCCGCAGCTATCTGGCCATGCAGGTTGGGTGCTTCCTTCATCGATTCACGGGAATAAGGACTATTTTCGACATGCGAGGACTGTGGGTTGATGATCGGGTCGAGGGAAACCTGTGGCCGCAGGACAAGTGGGTATATCGGCAACTTTACCGGTATTACAAGCGCCTCGAGCGGCGCATGCTTGAATGTACCGATGCCGTAGTGGTCCTTACAGACCGCGTGGTGCCGGAGATCCGTGTGTTGGCACCAGGAATGGAGGCTGGAATAGTGGTCATTCCCTGTTGTGCGGATTTCGATCATTTTGGTGGAATTGATGCACAGGCAATGGCAACTGTGCGTGGGGAACTGGGGATCAAAGAGAACGCACTGGTATTTTCCTATCTTGGGTCGCTGGGTACGGTTTATCTGTTGGAGGATATGCTTCGGTTGTTCGAAAGCGCGGTTCGATTGCGAAAGGAGTCAGTTCATCTGCTGTTGATCACCCGGGATTGGGGGCAGGCGCATGAGTCGTTGGTCGATCGCATGGGTTTGACTGATCTCAGGGATCGAATCCATGTCCGTCCTGCAAGCCGGGAGGAGGTGCCGACCGTTTTGGGGGCTTCCGATATAATGTTAAGTTTCCGCCGATCCACGTATTCGCAGCAAGCCTGCTCCCCAACCAAGCTGGCCGAGGCTTTTGCACTGGGCATCCCCGCAATCAGCAATGCGGGCGTGGGTGATGTGGATCGCATCACGCAGGAATTGGATGCTGGTGCTGTGATTGCGCTGGAGGATCCGACAGCTTTCGACAGGGTGGTGTCCAATCTGGACAAGATTCTGGCCAAAGGTGGAAGTGGGTTGCGTGAGCGCGCCCGGGAAAGGCTGGGTCTCGAACTGGCCAAGGAACGTTACCGGCAGGTTTATGCCGACCTGGAGCAGTTATCTTGAGTGATCATCAAACATCGGGTGTTTATGTGGTCGATGTCTGCGGGACACTGGTGCGTGATGACACAACTCTCGGGTTGCTGCGCCATCATTTCCTGCGCACCGGGGGCCGTTTCGGCCGGGTGTGGTTCTTCGATGCCATGACGCATGATCGAAGTCCGGTGCGGTTTGGCTTTGCCATTGCGGAAAAGCTTTCCGGCCGCCACTTCTTGAAGCACTTTGCCGTCCGGTTACTAGCCGGCGACACTGTAGATTCCCTGCGGGAAAGCGCGGCCGAGTACGCCGCATGGTTGTTGGCCGAGAGGCAGGTGGCACCTGTTTGGCGGCGTCTTGAGGAACCGCTGGCTACTGGCCGCGTGGTCCTGGCCTCGGCCAGCCTGGAACCGGTGGTGGCTGCACTGGCCAAAACCATGGGCGTGGATTACGTGGCCAGCTCTCTGGAAGAACTGGACGGTCGGTTGACCGGCCGGTATGCACTCGACCTCACCGGGCGAAAGGAGGACGCCCTGGTCGGAAAGTGTGGCGAGGAAGTGCGTGCCGGTGTCGAGTGCGTGTTGACCGACAACCTGACCGACCGGGATCTGGTGGAAAAGGCGAGACGGGCCTGTGTCGTGTTGCATGTTCCCTCCCACCGAGCACGCTGGGACGGCGTGAACGCGGAATTCGTCGGGGTTGATTAGTGAAGTTCCTCTACCTTTTTCCGTTCACCTACTTTACGGATACCCGTCTTCGGGGCGGTAGTGTCTCATTCCATCTGATTTTCGAGTGGCTTGCGGCTGCCGTGCTCGCAGTCACCATCGGAGCGGCAGATCCTGCCGAGGCGCTGTTGGTAGCGTTGGGTTCGTATCTAGGATTCATCAGCCTCTACGAGATCGGGTATCTGGTGAACGATCTCTTTTCAGCGCAAAAAGAAACCGGTGGACGTAAGCGCGGGCCCCAGGACGCAGGTGTCTGGTGGATCGGGTTGTGGTTCGGATCCCGTCTATTGGTTTTTATAGGCATCACGGCACTCATGGGACGCTTTCTCTCGCCTGAATGGTGGTCGTTCTTCTTGGCCCTGGCGCTGGTATTTGGCCTGCACAATCTCTTTGAGGACAAGGAGATGAAGGCGGCTACTTTCCAGTGGCTCGGCTGGCTGCGCTTCATGGCGCCTGTTGTGTTCGTGGTAGAGGAAGGGCAGTTACTTGGTGTCGGCCTCGCCGCCGCAGTGGCTTACGTCGCCTTTCGTATGTTCGGTTACTTGGATAGTAAAGGGTTGCTTCGGATGCCGGGGCGACAGCGGCCAGAGTTTCGGATGCTCTTCTTCCTCATGCCCCTGTTCGGCGTTATGGTGCTCTGGCCCTACGAGTCCGCCCGGGGTTTCATCATCTTGTCGTGCTACTTTGCACTGGCTGCTTTTCTTGGCACGATGGTTCAGGTTATCACGCGCAGGAAGGCTGCCTGAGTGTGTGGCGTGGCTGGATGGGTACAGCCGGGCGGGTTTGTCGACCGGAGCGATGCGCCGTGCATTTTGCGGCGCATGGCAGACGCCATCACCCACCGCGGACCGGACGATGCCGGCGAATGGCTGGACCTGGCCGCGGGGCTGGCACTGGCCCATCGCCGCCTGTCCATCCTCGATCTCTCCCCGGCCGGTCACCAGCCCATGCTGTCCGCCGAGGGGCGCTACGTCCTGGTCTTCAACGGCGAGATCTACAACCATCTTGAACTGCGCGCCCGCCTTGAGAGGGAGGGCGCGGCCCCGATGTGGCGCGGCCATTCCGATACCGAGACGCTTCTGGCCTGTTTATCGGCCTGGGGCGTCGAGCCCACGTTGCAGGCCGCTGTGGGCATGTTCGCCCTCGCCCTCTGGGACCGGCGCGAGCGGGTGCTGCACTTGGCCCGCGACCGGATGGGTGAGAAGCCCATCTACTACGGCTGGGTGGGCGGCGCCTTCGTTTTCGCCTCGGAGCTGAAGGCGCTGCGGGAATTCCCGGGCTTCGCCGGGTCCGTGGACCGGGATGCCCTTGCGCTCTACCTGCGCTACAACTACGTGCCCGCTCCCTACTCCATCTACGCGGGCATCTACAAATTGGAGCCGGGCTGCCGGTTGCGGGTCGGGCCGGGTGCGGCCGCCCCTTCCTGCGTGCCGTCCGCCCCTCTGGAGGGGGAGGGGTTTGCACTGCGGCGCTGGTGGTCGCTGGGGGAGGTGGCGGTCGCAGGACAGCGGGAGTTGTTCAGTGATGCGGACGGTGCCCTTGAGCATGTCGAGAGCCGGCTTTCCGATGCCATCGGGCTTCAGTCCATCGCCGACGTTCCGCTGGGTGCCTTCCTCTCCGGCGGTATCGACTCCTCCCTGGTGGTGGCGCTGATGCAGGCCCGCGCTACCCGGCCGGTGCGGACCTTCACCATCGGCCTCCACGAGTCGGGCTTCGACGAGGCGATCCACGCCCGGGAGGTGGCCCGCCACCTGGGCACCGACCACACCGAGCTCTACGTGACCCCGGAGGAGGCGCGGGCGGTGATCCCGCAACTGCCCTCGCTCTATGACGAGCCCTTCGCCGATTCCTCCCAGATCCCCACCTTTCTGGTCAGCCGGATGGCGCGGGAGAAGGTGACGGTGGCCCTCTCCGGGGACGGGGGGGACGAGCTGTTCGGCGGCTACAACCGCTATTTCTGGGGCAGCCGCATCTGGCGCAAGGTGGGCTGGCTGCCGTACCCGCTACGCCGCGGGCTGGCGCGGGCGCTGCTCGCCCGCTCGCCGAGGCAGTGGGATCGCATGGCGGACGGGGCCGCACGATTGGGGGTGTCGGTGAGCCAGTTGGGCGACAAACTGCACAAGCTGGCCGGTTGCCTGGGCAGTGCCGACCGGGATGAACTCTATCTGAGCCTTGTGAGTTCGTGGCCAGATGCGGTCTGCATGGTGCGCGGGTCGCACCGTCCGGAAACACTGCTCGACCGGCGCACGGACTGGCCGGCGCTGGCCGAGCCCGAGCACCTCATGATGGCGCTGGACGCCCTGACCTACCTGCCCGATGACATCCTCTGCAAGGTGGATCGGGCGGCCATGGGGGTGAGCCTCGAGACGCGGGTGCCGTTCCTCGACCACCGGGTGGTGGAGGCGGCCTGGCGGTTGCCCCTGGCGCTGAAGATCCGCGACGGGCAGGGGAAGTGGGTGCTGCGGCAGATCCTCTACAAGTACGTGCCCCGTGAACTCATCGAGCGCCCCAAGCAGGGGTTCGGGATACCCTTGGGCGACTGGCTGCGCGGCCCGCTGCGGGAGTGGGCGGAAAGCCTGCTGGACGAAGCGCGGCTGGAGCGGGAGGGCTATTTCGATCCCAAGCCCATTCGCGAGCGTTGGGTGGAGCATGTCTCCGGTGCGCGCAACTGGCACTACTCTCTTTGGTCCGTGTTGATGTTCCAGGCCTGGCTGGAGGCGAATTCCTGAGATGTGGCCCTACTGGTTGATGTTCCTGCTGCCGGCGACGGCGGCGGTCCTGGCGCCCCGGCACCGGGCGAGCTCAACCAGCGGCCTGCGCTCGGTGAGGCTCAACGGCGCCTGGCTTGTCACCATCGCGGTCCTGTCGCTGCTCATCGGTTTCCGCTTCCAGGTGGGCGGGGACTGGTTCAGCTACCTGGATTACCTCTACAGGGCGCGGGGGGCATCTCTCGCGGACACACTCGCGGGCAAGGATCCGGGTTACCAGCTGCTCAACTGGATCAGCGCCTGGATGGGCTGGGGTGTCACCGGCGTCAACCTGGTGAGCGGGCTCGTCCTCTCCGTCGGGCTGGCGGTGTTCTGCCGCAGCCTGCCCCGGCCCTGGCTGGCGCTGGCGGTGGCCGTGCCCTACATGGTGATCGTGCTGGGGATGGGCTACAGCCGGCAGGGCGTCGCCCTGGGGCTGGCGATGTTGGGGCTGGTGGCGCTGGGGCGCCAGGAGATTCGCTGGTTCGTCTTCTGGGTGGTTCTTGGGGCGACCTTCCACAAGTCGGCGGTGTTGCTGCTACCTATCGCCGCACTGGCCGCGACACGCAACCGCTACTGGACCGCCCTGTGGGTAGGCGTGGTGGCGCTCGGCGCCTACCTGCTGTTCCTGGCTGATACGGTCGAGTCGCTCTATGTGAACTACGTGGAAGCAGAGTATGAGTCAGAGGGCGCGCTGGTGCGGCTGCTGATGAATGCACTGCCGGCCTCCATCCTGCTGCTCTGGCGCCGAAGGTTCAGCTTCGCGGAGGGCGAGGCGCCGCTGTGGCGCTGGTTCGCCCTCATCTCGCTGGCCCTGCTGGGGCTCCTGCTGGTGTCACCGTCCTCCACCGCCGTGGACCGGGTGGCGCTCTACATGCTGCCCCTGCAACTGGTGGTGTTCTCCCATTTCCCGGACGTGTTCGGCCGCCGGGGCGGGCGCAACAACGGCCTCGCCCTGGCGGTGCTGGGCTACTACGCCACGGTGCTGTTCGTGTGGCTCAACTACGCCACCCACGCCTTCGCCTGGCTGCCCTACCGGAACACCCTGTTCCTGTGATTTTTCAGGTTGTTTCTCGCCAAGACGCCAAGAACGCCAAGGGAGTGGCTGGTAGTGGCAGAGGACGGGATTGGGAGGCAGGGGGGGATGTCACGATTCGTGAACTCACGTCTTGCCGGCAGGAGGCCAGACGCCTCCGTAATCACGGCGAGGCGCTGCGAAAGACGGGATCACCCGCGCTTCAAAGGGCTCCACGAAGAGAAGCATTGATCCCTTGGCGTGCTTTGCGCTTTGGCGAGAGTCCATTCATGGTCGTTCCTGCGCTCACGAAAACACCTGAAGGGGCATACTGAAATTCGCATGCTGATCTAACAATTCTCTCGCCAAGACGCCAAGACGCCAAGAACGCCAAGGGAGTGGCTGGTAGTGACAGAGGACGAGATTGGGAGGCAGGTGGTTGATGCGGCGGTGCAGGTGCATCGGGAGGTCGGTCCAGGGTTGTTGGAGACGGTCTACGAGGTCATCCTTGCACATGAGCTTTGCCGAAGGGGCTTGCAGGTCGAAAGGCAGGTTCCCATTCCGGTCAGGTATCAAGGTCACCGGTTTGACGAGGGCTTTCGGGCCGACCTCCTTGTCGAAGACAAGGTCATCGTGGAGCTCAAGTGCGTCGAAAAACTCAATAACGCGCACAGGAAACAACTGCTCACGTACTTGCGCCTTGCCGACAGGAGACTCGGATACCTGCTGAATTTCGGCGAGGCGCTGATGAAAGACGGGATCACTCGCACGGTCAACCAACTCCCCGAGAAGAATGATTGATTTCTTTGCGTCCTTGGCGCCTTGGCGAGAGACGGTTGTCCTTCCTGCACTAACGAATTTTGCTGAAGGGTTCAATTCTGTTCTTGGATCTCGCCAAGACGCCAAGAACGCCAAGGGAGTGGCTGGTGGTGGCAGAGGACGGGACTGGGAGGCTGGGCTGATGTCGCAGCTCAGGTTCGCGCCTTGCCGGCAGGAAACCGGACGCTTCCTAATCCCGGTGAGGTGCTGCGAAAGACGGGATCACCCGCACTGTCAGCCAACTTCCCGAGAACAAGATTGATTTCTTGGCGTCCTTGGCGCCTTGGCGAGAGATGGTTGTCCTTCCTGCACTAACGGATTTTACTGAAGGGTCTGATTTTCCTCGTGGATCTCGCCAAGACGCAAAGACCGCCAAGGCGTGCCCGGACATGACAGAGGATGTAATTGTGGGAGGCCGGGGGGTGTCTGGGCTCGTGCACTCACGTCTTGCCGGCAGGCGGTAGGGACGCTTGCCGAATCCCGGCGAGGTGCTGCGAGAGAAGGGATTACCCGCACCGACAATGGGCTCCATGAAGAGAAGCATTGATCCCTTGGCGTTCTTGGCGCCTTGGCGAGAATAAATGCATGGTCGTTCCTGCACTCACCAACTCTCCTGAAGGGTCAAAGTGAAAATCGCGCTCGCTTCAAATACCGCCTGGAACCTCTATAACTTCCGGGGAGGGCTGATCCGGCGGCTGCTGGAGGAGGGCGCCGCGGTGACAGTGGTCGCGCCCCCGGACGAATTCTCGGAAAAGCTTGCGGGAATGGGCTGCGAGGTCATCGGCCTGCCCATGGACAACAAGGGCACCCATCCCGTGCGCGACCTGCGCACCCTGCGCGACTTCCATCGCGTCTACCGCCAGGTGCGCCCCGCAGTGGCGCTGCACTTCACCATCAAGCCGGTCATCTACGGCAGCCTGGCGGCGCGGATGCTGGGCATTCCGGTGGCCAACACCATCACCGGCCTGGGGACCGCCTTCCTGCGGGAGGGGTGGTTGATGCGGGTGGTGGAGAGCCTCTACCGGGTCTCACAGCGCTGGCCGCAGCGGGTCTTCTTCCAGAACCGCGATGATCACGACCTGTTCGTGGGGCGGGGCCTGGTGCCCGCGGAGAAGGCGGAGCGGCTGCCCGGGTCCGGGGTGGATCTCGAGCGCTTCGCCCCCGCCGCCTATCCGGGCAACCCGGCGCCGGTGTTCCTGCTGGTGGCCCGGCTGCTGCGGGACAAGGGGGTGGTGGAGTTCGTGGAGGCGGCGCGGCGGGTCAGGGCGCACCATCCCCGAGCCCGCTTCCAGCTGCTCGGGCCGCTCGGCGTGGCCAATCGCACCGCCATCCCGGCGGAGGAGGTGGCGGGGTGGGTGGCCGAAGGCGTCGTCGAATATCTCGGCGAAACCGGGGATGTGCGGCCCGCCCTGGCCGCCGCGGACTGCATCGTGCTGCCCTCCTACCGCGAGGGGGTGCCGCGGACGCTGCTGGAGGCGGCGGCCCTGGGGCGGCCCCTTATCGCCACCGACGTGCCCGGGTGCCGGGAGGTGGTGGCCGATGGGGACAACGGCTACCTGTGCCGGGCGCAGGATGCGAACGACCTGGCGGATCGGATGGAGCGGTTCATCGGCCTGCCGGTGGAGGCGCGGCAGGCGCTGGGAGAGGCGGGCCGCGCGAAGGTGGAGCGGGAGTTCGACGAGCGGATGGTGATTGGACGGTATCTGGACGCCATTCGTGTAATTGCGCGTAAACAGGCGGAATAGATTTTACCGAATCGTCATGGACGCACCGGCCGCGACTGCTGGCCGGGCAACGGATAAGGAATCAGGCAACATGGAACAGACCCTTCTGGTCACCGGCGGCGCCGGCTTCATCGGCGGCAACTTCGTGCGCCACGCGCTGGCGCACGGCGCGGCGCGGGTGGTGGTGGTGGACGCGCTCACCTACGCCGGCCACCGCGAGA
>NPID01003429.1_pt1 | contig 14908 bp, 12 predicted proteins | sample 8637491 | NCBI WGS metagenome assembly NPID01 (sample SAMN07420843, study PRJNA396082) | bioreactor metagenome | isolation source: sample BA6 brine-fed electro-methanogenic bioreactor BA | place: Japan: Kochi | collected 2016-06-14 | reverse complement strand
TGTGCGGGGGGTGCCGGGTAACCGGCATTCCTACCGCGACAATCCAACCCATTGAGAAAAAAGGAAAAACTCTCATTTCGCGGCACAAAAAACGGCTTATAGGTCTATTTCAGGGCCTAAAATCGGGGACTTAAGGTCCTTGCCCGAAACTTAAAAAAAGACAGCCCCGATTCCTTGCTGTTTCGGGGCTGTCTCTATTGAAAGTAAAGCATTGAGATAAAACGCTAGGTCGTGCGCCGATCGAGCGAGCGGTACTGGATCGCCTCGGCCAGATGCGGCTGCTCGATCTGCTCGCTGTCGGTCAGATCGGCAATGGTACGTGCCACCTTGAGAATCCGGCTGTAGGTTCGGGCAGAAAGGCCCATACGGTCGGTCACCATCTCCAGCAGTTTCTGCCCTTGGTTATCCACCGTACAGAACTTCCGGATATGGCGGGCCTGCATCTGGCTGTTAGAGTGCAGTCCATACTGGCTGAGACGTTCGCGCTGAATGTTTCTCGCCGCTTCAACCCTCGCCCTGATGGTCGCGGAAGATTCCGGTTCGGATGTATCAGAAAGTTCTTGATAGGAAATTCTGGGGACTTCGACATGCAGGTCGATTCGATCTAGCAGAGGTCCAGACAAGCGGCTGCGGTACCTTTGAATCATCAACGGAGTGCAGGTGCAGGGATGAACCGGATCGCCCCAATAGGAGCAGTTGCAGGGTTGCGTGTATCTTTTCCTACTTTTCTGAAGTTGCCAATCAAGCCCACAAAATCGAAATTCCTCTTCAAGTTCCGCCACTTCCCGAGTTCGCTCAGGAACCCGTCACTCTCGGCGACCACCTGCGCCGGCGCCGCCGCGAACTCGGTCTTTACCAGAAAGATGTCGCGGCCCAGATTGGTGTGACCACCTCCACTATCTGGAACTGGGAGCACGGATGGACCATCGACTTGCGGTACATCCCTGGGGTCATCGCCTTCCTCGGATACAATCCGATCCCCTGTCCAGACGATACCATTGAAAAACTGGCCTGGTTCAAACAGGTCAACGGCCTGACTCTGGAACAGCTCGGAGTTGAAATGGGTCGCGATCCTGAACAGGTGGGAGAATGGCTAATCGGACGACACCGCCCCTGCCAGAGCAACCGAAAAATGATCGAAGGGTTTCTCCAATCTCAGGAATCGACGGAAAACCCTCGCGCGGAGAACGAATGTAAACTAAAAAGACTATAAAAATAGCAATAAAAAGGTTAACATTGGGGCCATTAAAATTCTGACACCTGCCACCACCCGCTGTCTTGAGACCCCTTCTAAGAGGGGGGGATGGGAATCTTAAGAAATGTGCGGTCGTTTCTCCCTGACGTACACTTTTGAGGATCTTCTCGAATATTTCCAACTGGCCAAGGGACCAAGCCTTGAGCCCCGCTATAATATCGCCCCTTCCCAAGATGTCGCCGCAGTGCGCCAAGTTGGGAACGAACGGCAGCTGGTCCTTTTGCATTGGGGCCTGATACCCTTTTGGGCCGAGGATCCGAAAATCGGCTATCGGACGCTCAACGCCCGCGCCGAAACTGCGCATAAAGCTCCTGCCTTCCGGGCCGCCTTCCGCGGCCGGCGATGCCTGATCCCCGCAAATGGATTTTTCGAGTGGGACAAAAACGGGGGCAGCAAACAGCCCTTTTTCATCCACCGGGTGGACGGCAGACCGATGGCTTTTGCCGGACTCTGGGAAAAATGGCCTGACAAGGAGGGAGAAACGGTCATTGAGTCTTGCACCATCCTTACCACTGACGCCAACGAGACAGTGGGAAAGCTGCACAATCGCATGCCGGTCATCCTGGAGCCGGAGAACTTCGATAAGTGGCTCAATCCTGAAGTGACCAGCATCGAGAAGTTGGGTCCCTTGCTTCACCCTGCAAGGGAGGGAATTCTCACCTTGTATCCGGTCTCTACCTACGTCAACAAGGCGACCAACGAGGGGGAAAAGTGCATCGAGCCGGTCGAGGAAAAGGACTAAATTTAAACGCCTTACAGATTAAGGGGTGATTGAGGGTGCCCAAAAAAATCCATAACAACGACATACTGGGTCAACAAGGTATCAACCTAATTGAACAGATAGTGCTGGATATGGGGTTTATGTGGTACCCGACTGGTGGAGTTGAAGCTGGCATCGACGGCACCATTGAAATCCGCGACCCAGCCACCGGAGAGGTATTTAACAACATCGTTCAGGTACAGAGCAAAGCTACCGGAAATCCTTTCACATCCGAGTCCGAGACCAGCTTCATCTATACGTGTAAGGAAAAGGATATCGAGTACTGGCTAGGCGGGAATGCCCCTGTTATCTTGGTTGTCTCCCGTCCGAAAGACAAGCTCATCTATTGGATGCCGGTAAAGAGCTACTTCGACACCCCTGAAAAAATCAAATCTAAAAAGGTAATCTTCGATAAAAAAGCTCATGCCTTCTCTAAGGAATGCGCCTCCGACCTCATAAACCTTTCCGTTCCCAAGACAGTTGGGCTCTACCTGGACTCTGTTCAGAAGCCGGAAGATTTGTATTCCAACCTGCTTGAAATAAAGAAGCTCCCGGAATACATCTTCATGGCTGAGACCACATTTACCCGCAACAAGGATGTTGCCGATGAAATGCGGCGAATTGGAGCGGACCTCAATAGCGAATTTATTCTCAGGAACAAGAAAATCCTGAGTTTCCATGACCTCGACACCTACCCGTGGAACCGCCTTTGCGATGTCGGGACGCTAGACAGATTCGGGGTAGAAGAGTGGGCATTCTCCGACGACATGGACAGAGAAAACGAATTCAGAGATCTCCTGAACCAGTCCCTGACAGAGATGCTGCGTGGGAAGCATGTCAGGTATTCAAGAGCCCATCGCTTTTACCACTTCACAGCTACCCGTAAGCTGTCCGACAGACAATACTCCTACTTGAGTATCAGCAAGAAAACGAAACGAACCGTATTCTCCGGGTATTCCAAGCGAAAAGACAGCGACCAGCCAGCCTTCTACCGGCATTCCGCTTTCGTCGGGAAATTCCTGAAATTCGATGACAAGTGGTACCTGGAAATCAGCCCCACCTATCACTTCACCAGGGACGGGTTCGAGGACTACAAATTTGCTGAGGACAAGATCAAAAAAATAAAAATGTTGGAGTTGAACATGGCAATCCTGGGACAGGTGATCATGTGGTCTCAGCTCCTTAAACCGATTCAGGAACGCAACCTGTTTGAGCCCCCCAAGACCGACTTCATCGAGTTTGGTGAACTGGTGAAGATTTCCTCCGAATACGGCATAAACGATAGCACCTGGCTCCCGAAGGAAGCACAGGAAGACGCTCCCACAACCGACAGCAACCAGTTGCTGCTAACCGACGTATGAGACCTCATTTCATATCAGAACCGAAGTTGGACTTCGGGAACGGGCAGCATGTCGATATCAGGTTCGGATTGATGAACTTCCATCCCATTGATATCACGAGCCCTATTGCGCCTAAGAACATCAAATTGGGAATCGTCGGCAACACCAATACCATCGAGGGTGTCATTACGTGGCTGGGGAAGTGCCAACAGGGGCTACCTGCAAAGGAGAGCAATCAACCCAATCTGTTCCCGCCATTCCCCGGTTTCGGTAGGGACTCCTGCTTCGGTTCGGAATTCATCATTGAGGCGAAATTCCAGCGTCCAATTCCCGCTCGTGACATAGATAAAATTACCAAAGCACCAACGCACAAGGCGATGGTCGAACAGGCGGTGTATGCCTTCTATGCGGAAATCGAATATTTGGTGCAAAACCAGTCAGTTGACGTAATCATATGCGCCCTGCCGATGGAACTCCTTACCGCAATGGAGAAGCAGCGGGCGAGCCGCACCGAGAACAAGACCGACGATGACACGGACTACGAGATTGATTTCCATCACCTGCTGAAAGCCAGGGCGATGAGGCTCAGAATTCCCATCCAGATAGTACTGCCGACCACCTATGACGAAAACGCCAAGATACCTCGCAAGATAAAGAAGGACAGTTTCAGAAGGGTGCAGGACGAAGCCACAAGGGCATGGAACATCCACACGGCGCTTTACTACAAGGCGCGGGGGGTGCCTTGGCGCTTGATAAGGGATTCCAGGGACATTACGTCCTGCTTTATCGGGATAAGCTTCTACAAGACCCTAGACCATAAGCATATACTGACCAGTGTTGCGCAGATATTCAACGAGCGTGGGGAAGGAATAATCGTTCGGGGGGGGAAGGTAAAGCTATCGAAAAAAGACCGGCAAATCCATCTAAGCCATGATGACGCTTTTGACTTGCTGGACAACACCTTGCAGCGATACCGGGATGAGCACAAAACCCTACCGGGACGTGTCGTTCTCCATAAGAGCAGCAGCTACAACGATGAAGAGTTGGCAGGTTTTCATGCTGCAGCAGACAGCAACCGGATTTCCTCCGTTGACTTGGTCAACATTTCGGAAGAATCCGGCATCCGTCTGTTCAGGTACGGGAACTATCCTCCCTTGCGGGGAACATTCCTCAGCCTGAGCGATAAACGCCACCTCCTGTACACCCGTGGCAGCGTTGAATTCTTCTCCACCTATCCGGGCATGTATATTCCAAGTCCCATACTCCTGGAAACGGCAAGTGTGGAGCAAACGCCATTATACCTGGCAACTGAAATCCTCGCCCTTACGAAAATGAATTGGAACAACACCCAATTCGACGGCGCTCTTCCCATCACCCTCAGGGCTGCGAAACAGGTCAGCAAAATCCTCAAGTACGTGGGTGATAACGAGGCAATTGAGCCTAGATACAGCTTTTACATATAGGAGATAGAGCGTAAGCTACCCCAAACCTAGACAGGAGAATTTTCTCCTTGCTTAGCTCTTCAAGTTGATCTAGATTAATTTTACCCCTACCCCCCTCCAGGGGTGAGCGCCCCGGCAGGCCCCTCCATGCCGGGGCGCTCTTTTGTCTCCTTGACTTGCGCAAAACTTACGCATATCCTTTAGACATCATCTATTCGGAGGCTGCCATGGGTGTCCTGACCCCGAAGCAAAAGAAGATTCTCGACTTTATCGAAAACTTCACCGCCCACGAAGGCTGTCCTCCCTCACAGCAGGAAATCGCCAAGGCTTTCGGTTTCCGTTCTCTGGGGACGGTACAGAATTATCTGGTCCGCCTGGAACGCGAAGGGTTTCTCGCCAAGGAATGGAATGCCCGCCGCGGAATGCGTGTTCTGCGGCCGAAGATGAACGGCTTCGAACTGCCGCTGGCGGGCACCGTCGCCGCCGGCAAGCCGATTGAGGCCATCGAGAACCCCGACACCATCGAGGTTCCTTCTTCCATGGTTGGCCAAGGAAAGAATTTCGTCCTGCGAGTTCAGGGAGACTCCATGGTCGGTGACGGTATTCTCGACGGTGACTTCGTGGTTGTGCGCAAACAGGCCAATGCCGAGAGCGGCCAGACGGTGGTGGCCCTGATCAAGGGCGAGGCTACCGTCAAGCGCTTTTATAGGAAGGGGAAGCGGATCGAGCTCCACCCGGCCAATCCGGCCATGTCCCCAATTCTCCTCGAGGACGAGGAGAGTTTTCGTATCGAGGGGGTCGTGGTGGGCGTAATCCGCCACTGCCTATGAGGTCATGGAACGTGACATCCTTCATCTCTCCATCCCTGCCTTCCCCATTGCGCTGGCCCGGGTTTCAGACTTGTCCCTGCGCGAGCGGCCGGTCGCAGTGGTCCCCAGTCATTCAGAGCGAACCCTGCTGCAGTGCGTCTCGGCCGAGGCTCGATCTGAAGGGGTGCATGAGGGGATGTCCGTTTATCACGCGCGCCGCTTCTGCCCCTCCCTCATCCTGTTGCCTCCAGACTATGAGTTGGTCGGAAGGGGTATGCAGGCGATCCAGGAACTTTCCGGCCGGTACACCCCGATCCTGGAGCCGGCCGCTCCCGGGCGACTGTTTCTCGATCTGACTGGGGGCCGGCTGCTGTTCGGCCCGGGACGGGACGCGGCGGCCCGACTGGAGCGGGAGATCGAGAAGGATTTTCGGCTCTCCGGAAACGTGGGGGTCGCCGGCAACAAGCTCGTCTCGCGCATCGCTGCAGGCTACCTGGAAAAGCCTGGTGTCTGCGACATCCTGCGCGGGAGCGAGCGCAGCTTCATCGGCCCGATGCCCGTCTCTGTTCTCCCTGGTGTGGGAAAGGCCCGGGAAGTCCAGCTCCTCCAGGACCTCAACCTCCGCCAGGTGGAAGAAGTCGCGGCCCTCTCTGTCCCCCAACTGCGCCTGGCCCTCGGACCCTTCGCCCCCCTTCTGCACCAGCGGGCCTGCGGCGTCGACCCTTCCCCGGTCCAGCCCCCAAAACGGACCCAGGAGATTTCCGAGGAATCCTTCCTCTCCTCGGAGGAGAACGATGACACGCTCCTCATGGCCGAGCTGTGTCGCCTGGTGGAGGGGTGCGGGCTGCACCTGCGTCAACTCGGCAAGAGTGCGGGGAAGCTGACCCTCACCCTGATTTACGCCGACGGCGTGACCGAGCAGGGGTCGATCCAACTGACCTCCCCTCAGAACCTCGACCTTCCACTCTTCGCCGTCACGGAGGACCTCTTTCTCAAGAGCTGCCACCGGCGGGTCAGGCTCAAGGGAATGCGCCTCGCCTGCGGCCGGCTGGGGGATGAGAAGAGGCAACTCGACCTCTTTGCAGCAGAACCCGAAGCGTCTCCCCACGCCGGGGCCCTGCAGGATGCCCTGGATAGCCTGCGAGGGAAGTACGGCATGGACTCCGTCCGCTGGGGACGAGGAATAGGCGCCCAATGAAGGATTTCGCCCACCTCCATGTCCATTCCACCTTCTCACCCTCCTGGGGTGTCCGCCGGTTGGAAGATCTTTGCGCCGGCGCCCAGGCGATGGGGCTACGCAGGCTGGCTTTGACTGACAGGAACGGCCTCTACGGTGTCCCGCACTTTCTGGAGCAGGCCAAGGAGGCCGGAATCGCCCCGATCATCGGCGCCGAGGCGGTCACCTCCGAGCACCGGACGGTTCTCCTGGCCCGGGACACCGAAGGGTACGGCAACCTCTGCCGGCTGCTCTCCGACCTCCACTGTCGAAGCGACTTCGACCTGCCGAGGGAACTCGGTCGTTACCGCAAGGGACTCTTCATCCTGACGGACAATCCGGCCGTTCTGGGGCCGCTTCGTCGCCACTCGACAGACGGATTGTTCGTCGAGCTCTCTCCCGGCCACCAGATGCACCGCGCCCTCTCCCTCTCCCGGGAGCTGAAGCTGCCGCCGGTGGCCACCACCCGGGCGGTCTTTCTCCACCAGGAGGACGTGGAACTACACCGCGTGCTCCGGGCCATCGCCCTCAATACCAAACTCTCGCGCCTGAAGCCTGGAGAGACCGCGGTCGACGTCGATTTTCTCCTGCCTCCGGAAGAAATCATCAATCATTTCCCCCATTGCCCCGAGGCCTTGGAGAACGCCGCCCGGATCGCCGATCAGTGCAAGACGGACTGGGACTTTTCCGAGACCATCTTTCCCGCCTTTCGCGGCATGGCCGAAGAGGATGCCTTCGGGGAACTGAGCAGTCGTGCCCGGGAGGGGGCACTGTGGCGCTACGGCCGGATCGACGAGAAGGTGGAGGCCCGACTTCACAAGGAGCTGACGATCATCCGAGAGAAGGGGTTCGCCCACTACTTCCTGGTGGTGGAGGAGATCGCCAAGCAGTCTCCCCGCACCTGCGGCCGTGGCAGCGCCGCCGCCTCCCTCGTCGCTTACTGTCTCGGGATCACCCACGTCGATCCCATCCGACACAACCTCTTCTTCGAGCGTTTCCTGAACCCCGGCCGGGTCGATCCGCCGGACATTGACATCGACTTCCCTTGGGATGAGCGGGACGCGGTCCTCGACTTCGCCTTCGCTCGCTACGGGGCCGGCCGGGCGGCGATGGTGGCCAACCAGGTGGGATTCAAGGGGCGGGCCGCCCTGCGGGAGGTGGCCAAGGTTTTCGGGATGCCCGAAGGTGAAATCAAGGCGATCACCGAGCGGATCTCCAGCTACTGGAAGGCGGACCAGACGGCGGGGGCGGTACAGTCGCATCCCCTCTTTCGCGGTGAAAAGCTGAGCGAGGATTGGCAGACCATCCTTCGCCTGGCCAGCCGGCTCTCAGGGCACCTGCGCCATCTCTCCCTGCACTGCGGCGGCCTGGTGGTCGTCCCCGACGAGATCCGCCGCTACGTGCCGGTGGAGGTTTCAGCGAAGGGCCTGCAGATGATCCAGTGGGAGAAGGACCAGGCCGAGGCTGCGGGGCTGGTGAAGATCGACATCCTCGGCAACCGGTCCCTGGCGGTCATCCGGGACGCCTTGGATGCGGTCAGGAAGAATGTCGGCCGAGAGATCGATTACGCTTCCTGGAAGCCACTGGAGGATCTACGGACGCAGCAGCTTCTGCGTTCCGGAGAGACCATGGGATGCTTCTACATCGAATCCCCGGCAACCCGGCAACTCCTGAAGCGGATGTTCGGCGACCGGGAGGCGACCGCCTCGGCCGACCTCTTTGAGCACCTGGTCATGGCCTCCTCAATCATCCGGCCGGCTGCGAACGCCTTCATCCGCGAGTTCATCGCCCGAATGCGGGGGAAGACCTGGAACTGCCTGCACCCGCTGCTGGGCGATGTCCTCTCCGAGACCTACGGCATCGCCATCTACCAGGAGCAGATCACCCAGATGGCCATGGCCCTGGCGGACTTCTCCGCCTTCGAGGGAGATCAGCTGCGCAAGATCATCAGCAAGAAGCACAAGGAGAAGAAGCTGGCCGACTACCGGCAGATGTTTCTGGCGGGAGGGAAAGCCAAGGGGATTCCGGAGGAGACCCTGTCAGAAGTCTGGGCCCAAATCCTTTCCTTCGCCGGCTACTCCTTCTGCAAACCCCATTCGGCCTCCTACGCCTTGGTGAGCTGCAAGTCGGCATGGCTCAAGGCCAGCTATCCGGCCGAGTTCATGGCGGCGGTCATCTCGAATCAGGGGGGTTATTATTCCCCCTTTGCCTATGTCTCGGAGGCCAGGCGCATGGGCCTGAAGGTGCTGCCACCCGACATCAACGAAAGCGACTATCCCTACACGGGGAAGGATCGCTCGGTTCGTGTCGGACTGATGCAGGTTCAGGGGCTCGGCCACAAGGCGGTCGAGGCGCTGCTTCGAGCAAGGAGAGAAGGGGGCACCTTCGGCAATTTCCGGGATTTTCTTCATCGGGTGTCGATTGATCCTGCGGACGCGACGGTTCTCGTCAAGGCGGGGTGCTTCGACGCGCTGGAGGGGAAGGAAAGACGCCCGGGCCTGCTATGGGAACTTCTGGCCTTCAGGAACAGGTTCGACCGGCGCGGCAGCGGGCTGCTGTTCGAGGGAGGGGATGCCCCCACGCCCTCACCGCCGGCCTACGACGACAAGACCGTGCTGCGCCAGGAGATGGAAACTCTCGGGATGCTCCTCTCCTGCCATCCCCTGCTGCTGCACCGCAGAGAGATCGCCCGGATCAACCCGGTCCAGGCGAACCAGATGAACTGCTGGGTTGGTCGCTACGTGACGATGATAGGCTGGTGGGTCACCGGAAAGACAGTGCAGGACAAGGACGGCCGGCCGATGGAGTTCGTCTCCTTCGAGGACACGACAGCCATCTTCGATGTGACCTTCTTCCCGAAAGCCTACCAGCGGTTCTGTCAGAAACTCACCCGCCACAGGCCTTATCTCCTCAAGGGCAAGGTGGAGGAAGAATTCGGCGTTGCGACCTTGAACGTCGAATGGACCGGGTTTTTGGGAGAATGAAACTCCCGAGAAGGTTCCCCACCTGACCTCTCTGGCGTTCTCAAAATTAACAAAGAGACTAATTTTTGACTTGCATAGATTAATATTTTTGTTAATACTTGGCTTGTTGGTATTAACAAAGGAATTAATTTATGAAGCCGAATCGTAAGCGTCTGATGCTTGAACAGCTCGATGCGACCTTTGATCGCCTCTCCTGTCTTCGCACCGTTCAAAGGCCGGCCAAGGGCTGGTTGCGTGCGGTTAGGGAGGCGCTGGGAATGTCGGGTAAGCAGTTCGCCAGGCGCCTGGGTGTTTCCCCTCCACGGATCACGACTCTGGAAAAGGAAGAGCTGACCGGATCGGTGACCATCAAGACCATGCGGCAGGCCGCAGAGGCGCTGGATTGTGTTTTCGTGTACGCCCTCGTGCCTCGGACATCCTTGTCGGAGATCGTCAGAGAGCGGGCGGAAGCGACTGCAAAAAAACGTCTGGAGCATATCTCGCACTCGATGCTTCTGGAGGACCAGCAGCTCTCCCAAAGCGAGCAGCAGAAGGCCCTTCGCGCTGAAACGGAAGAGCTGATCAGGACCATGCCGAAGGAACTGTGGGACGAGTCCGATGAACTTTGAATATCCGGAGGGGGCCACGCCCCTTGACCCCGATGAGGCGGAAGGTCTGCTACTTCCCCATATCACCAACCGGAGCGAACTGGACCGGTGGGAGCAGGACAATATTGCCGAGGCCGAGGCCTGGGCGTTTCGGCGCAAACAGAAGGATTTGCTCTGTGAAGAATTTGCTCGGCGCCTGCACAGGAAAATGTATGGAAACGTTTGGCGCTGGGCAGGGGATTTTCGCAGGACCGGCAAGAATATCGGCGTGGAATGTTGGTCTATCGGCCCGGAGCTAAGGAATCTACTGGCCGATGTGGCGACCTGGATAGAATTCGGCAGCTATCCTCCGGATGAGATAGCCGCGCGCTTCCATCATCGCCTGGTCTCGATCCACCTCTTCCCGAACGGGAACGGTCGGCATGCACGGCTCATGACCGATCTGCTTTTCGTCCAGGTCCTTGGCCGGCCCCGTTTTACATGGGGCAGGGAGAACCTGGTGAGGGCGGGGGACTGCCGGCAACGCTATATCGGGGCGCTGCGGGCTGCGGATCGTCACGACTATGCACCCTTGCTGGGGTTCGTTCGCTCCTGAGGGTTGGCTGGCCCTTCCAAGCGGGGATTTGATTTGAACGAAAAGCTCCACAGCGCAGAAAACCAGGTCGAGCGTCTCGCGGGTTCCGTCGAGCGGGTCACCTTCCACAGCGAGGAGTCCGGCTTCTGTGTCCTGCGGGTGAAGGTTCGCGGGCAACGTGACTTGGTGACCGTTGTTGGTTCGGCCGCATCCGTCTCTCCGGGGGAGTATGTCGAGTGTCTCGGCTCCTGGCACAACGACCGGACCCACGGCCTCCAGTTCAAGGCCAGGCAGCTTCAGGTGGTTCCTCCCAGTACCCGCGAGGGAATCGAAAAATACCTGGGCTCAGGCATGGTCAAGGGGATCGGTCCGCATTTCGCCAAGGTCCTGGTCAAGGCGTTCGGTGAAGACGTTTTCAACGTCATCGAGAATGAACCGGAGAAACTGACTACCCTTCCCGGGATCGGTCCGAAGCGAATGGAGAGGGTGACCAGCGCCTGGGCGGAGCAGAAGGTCATCCGGGAAATCATGGTCTTTCTCCAGTCGCACGGGCTCGGCACCGCCCGTGCGGTGCGGATATTCAAGACATATGGGGACGAGGCGATCATCAAGGTGACGGAGAACCCCTACCGCCTGGCCCTGGACATTCACGGCATCGGCTTCAAGACTGCCGACACTTTGGCCCAGAAGCTCGGCATTGCCCCGGATTCCCTAATCCGCGCACAGGCCGGTGTCCGCCACGTCCTTCAGGAGCTGTCCGGAGACGGGCATTGCGCCTGCCAGCGGGGACGCCTGATCGACCTGGCTTCCCAGCTTCTGGAGATTCCCGCCGATGTGATCGAGGAGGGTGTCGCCCGGGAGCTTGAGGAAGAGCGGTTGGTGGCCGAGGAAATCGAGGGTCAACCCTGCCTCTATCTGACCCCTCTCTATCGCGCCGAAGTCGGGGTTGCCGAAAACCTGCGGCGATTGCAGGAGGGGGCGCCATCCTGGGGAAAAATTGATGCCGACAAGGCGATCCCCTGGGTGGAGGAGAAGACCAAACTGTCCTTGTCGGACTCCCAAAAGCAGGCCGTCCGACTCGCCTTGGCCAGCAAGGTGGTCATCATCACCGGCGGACCCGGGGTCGGAAAGACGACGCTGGTCAACAGCCTGTTGCGGATCATCCGGGCAAAAGGGACCGATGTGCTGCTCTGCGCTCCGACCGGCCGGGCGGCAAAGCGCCTGTCAGAGTCCACCGGCTTGGAGGCGAAGACCATCCATCGGACCCTCGAATTCGATCCTGCGTCCTTCGGCTTCAAGCGGAGCCGGGAAAATCCCCTCGACGCAGACTTGGTGGTGGTTGACGAGGCGTCCATGGTGGATGTGGTGCTCATGAACCGACTTCTGGCGGCCATCCCGGACCGGGCGGCGCTGATGATCGTCGGGGATGTGGACCAGCTCCCTTCCGTCGGCGCCGGCGCGGTTCTGGCCGACCTCATTGGCTCGGAGGCAATTCCCCCCGTGCGCCTGACGGAGATTTTCCGCCAGGCGGCCACCTCGAAAATAATCGTCAATGCCCACCGGATTAACAAGGGCGAGATGCCGCTCAAGAACGAGCCTGGCGAGCAGTCGGATTTCTACTTCATCCCTGCCCAGACCCCGGAGGAGATCCATGAGAAGCTTCTACAGGTAGTCACCGAGCGAATACCCCGGCGGTTCGGCCTGCATCCTATCCGGGACATTCAGGTTCTGACACCAATGAACCGTGGTGGGCTGGGGGCGAGGTCGCTCAATATGGAGCTGCAGCAGAAGCTGAACGGGGCTGCCGAGCCGAAAATCACCATGTTCGGAACGACCTTCTCACCCGGCGACAAGGTGATACAGACCGTGAACAATTACGACAAGGAGGTGTTCAACGGAGACATCGGAACCATTGTCGGGATCGACTCGGAAGAAGGGTTGCTCACCGTTGATTTTGACGGCCGCGAGGTAGGTTACGAATTCGGGGAGTTGGACGAGGTCTCTTTGGCCTTTGCGACTTCAATCCACAAAAGCCAGGGATCGGAATTTGACACGGTGCTGATCCTGATTCCGGACCATGTGTCCCGGGTGGTGACCCGTCAGCTCTTGTACACCGGGGTGACAAGGGCAAAGACAAAGGCGGTGATACTGGGCCCGTTGCCGGTGATTCAGGCAGCCATGTCCCAGCCGCCGGCCCGGACCTGCCGGATAGCCGGCCGGCTGGCACGGGAAAAGGATTTTTCAGCGCCGGACATTGCCATGGAGGTATGAAAACATTGAAACGCCAAGACGGGGTTTCCCGTCAGATCTGGGAATTTTTCTGTTCCGTCAGGTTGACCATCTATCTGCTGGTTTTTCTGGCGGTGACGTCCATTATCGGTACCGTGGTGCTCCAGAACGGATCCCCTCAGCAGTATATCGATCTGTACGGGCAGGGGATCTACAATCTGATCCAGGTGTTTGCCATCAATGACATGTACCATGCCTGGTGGTTTCTGCTGCTGCTNNNNCGGTTCAATGCCGACCGGTTTCTGAAATCAAAAACCAATCAGATCCTGGAATCGGCCGGAGAAAAGACCCGTCTGCTCGATCCTTGTGAACAGTGGCTGAAAAAGCAGGTCGGGCCGGTGATCCGCAAAACCGACGGGGCCACCACGTTCCTGTATGCGGAAAAAGGGCGGTGGACCCGTTTAGGGGTGTATGTGGTGCATGCCAGTGTGTTGCTGCTTCTGGCCGGTGCCCTGATCGGGGCGGTGTTCGGATTCAAGGCCAGTGTCCGGATCGATGAAGGAAACCAGACCGGCCGGGTATTCGAAAGTAAGACCAGGGCCCCCATCGATCTGGATTTCATTATCCGGTGCAATGAATTCGAGGTGTCGTTTTATGATACCGGCGCCCCTGAGGAGTTCCGTTCCAATCTCACCATCATCGAAAACGGACAGGAAAGTTTCACCACCGATATCCGGGTGAACCATCCATTGCGGTACAAGGGGATCAACATCTTTCAGTCCTCTTACGGCACGGCCACCCCGGATGCGCTGGTGATGCGGATTGTCGACAACACCAGCAATGCCGAAGTCACCCGTGACATGCGGATCGGTGATACCGTCGACCTGCCGGACGAAGCCGGACAGTTTACGCTTCAGGGATTTCTTCCCCATTTCGAGTTCCGGGGCCGTGACCTGGGGGAAACTTTTTTCGGGCTGGTGACCCCGGCGGGGGAAACCGGGTTCCAGATCGGGATACCGGTGAGATTTCCCACGTTTGACAAGATGCGCAAGGGACGGTTCACGTTTGCGGTCGATGATTTTGAAAAAAGGTATTACACCGGACTCCAGGTCACAAAGGATCCGGGCGTCTGGTATGTCTACACCGGTTTCATTCTCATGATCCTGGGATGCTGGGTCACTTTTTTCATGTCCCACCAGTCGGCTTTGCTGGCGCTCGTCCCGCTGGAAAACGGCCGTATCCAGCTGATCCTGTCCGGAAAATCCAGCCGCAATCCACGGCACATGAACCTGAAGCTGAAAACCATGGCGGCCCGCCTGGAAAATCAATTAAACAGGGGTGATAAGATATGAATAGTGCGTTTGCGTTGTCCTTGACCACGTTTTTGTACGGCCTGGCAATGGTGTGCTATGTCGGGGCGTTTGCCTTCAAGAAAAAAATGCTCGCCAGGGCCGGGTTTTATGTGCTGGCGGCAGGGTTTCTGGCCAACACGGCCGGTATCGGACTTCGATGGGTGGAATCCTACCAGATGGGGATCGGCCGGGCCCCGTTTTCCAACATGTATGAATCCCTGGTCTTTTTTTCCTGGACCATGGCCGTGCTGTACCTGTATGTGGAAATGAAATACAGGGAACAGAGATTCGGGGGGTTTGTCTCTCCCCTGATCTTTCTTTCCATCGCCTATGCCTCGTTCGACCCGGGCATCAGCGCCA
>NPID01003726.1_pt1 | contig 14916 bp, 8 predicted proteins | sample 8637491 | NCBI WGS metagenome assembly NPID01 (sample SAMN07420843, study PRJNA396082) | bioreactor metagenome | isolation source: sample BA6 brine-fed electro-methanogenic bioreactor BA | place: Japan: Kochi | collected 2016-06-14 | reverse complement strand
GTGGTCTTCAACAACGCGGGGGTGATGATTGTGGGCAAGGCCCAGGAGATCGACGTCGAGGCGATGTGCCGGATGGTGCGGGTCAACGTCGAGGCGGTCTATCGGCTTGCGATTCTGGCCATGCGGCACATGATCCGCCAGGGCCATGGGTACCTGATCAACACGTCGAGCATTCTCGGCACCAAGGTGCGGATGACGACGGGGGCGTACGCCGGAACAAGATACGCGGTCGAAGCACTGACGGAAGACCTGCGGATGCAGGCCGCCGGCACCGGGGTGCGGGTCTGCGCCCTCGAACCCGGTCTCGTCGAGACGCATCTCCAGGACCATTTCCCGGTCCACCCCAAGGACTCTCTGAACATCACGAACCTCGTGCAGCCTGCGGATATCGGTCGGGTGGTTCGCTTCCTGCTGGAGCAACCCGACCACGTGGCGATCCCCCGAATCCTGGTGGCCCCCTGCGACCAGGGCATGTAGCGAAACTCGTGTGACGGCATTTTCCTTCCCTGCCACGGGCGACGCAGAAATCGTCCCCAAGGCCACGGTGCCTGTTGGATCAGAGGCACGGACTCTGGTATGATGGGCGACCGTACCTGAGACCGCAACGTCGGCAGAATGAAGGGACACTATGGCACCTGACGATTTCGGGGCTTTCGAGCGGGCGCTTCGCAGCGAGATCCGTGGAGAGGTTTCTTTCGACGAGGTCACACTTGGCATCTATGCCACCGACGCCAGCATCCATCAGATCATGCCCATTGCGGTCGTGTGGCCTCGGGACGAGGCGGACGTTCGAGCGGCCGTCGAGACGGCGACCCGTTTTGAGGTCAGCATCCTGCCGCGAGGGGCCGGGACGAGCCTGGGCGGCCAGGCGGCCGGGGCCTCGATGGTGCTCGATTTCTCGAAGTATATGAGCCGCGTCCTCGAACTGAACGTCCAAGAGCGGTGGGTGCGTGTCCAGCCGGGACTGGTCCTGGACGAACTCAACGCGCAGCTCGCCCCCCATGGCCTGTTCTTCGCCCCGGACCCGGCCACCGGCAACCGCGCCACGATCGGGGGCATGATGGGCAACAACGCCTCCGGCAGCAAGAGCATTCTCTACGGCAAGACCTCCGATCATGTGTCAGCCGCCAGGGTTCTGCTGGCGGATGGCACGGTTTTGGATCTGGAGGAGTGCTCGCGCGAGCAGTTCGATGCGCCGGTAAGCCGGCAAAGTCGTGAGGCGGGCATACGCCGGCAATTCAAGCAGATCATCGAGGCCAACGCCGAGGCGATCGAAGCGCGATTTCCCAAGGTAATGCGTCGCGTCAGCGGCTATGCCCTGGACGCTTTCGTCCGGACCGACCGATGGAATCTGCTCAAGCTGCTCATCGGCAGCGAAGGAACGCTCGGCATCTTCCTCGAGGCGACGCTCCACCTGGAACCGCTGCCCAGACATAGATCGCTCTGCGTGGTCCACTTTGCTCAACTGCTCGAAGCGATTCGCACAGTCGAGCCGATCCTGGGTCATCAACCCTCCGCGGTCGAACTTGTGGACTCCGACGTGCTGACCCGTGCCCGCCGGAATCTCAGCATGGCGTCCTCATGCGGTTTCATCGAAGGCCAGCCCGAAGCCATCCTGGTGGTTGAGTTTCTCGGCCAGACCACTGGCGAAGCGGAGCAGAAATGCCAAACGCTCGCGAAGGATTTGAAGGATCGGAACATCGGATATGCCTGGCCTGTGATCGCGGAACCCAGTGAACAGGCGAAGGTCTGGGCGGTCCGCAAGAATGGGCTCGGGCTGGTGCTGGGAATCAAGGGCGACCGCAAGCCGATCGCCTTCATCGAAGACGCCTGCATCCCGATTGAGTCCTGGCCCGAGTACGTGGGTCATATCGTCCGCTTCTGCAAAGAGCGCGACGTCCCCCTGGTCATGTACGGCCATGCCAGCGTGGGGACCATGCACATCCGACCCGTTCTGAACCTCAAGGACCGCGCCGACATCGAACACATGCAGGCGATTGCGGAGTTTGCGTTCGGTCTGGTCCTGCAGTACGGCGGCTGCTGGAGCGGCGAACACGGCGACGGTCGGACACGCAGCCCTTTTCTGGAGCGGTTCTTCGGGCCTCAGGTATACGACGCCTTTCGTCAGGTCAAGCATCTCTTCGATCCGGACGCGCGGATGAACCCCGGCGTCATCGTGGACTGCAATCCCGTCGATCACAGTCTCCGCTACGGCCCCGACTATGGAACACCGGCGGAGCCAACGCATTACCACTATCGCGAGGACGGCAGTTTTGCCGCTGCGGTGGAGATGTGTACGGGCGTAGGCGCCTGCCGACAGAGGCGCGAAGGGACCATGTGCCCCAGCTATCGTGCGACGCTCGACGAAGAGCATTCGACACGAGGGCGCGCCAATGCCTTGCGTCTGGCGATGACGGGTCAGCTTGGTCCAGAGGCGATGACAAGCCGGCGGCTCTTCGAGGTGCTCGACCTCTGCCTTTCGTGCAAGGGGTGCAAGTCGGAGTGTCCGAGCAACGTGGATATGGCCCGGCTCAAGAGCGAGTTCCTCCAGCGCTATCACGACGCCCATCGGCCGGGCCTGCGCGAGGCGATGGTGGCCCACAGCCCGGCGATGGCCCGGCTGCTCGCGGGTCCACAGGCGGCGCTGGTCAACTTCGTACAGAAGACATGGGGTTTCCGCCGAATGCTCGAAATGGCGGCGGGTTTCGATCGTCGCCGTCCCCTGCCCGAGTACACGGAAGTGCCTTTTTCACGGTGGTTTGCGCGTCATGCCAAGCAGCGCACCCTGTCGAACAGGAAGGTAGTGCTGTTTGATGACACCTATATGCGCTATCATCAGACGAACGTGGGGATCTCAGCGGTTGAACTACTGGAGTCCTGCGGATATGAGGTGGTCGTTGCCGACGCAGGTTGCTGCCAGAGGCCCCGCATTTCGCACGGTTTCCTGCGCGAGGCCAAGGTGCGGGGCACCAAGACGCTGCGGAACCTCGACGAGTTTATCCGACAAGGATTGAAAGTGGTGGTCTGCGAGCCGGCGTGCTACTCAGCGTTGACCGACGATTTGCCCGATCTGATCGACGATGAATCGCTCGGACAGCGAATCAAGGCAAACGTGATGATGATCGACGAGTTCCTGGCGCGTGAACTGCACGCCGGGCGTTTGAACGGTGCGTTCACCTCGCCCTTTGACCGCATTCTCCTTCACGGGCACTGCCATCAGAAATCGCTGTATGGCACGACCGCGATGAAACACCTGCTGGACCGAGTTCCGGATCTGAACGTGAGCGAGATCGATTCGGGCTGCTGCGGAATGGCGGGGTCGTTCGGGCACGAGAAGGAACATTACGAAATCTCGATGCAGATTGGCGAGGAGCGTCTGTTCCCCGCCGTCCGCAACCGACCCGAGGGCACGATCGTGGTGGCCTGTGGATTCAGTTGCCGCCAGCAGATCGCCGACGGTACCGGAGTCAGGCCCATCCACTGGGTCGAGACGCTTCGCGGCGCCGAGGACGGACAAACCGAGGGAGGTGGACGGAGCCCGTCACCATGACGGATCTGAACGCCATCGATCTGATCGTGTGCGTCGCCTATCTGGCGCTCGTGTTCGGGCTGGCCCTGCGCAGCGCCGGCGGCCAACGGGACAACGAAGATTACTTCCTGGGGGGCCGACGGATGAACTGGCTTGCCGTCGGCATCTCGATGTTCGCCACCAGCTTCAGTTCGATCTCGTTCCTTGGCCTGCCGCAGCGCGGGGCCTACCAGGACTTCAGCTTCTATCTGACGATCCTGTTCATCCCCCTGGTTATCACCCCGATCCTGTGGTGGATCTTCGTGCCGATGTTCGTAAGGCTGCGTGTCAGCAGTGGATACGAGTACCTGGGTCGGCGCTTCGGGCGGCCCGCCCAGCGAATCGGATCGCTCCTCTATTGTGTTTATGCCATCGGCTGGATGGGCACGATGCTCTACGCCGTGGCGCTGACCTTGCAGACTGTGATGGGATTGAGCGAGACGCAATATCTCTGGACACTGGTCGGCATCGGAGCCTTCGCCACGCTGTATACCGTCCTGGGCGGGCTCAAGGCGGTGATCTGGACGGACGTCCTGCAGGCGGTGGTCCTGGGCGGGGTCATCGTGGTCGTGCTGTTTCTGGCGGTGGGCCGGATCGAGGGGGGCTGGGCCAGCTTCTGGTCCATCGCGACCGAGCACGACAAATTTCGAATGTTTCATCTGCGTCCCGATCTGCTGGCGCCGGAGAACTTCACGGGACGCAATACCGTCTTCACTGCCGCCGCGTTCGGCCTGTTCATGTACTTGCCGGGGTATGCCGTCTCGCAGAATATGATCCAGCGTTACGTCTGTGCGGGCAGTCTGAAACGAAGTCGAGGCGTTGTGCTGCTCAGCGCTGCGATCAACGCAGGGCTGGGGTTGCTCTTCCTGCTGATCGGCACCGCCTTCTTCGCCTTTTACAGTCAGCCAGGAGGCCTCGGCATGCCATCTGCCGGAGTCGAGATCGCTAGTGAGGATCAGATCCTGCCTTACTTCGTATCGACCCAACTGCCGGGCCTGGGACTAACGGGATTGATCCTGGCAGGCTTGTCGGCGGCAGCCATGAGTACGGTCGACAGTGGGATTAACGGCGTCACTTCCGTGATCGTCTACGACTGGTTAGCCGGTCGACGGCTGCCCCTGCGTTTCAGTCGCATGCTGACCGCTGCACTGGGCGTGATCGTTATCTGCGCGGCACTGATTGCGCCGGCGCTCGGCAGTACCGTGATCGATATGATCATGGCCATCGCGGGGACGTCCCTGGGGATGCTGCTGGCGATCTACCTGCTGGGGATGTTCGTCCCGCGCGCAAATCTCGGTTNNTCGCGGCCGGGCTGGCCTGCCTGGCAGGTGTCCTGGTCTTCACGGATATTCCGGCGTGGTGGCTCGGCGCCTTTACGATCGTCCCGACGTTCATCGTCGGAGCAATCGCCAGCTACTCTTTCTCGATGCCACCGGAATCCGCCCGGATGGACACCCTGTTTCGAAGAAGGAGAGAGCCGAAACCATGAGAGTCGCGAGACGAAAGCCACGGACCGCCCGAGTCGGCATCTTTGGAGTGGGTTTTCACAAGTACTGGCCCCAGTTCGACGGATTGCTCGATGAGATGAAGCGCAAGCTGGACGTGTTCGTCGATCGGGTGAAAGGGCAGGAGGTCCAGGTCACGTGCTTGGGCATCGTAGACGATGCCCCTTCGGCCTATGCCGCTTTGCCCAGGCTTCGCGCCGCCGATCTCGATCTGGTGTTCTGCGACATGCTGACCTACGCCACGTCGGCGACGTTTGCCGCGATCGTGCGCGGGCTCGATGTTCCCGTCGTTCTCGCAGCGCTTCAGCCACGTAAGGCACTGGATTACTCCCAGGCGTCCACGTACATGCAGTTGTGCAACGACGATCTGTGCTCGGTGCCGGAGTTCACGGGCGTCGCGATCCGCATGGGCAAGCCCGCTCCGCCGGTGATCCTGGGCACGCTCGAGGATGATCCGATCGCCAACGCGGAGATTGCGAAGTGGTGCGATATCGCCAAGGTCCTGCACGACCTGAAACGCGCGCGAATCGGTCACTTCGGCCATCCCATCGAACATATGCTGGACATGCAGACGGACCAGACGGCCCTGACCGCCGCGTTTGGCTGCCATATCGTGCAGACCGAGGCGGACGAGTTGTTGCAGCTACAGGAGTCGGTTACGACCGATGATGTCGAGGTCAAGAAGGCGCAGATCCTCGATCTGTTCGACACGCCCNNCGAGCCGAAATCGGATCCCATCACCGAGAAACTGACCGAGAGCAATCTCCACGTGGCCGCTCGCGTGGCGGTTGCATTGGACAGGTTCGTCGATGCGTATGCCCTGGACGGGCTCGCATACTACTATGAAGGCCAGGAGAACAGTCCGACGCGCGAGCTGGTCACAAACCTGATCGTGGGCAATTCCCTGCTGACAGCCGCCGGCTTTCCCATGTGCGGCGAATCCGATCTGAAGACCTGCATCGCGATGATGATCATGGATCGCCTGGATATCGGCGGCAGCTTTGCCGAGTTCCATCCAATCGATTTTCATGAGGGCTTCGTACTGGTCGGGCACGATGGGCCGCACCATATCAACATCGCCGAGGGCCGACCGGTGCTGCGCAGTCTGTCGAAATACCATGGCAAGCCAGGAGCCGGGGCGAGCGTCGAGTTCAAGATCAAGGAAGGGCCGATCACGATGCTCAGCATCAGCGTCACGGCAGCGGGCAAGTTCAAGTTCATCGTCGCCGAAGGCGAGAGCGTGCACGGACCGATCCCCCCGACCGGCAACACGAACACGCGGGGTTTCTTTCAGCCCGACGTTCGCACGTTCCTCAAACGCTGGGTCACCGAGGGACCGACGCACCATTTCGCCCTCGGTGTCGGACACGAGGCCGACGCCATCGAAGAGATCGCTCGAATCCTGCATCTGGAATGTGCAGTGGTCACTCCGAGACATTGAGAGGCATGGAGGCCACGAGAGCACACGAGTTCCGTTGAGAAAGGACTTCACATGCATAGACCTGTTTTCCTGGCGATAGCCATCGCATCGTTTTCGGCGCTGTTCAGTTCCGTCTGCGTGGCGGAGCACAACTTCCACGCGGTTCGAGCGGAGGTGGACTTCTCCAGGACGCTCCGCGCGTGGGATGGCTTCGGTGTCAATTACGTCGAAGTGCCTCAGTCGCTCGACTACCGGGAGGACCCGCAGGAATACGGAGGTTTCAGCCTGCTCACCGAAGACGAGCGACAGAAGATCCTGGACATGATCTTCGGCGACGACGGCCTCAAACCCGGTGTCGTGAAGATGTTTTTCGATCCCTTCCATCAGGAGCAGCCGGGAGGTCCATTCGATCACCAGACGACCACGAAGTGGATGCGTTACTTCGTGCGAGAGGGTCTCAAGCGCACGCGGGCCCGAGGCGACGACCTGACGATCATTACGACGCTGTATGGCCCGCCGGCCTGGGCGACTCAGCAGAAGTTCCTGCGGGGGCGCGACCTCGATCCCGAACGCAAGCACGACCTGGCACGCTACATGATCGACTGGGTCAGATACCTCCGCGAGGTGGAAGGATTTCCCGTCAAGTACATCTCCCTGCACAACGAGGGCGAAGACTGGATGCGCTGGCCCGCCGACGGCGCCAGCGGCAACATCGGCAGCGGGCACGACTACAACCTGTTCTGGCCTCCCGAGCAGGTGGTGGATTTCCTCAAATTCATGCGTCCGATGCTTGACGCGGCGGGCTTGCAGGATGTGGGTATCACCCCAGGCGAGTGCACGAACTGGTATCGCTTCAGTGCGTGGGGGTATGCCGATGCGATCGCCGACGACGAAGGGGCTCTGGCCAACCTCGGGCTGGTGACCTCGCACGGTTTCTACGGCGGGAATTACGGTCGCTGGTTCGGCGAGCATCGCAGTGTGGGGATCGACACTCTCCGCGAAAGGCGGCCGGAACTGCACGCCTGGGTTACTTCCACCAGTTGGAGCAAGATGGACGCGGACAACATCAAGGAAATGCATGGAAACATCTACACCGCCAAGGTGAACAGCATCACGCCCTGGGCCTGTATTCAACGACCTGCCAAGTGGGTCGGTGGCGATCCGAACCCTGGGACGGCCTTCCGCATCTCGGAGGACGGCACGTACGAAGTGCTGCGCGGGTATTATTACTACAAGCTCCTGACGCGAGCGGGCCAGCCGGGCATGGCAGTGGCGCGAACCATGGCCATGGATTCGGAGGTGGCCTTGATCGGTTTCGCCCGCAATGGCACCAGGCATCCCGACGCCTTCGTTCTGGTCAACCTCGGCAAGCAGGACAAACGCATCGCCGTGCGGGTCCGCGGATGCGGGGGCGAGGTGTTCGATGGCTATCGCACGTCTGATGAGGAAGATCGGTTCCAGAGCCTGGGCCGAATCGTTTTGACGGCGCAAGACCTGCTCAATTACGAAGCTCCCGCCCGTTCAGCTACCGCTTTCTACGTTCGATAAGAGCGGCCCCGCGATAGGGGTAGCCGTGCTATCCGTCGAGGGTGGAATTGTCCTAGACATTCGGGTATGGTGGAGGCTGGACATACGAGAATACAATCCATGAAGCGGTGGCGAAACGCCAACCATGCCGCCACCGTACACGATCAGGAGGTACGAATATGATGCGAGAGACTCAAGAGACCGGTCAAGGTCATCGGTTACCTCGTGGGAAGACGCCCCCTGTGTCATCGTTGGGCCGCCGCGACTTTCTCAAGGCGGCTGCGTTTGCGGGTGGCGCGGCGTTGTTGCACCAGGGCAGCCCTGTCGCGTCAGGACAGGATCACGGCGCCCGTCCCGAGCAGGATCGTGGCGTCGAGATTCTGAACCCCTGCGGGCGCGTGCCGATGAGCCTGATCATCGACGATTCGACCTGCCTGGTGAATATGGCCCACTTCGGAATTCCCCAGTTTGCCGAGGTGTTTCCGGACAATTACCGACAGGACTGGCGAAAGCTGCCGCGTGAAATCCCGGATGCTTTCGTTCGCAAGTTCGGCCAGTGGTGCCACGAGCATGGCGTCAAGGGCAAGTACAGCATCGTCCCCTACCCCGCCTGCGTCGGGTGGGTCGATCGGTTCCTGCCGGGATGGACCCAGCGCGAGTTGGGTGAAAGCCTGGCGCTGGTGCGCGACCTGATGATGCCCGACTGGGATATCCATCCCGAGATGGTGAGCCACACACGGGTGATCGACACCAAGACGGGTCGGCCCTATCCGGAGGCAACGGAGTACTTCATGGAAAACTGGCGGTGGACCGATGGCAAGTCGGTCGATCAGTTGGCCGACTACATGAGCTACGCCCTCCGCATCCTCAAGAATGTCGGTCTCGACTGCGAGGGCATTACCACACCAGGCGGGTTTGCGAGCCGTGTGCTGCCCGAGTTGTCGCAGGCGACGCTGCAATCATGCCGAGACGTATTCGGCGCCGAGATTCCGCACTACTTCCGTCATCTGTTCACCGACGAGCAGAGTGTGGCTCCGCGCGTCGAATATGCCTCGGGCCTCAATGGAGCGGACCCGAAGTGCGTTGTCTCGATCATCGGCTGCACGGGCGACTGGTTCGGCGGCTGGGATGGGCTGAATCCGGGGTCGGTCGACCGCTTCATCACCGAGGACTTGCAGAGAGGCAGGCTGCCCGAGGTGATCGAGCGAGGCGAGCCGGCCGTTCTGGTTTGCCACTGGCCCGGCATCTATTTCAACGGCGAGGAGATTGGCTTCAACATCTTCAAGGAGGTCGTCCGGCGGGTGCATGCGCGATACGACCACCTCATCTGGATGAAGCTCAGCGAGATCGCCCGCTATTGGGCGGCGCGCGAGTTGACGGAAGTCCGGCGAGAGGACCGGCAAGTGACATTGCAGGCGCCGTTTGCCACGCCGCGTTTCACGATACACATAAAGGGCAGACTCGCCCAGCCGCCCCGGGTGCGGACAGCCGGCGTTGCGACGCCTCTGGAGGCCGTAGGCCAGCCGCTGTGGCTCAAGTCCGGAACATGGCACCAGACGGAGGACGGCGCCACGCTCTGCTTCGACCTGGCCAAGGGGCAGACCACGATTACGATCTGACAGGAAGTCGATACCACAGGAGTGCGAACGATGCCATACACCCGTTCCGTCGCTCGAATCTGCCGAGGACTGTTTTTGGTCGTACTGATGGCCACGGCGCGAGGCGCCGCCGAGAACGAGGTGCCACTGTACACGGTGTACGAGATGGAGTTTCAGGGCCCCCGCTGCCAGGCCGCCGATGCGCCGGCACGCGATGTGGAGTTTGTCACGACCTGGCGACATGAGAGCGGCCAGCCCAGATACCAGATTCACGGGTTCTGGGACGGCGACGGCCAGGGGCATGCGTCGGGCGATGTCTTCAAGGTCCGGTTTTGCCCGACGCAAACCGGCACATGGACGCTCGTCGAGACGAGATCCAGCGATTCGCATCTCGACGGACAGCTTGAAGGGCACACGATTCGCTGCACCGAGTCCAAGCAGCCCGGTTTCTGGATCGTGGACGAAGAGCATGCGGACGGCCGATGGTACCGACGCTCCGACGGATCGCATCCGTACATCTTCGGCAACACGATGTACAGCTTTCTCTCGGAATACGATCGCGAGGGCCCGACGGGCGGAAACGTCGCCGACGATATCCGCGGCAACGCCCAATATTTCAGGAAGGTACGGTTCTCCATCATGGGGGACCGGTATCCGCACCCTGAGGTCAAGCCTTTTCTTGACGACAAGGGTAAGCCGACCGACGATGGCGATTTCTCTCATCGCCCGAACCCCGCCTGGTTTGCCGGTCGGGTGGACGTGGCCGTGCAGACGGCCTTTGAAGACGACCTGATCGCCGATCTGATTCTGTGCGGGCCGGACACCGAAGACGCACGGTCGGTCCTGCGAGCAGGACAGAACGATGGCGATCCGACCCCTCTGCTCAGATACATTGCGGCCCGCTACGGCAGCTATCCCCACGTCTGGGTCTGCCTCTGCAATGAGTTCGACATCAAGGAACCCAGCTACACGACAACGGAAATCGCCCGATTCGGCAAGATGATCCGCGAATTTCTGCCCTATCCCACGCCTCTGAGCGTCCATGCCAAACCGCGCGACTGGTATCGCCAACTGAACACCACGCCCCCCTGGCACGACCACGTCATCATCCAGGAGAAGATCAAGAAGCTCCCGATCGCTGCCGACTGGGTAGCGAGAAACCACGCCATCGGCGGCAATGTCCCGGTGATCGACGATGAACTGGCCTACGAAGGAGCCGGTGACGGCTGGAGCGAAGCCGACGTGATCGAGGCTCATCTCGGCGCCTTCCTGGGCGGCGGGTACGGCACCACCGGACACAAACCCGCGGGCAAGCGCGGCCACTACTTCCTGGGCACCTTCAACGCACAGGAGCACAAGGCCGCCGACAACCTGCTCTGGCTGCGTCGGCTCATCGACGAGAACATTACGTTTTGGCAAATGAGCCCACTGGATGATCGGGCCCTATCGGATGACCGCATCGGCCTATTCTCAAACGTGGCCCCCTCCTTTCGGGCGATGGGCTGGTCAGCCCGAGAGTACGTCCTGGGAACCAACCAGATGCGGAAAGACATCGAGGTGACGCTGCCGGCGGGTGGGTGGCAGGTCACGCGCTATGACGTCATTGCCAGACAGACAGAGATCATCACTTCCGATGCCACAGGGATCTTCCCTTTCGACGCACCGAAGAGCCGCGCTGTGCTGTTCCACTTCAAGAAACGCTAACCTCAGCGGACAGCCTCGGGCGGCTCTATCGTGATAGTCAGGGGCTGAAAGACGCCATCGATGACTTCCTTGACCTGGGATGGCTCGGTGTGATCGACCAGTCCCATGGTGAAATGGGCCGGGACCGTTCGCATGAACTTCTTCAGGTCGAGCCGACCAAAGCCAAAGACCGTCATCTCGCCATTCATGGGCCAGTAGGAATCCACCTCCTCATCGTCGTGGTGGACGATATACGCCGAGCGACCCTGCCGAGGATCGGCGAAATAGACCCATTCGGCGCCATCAGACGAGGGGATATCCCCGTTCCATCTCTCTGCCAGCAGCGTCTTGGCATATCCTCCGGCGGCAGGTCGAACGCAGAAGTCGTTGTCTACATCGAGTTCGCCTCCGGGCGTCCCCTCGTACAGGTACCAGTATGGCGTTCGCATCCGCAGCACCGTCATCCGGGCGAATCGGGGGAAAACGTCCCAAATGCAATGCATTTTTCCATCGTTGGATTTCGATTCGATGCTGACCTTTACGGGGCCATCCGCCAGGATGCGACTGTCGGAGACGGCATTGCCCGGATGACAGTAACCTTCGGGATGGCCCATGTTGGGCGTTCCACGGTACTTCCCGCCCGAACCGCTCCGGCTTTCCGGTCCGACCCCCGGATGATAGCTCAGCCAGTCGGCGCCCGCCCGGTCCAGCAGGGTAGCGAAACCAGCCCCCTGCTGATGGTAGTAGTAGGTAGCAGAGGTCGATTCGATGCGGAAGCTCTCCTGCCCTTTGTGCTCCGCGACCTGCGTAACGCGGACGAGACGCTGCGGTTCCACATCATCTGACTGATCGGCACCCCCTGGCAACCTAAAGTAGACATAGAAACAGCGTTCTTCATGGGCCCCCGTGAGGCCTTCCATGATGAACGTCAATATACCCTTTGATCTGCTTCTTGGACTAGAGTCATCGTATGGATCGAACTGGAACGGGACAGCAGACATTTGCCCGTCTCTGTCTTCGACCACCATCAGGCTCGAGAGATCGGCGTCGCGGAATGACTCGTCGGGTGTGCCGAGTTTAGAGAAGTCGATTTTCACTTCAATGGGTCTGTCATACCGCGCATATTCCGCTGCACCAACACGAACCAGCATGCGATACCCGTATCGGTCGAGATTCAAAGAACGTCGCGGTGGAACCGGGTCACCACCAACCTCGAACATCGCCCGATAGTTCCACGCTCCGTCCACCTGGACGAGGGCCCAGCAAATCACCAACAGTCTCAAGACATTCATCCTGGGTCCTCCTTCGAACTGCTCCATCGCAGAATCGACAGCCCCATCCATCGCGCCTGCTTCGTGGCTAGGAACCGATCTACCTGCCAATCGTCGCGACCCAATGGGCGGTGTCGTCGGGACGTTGCACGGTAACCGTGCTTCCGCCTGCGAGGGCGCCGGAGGGGCCCCACTCACCCGTGCCGATGTTGACCCACTTCAGTTCGAACGTCCTTCCGGCGTACTCGTCCAGCTTCAGGCCGACCGATCCGCTTCCGTTTCGAGTGAAGTAGAGGATGTAGGCTTTCTCTGGGTCGGCGGCCAGGTAGGCTTCGTCGGGGTCTCGCTGGGTCAGCAGGTCCAGGCGGGGCTCGACATCCCAGAATTTGACGCAGGTCTCCACCTTTCGGGTCGCACGGATGCAGTTCTTCGTCTCGGTGCAGAGGCCGATTCCCGCAGTGGGACGGTGGAATCTCACCCCGGCGACGCCCGCCAGCAGATTGCGCCACCATTCCTCGATCGCATTGTCGGAATCTCCAGGTCTCCAACCGCTCCAGGGCTTGCCGTCCAGCGCCAGATCGTTGCCATAGATCTTGGTCATGTACAGCAGGTACGGTGGATCGACCTTCCGGGCGGCATCCGCGATCCATTTCACCTTTTCCCAATGGGTCTCGTCGGCATGCCGGCTGTTGGCCTGAGAGACGTCGATGTAGTCGTAGGCGTCACGATGGGCGAGCTGATAGGCGAGTCCGTGCGAGTCCTGGGCCCGATAGACATCGTCAAACATATCCGTCGTCAGCACGTCCTTGTTGTGGGCTTTCGCCTGGCGTTCGATGAACCGCATCCAGTATCGTCCCCACGCCGGATCGATGTGCGTCTCGTTGTCCATGCAATAGAGTACGTTGCGGTATTGCAGCGTGATCGAGAGCAGCTTTTCGACGAACTTGTCCTGATAGCTGCGGACCAGATCGTACTGCCTCTGACGAGCTTCAGACGCCTTCTCGTATTCGGGATGTCCCGGCACGCCCAGGAGAAACGGATGACTGCCAAAGGACCCGTACGAGGTAGCCAGTCCCGACGATTCCGTCGTGTAGTTCATGTTGTTCCTCGGGTTCCACGGACTGACGGGCCAGGAGCCCCAACTGCCGTCGATCAGGTCGAAGCGATCCCAGAGTTCGATTTGTACGATGATGTCGCGCTCCTGCGCCTCGGCAATGAACGTCTCCAGCCGCGTCCAAAAGGGTCCGGTCATGGTGTTCAGATCGTAGCGATCGCCCTTTTTGGCGCAGAAGGAAAACCCCTGTATGCCGGCGGCCATCCCGGGATCGATCACACAGCGCAGGCAGTTTCCGCCTGCATCGGCCAGTTCCTGAATCGCCCGCTCGATCTGTGCGGGCGTGCTGACGCCCTGGTTGTCCTTGTCGTTTTCGGTGTCATGATCGATGAAAGGATTATGCCCATGATTCCATGCGCCAAGCAGCAGCACGCGCTGCCCATCATAGCTCCAGTAGCGTCCGTCGATAGCGATCTGGGCCAGCCCAGAACTGCACCACAGGGCACCAATCAGAAACGCCTGCAAAGTACATCCGACCCTCGGTCTTCGGTGATTCATGTCTATCAATCTCCATTCCTTTCTGTATGGGTCGCGTGGTCAGACCTCCCACCCCCTGCGGTGGTGGCCGCGGATAATCGGCTCTATTTCGGGGTCGTTGGTGGCCTTCATACCGGGTCCATCCCAATGAAGCGTCTTACCCGTGCGCAGGGCAACTACGCCCAAGAGGACGATCTCGGTCAGACGGGCGCCGTAGTCGAAGTTGGCGCTGGCGGGCGGGCCGCCCTTGCACGCGTCGATCCAATCGCGATGATGCCCCTTGGAGCGGGGAATCGTCTGTGCCGGGAGGGTATAGCCGCGCATTTTCGTCTCAGGGATGATGCGCGGCGATCCGCTCCAGATCCCCGACAGAATCGCCCCTCGCTCTCCGATCATTAATGATCCGCCGTCGCGTGGCAATTCCCGCTGGGGTTCCAGACCGTCGGGGCGTGGGGGGCGGATTCCGCCATCATACCAGTAGAGATCGACGGGCGGACGAGCGCCTCGTGCGGGGAACTTGTAGTGGCAGGTTGATGCGACGGGTGTCGTCTCTTTGCGCAAGGGGGTGGAACTGGCTTCGACCAGCGTGGGGTGCTCCAGGTCCAGGGCCCAGACGGCGGTATCCAGCGTATGGCAACCGAAATTGCCGAGCTTGCCGTTGCCGAAATCCCACCAGTAGTGCCACATCAGCGGCGCGTAGACGGGATGATAGGGGCGTACGGGAGCGGGCCCGATCCAGAGGTCCCAGTGCAG
>NPID01000630.1_pt3 | contig 14937 bp, 10 predicted proteins | sample 8637491 | NCBI WGS metagenome assembly NPID01 (sample SAMN07420843, study PRJNA396082) | bioreactor metagenome | isolation source: sample BA6 brine-fed electro-methanogenic bioreactor BA | place: Japan: Kochi | collected 2016-06-14 | reverse complement strand
GCATGTTGGCCCCTTCGCCGACGGCGATACAGCCGTTCTTGACCAAGGTCGCCGCGTCCTTGCCGTTGATCTCGTTCTGGGTCGCCGAGGGCATGGCCACATGGCAGGAGACGTCCCAGATATTGCCGCCCTCGACGTACTTGGCATCCTTGTGGTAGTTGAGATAATCCTTGATGCGGCGGCGCTCCACCTCCTTGAGCTGCTGAAGCAGTTCGAGGTCGATTCCCCGCTCATGATAGATGTAGCCGTTGGAATCGGAGCAGGCCACCACCTTGCCGCCGAGCTGATGGATCTTCTCGATGGCGTAAATGGCCACGTTGCCGCTTCCCGAAACGGTGCAGACCTTGCCGCCGAAGGACTGGCCACGGGCCTTGAGCATCTCCTCGACAAAGAAGGTGGCCCCGTAGCCGGTGGCTTCGGGACGGACCAGGGACCCGCCCCAGTCCAGCCCCTTGCCGGTCAGCACGCCCGACTCGTAGCGGTTGGTGATGCGCTTGTACTGGCCGAACATGTAACCGATTTCGCGGCCGCCGACCCCGATGTCGCCCGCCGGAACGTCGGTATATTCGCCCAGGTGCCGATAGAGCTCGGTCATGAAGCTCTGGCAGAACCGCATGATCTCATCGTCGGACTTCCCCTTGGGGTCGAAGTCCGACCCGCCCTTGCCGCCGCCGATGGGCAGGCCGGTCAGGGCGTTCTTGAAAATCTGCTCGAAGCCCAGGAATTTGACGATCCCCAGGTAAACCGAGGGGTGAAACCGCAATCCCCCCTTGTAGGGGCCAAGCGCACTGTTGAACTCGACCCGGAAACCGCGGTTGATCTGCACTTGACCATCATCATCCTGCCAGGGCACCCGGAAGATGATCTGCCGCTCCGGCTCGCAGATGCGCTCGATGATCTTGTGGTGGCCGAACTCGGGGTGCTTCACCAGCACCGGGCCCAGAGACTCCAGGACCTCGCGGACCGCCTGATGGAACTCCGTCTCGCCGGGATTGCGGGCCAGAACCTCCTGAAAGATGGGCTCGACTTTCTCGTCAATTTTCGGTGTCATTCAGTTCCTCCTGTTAGCTGCACCTGCAATATGCCTATTTTTTTAGCACGATCGACTCCTTCGCACTCCAGAAGCCAAAATCGACAGGCCACACCATCCACGAACCATGCCATCCTGCATATTTTTCCGCCACTCAGCAGCAAGACCTTGACTTCGTGATGTTTTTTCGAGCAACACAGATATGCGTCCATTGTTTTTGCTTAATCTTTCTGAAAAACCGAGTAGCTTACCGACTCAGTCGGCCCAGATCCGAGTACACACCCATCGCGCCGGTGGCCATTGACAACCAGCCGGACAGCCGCGGGCAGAGAAATCGCACCGGAATTACCCCCGGCGCCTCAAGGAGGCGCTCGGACTTGACGGACCGAAAGGAAACATCGGATGCTCGAGGCCGGACTTACGAGAATTTGAGGGCGAATCCTGGGCCGATGGGGTGACAGGCTACTGAACGATGGGCCGATTCACCGGTTTGGCGGTAGATTCCTTCCCCAATCCGACAAGGCGACATGGTTCTCAATCCACGCCATAGTCCTTGAGCTTGCGTCTCAGGGTCAGTCGGTTGATCCCTAACCGATCGGCGGTCAGGGTCTTGTTCTTCCCGCATTGACGGTAAATCTGCAGAATATGATGGCGCTCCATTGCGGCCAGGGAAGCAATACCCTCCTGCTCGGCGGGGCCGGCAGCCGGCCCGGAAACCGATTCGCAAGGCAGATCTTCGGCGGCGATTGCTCCGCCGGGACTCAGCAGAACGGCACGCTCCATAACATTGCGCAGTTCGCGGACATTGCCCGGCCAGCCATAAGACTGGAGCCTGCGCCGGGCAGCCTCGCTGAGCCGGCAGGTTTTCCCCGGCGCACGGGCGAGAAATTCCTGCAAAAAGAGTTCGGCAAGCGGAAGAATATCTTCGGGGCGCTCGCGCAGCGGAGGGAGCACGAGGGGGAAGACGTTCAGGCGGTAATAGAGGTCCTCGCGAAAGGCACCCTCACGAATGCGCTCCGGAAGGTTTCGGTTGGTCGCGGCGACCACCCGGACATCGGCGGCCACGGGACGGCTGCCGCCGACCCGGCAAAGGGTGCGCTCTTCGAGCACCCGCAGCAGCTTGGTTTGGAGGCCGGGTTCCATCTCCCCGATTTCGTCCAGAAAGAGGGTGCCGCGGTGGGCCAGTTCGAAGAGCCCCTTGCGGGGGGCGGTGGCGCCGGTGAAGGCCCCTTTTTCATGGCCGAAAAGTTCGCTCTCCAGCAGGCTGGCGGCAATGGCGGCGACGTTGACCTTGAGCAGCGGTCCGTCGCGCCGGGCGCTCTGGGCGTGGATGGCTTCGGCCACCAGCTCCTTGCCGGTGCCGCTCTCCCCCAGGATGAGGGCGGTGGTGGCGTCGGAGGCGGCGACCAGGGCGATTTCCTTGCGGATGCGCTCCATGGCGGCCGAAGTCCCGACCATCCGCCCCAGCGACCGGTGCAAGCGCTGCCTCTGGGTCTGACGCAGGGCGCTGACCTCCTGGCGCAGCTCCCGGGTCTCCAGGGCGCGCCGAACGACCGCCTGCAGCTCGGCCAGGTCGAAGGGTTTGTTGATGTAGTCGTGAGCGCCCGACTTGAGGGCGCGGACCGCGGTCTGCACCTCGGGAAAGGCGGTGACCACAATCGCCAGGGGGGCCTCCGGCCCCTGCAGCTCGGCCAGAAGATCGAGCCCCGAGCCGTCGGGAAGCTTGAGGTCGAGAATGAGCAGGTCGAATTCTTCTGCGCCAAGCATCTGCCGGGCTTCCGCCAGCCGCCCTGCGACGCGGGTGGCGTAGCCTTCCTCGGTAAAGAATTCGTCAAGGCTCTCGCGCAGAAATTCCTCGTCTTCGACGATCAGGATGCGTTCCGGCATTCCTCAGTCCTTTCGGGAAGCGTCACCTCCGCCGCCGCTCCGCCCCGGCGGCGATTGCGCAGGGTGACGGTTCCTCCCAGCTCTTCCACCAGTTTCCGGACGATGGCCAGCCCCAGGCCGGTGCCCGCCTCCTTGGTCGTCGCCAGCGGCTCGAAGAGGCGCCGGATCTCTTCTTCCCGATCCGGCAGCCCCGGGCCGCTGTCGACGACCTCCACCCGGGTGCGGCCCGCCCCGCAGCGCGCCTTGACCCGCACCGCCCCCCCCTCGCCGGCGGCCTGCAGGGCGTTGAGCAGCAGATTCATGAAGATCTGGTGCAGGTGCTGGGCCCGGGAACAGACCCACAGCGGGCCGGCGGGCAGATCCATGGTCAGAGCGGTGTTCTGCCGGTCCGCCTCCTCGCGCAGGATGAATTCGAGCTCCCTCAGCACCTGGCAGAGGTCGCTCCGGGTCGCCTGCTCCTCCGGTTGCGGAGCCAGGTAGCCGGTCAATTGGCGCAAAAAGCGACCCAGGCGCTCGACCAGGGCCAGCATCCGTTCCAGGTCCCGGCTCTGGGCTTCCCCGCCGGCCCGGCGCTGCATCATCTGCAGGCGGGTCTGCAGCGCGGCAAGGGGATTGCCGATCTCGTGGGCGACGGTCGCCGAAAGCATTCCCAGCGAGGCGAGGCGATCGGCGAGGATCAGCTGCTTCTCGAGGGCCTGCATGGCCGCCCGGGAGCGGGCGGCATCGGCCTCCGAGACCCGCAGCGCCGCCACCTGACGCGCCACCTCGGCCTGCAGGGAGCGGTTCCCGTCGAGCAGCCGCTGCCGCGACTCGGCCAGGGACCCGGCCATGGCATTGAGGGAAGAGGCCAGCTGTCCGAACTCGTCGCGGGAGGTGACGGAAGTACGCCGATCGTAGTCGCCGCCGGCCAGCTCTTCGGCGAACCGGGAGAGGCGGCCGATGGGGCGGCTGAAGCTGCGGGCCGCCAGGATCGCCAGCCCCGCCGCGAGCAGCGCCAGGGGCACGGCCAGCCAGAGAAAGATGCGGTGCAGCCGTTCCAGGTCGGCGAACAGGGCGCCGCGCGGGTACATCTTGGCCAGCTGCCAGGTACGGGAGGCGGCGTGCACCGGGGCGGCGGCGACCAGGTAGCTGCCGGTGGTGCCGAACCAGGGCTCCGCCGTGGCCTTGGGCAAAGCAGCGCCGACAAGCGTCCCCAGCTCCTCGGCGGCGCCGGCATGGAAGGACGTCCCGGCAGGCCGCTGGAGCATTTCGACGAATCCCCCTTCGCTGTTGATCAGGAGGGCCCGGGCATCGCTGTCGGGCTGCAGGGCCTTCAGGGTATCCAGCATCTCCTCCCCGAACACGTTGACGACCACAAGCCCCCGCAACTGCCCCCCCTGCTCCGCGACGGGGGCAGCGACGCGAACCACCAGGCGGCGGGGCTCCTCGATCCGGCCGTGTTCGATGTTGAAGTCGAGCGGCGACAGGTAGGTGTCCCCCGCAGAGAGAGTCATCGCCTCGCTAAAGTAGTAGCGGTCGCCCTTGTACTGCAGCCCGGCGGGGGAAACCAGCTGCAGCCTCCCGGCTTGGTTGTTGACCCGGATGGCCTCCATGCCGTCGCTGCCGATGAAGCGCACCTGGTAATAGGCCCGCTCGGAGGCCATGGTGTGGACAAATTCTTCTTCCACGGTGCGCCACTGGGATTCGGTCATTTTCGGCTCGAGCCGACGCTCCAGAAAGCGGGCCAGGGAGAGGGTGTCCCGGCGCACCCCGGCCAGGTAGGTTTCGATCGTCTCGGCGGCGGTCGCCACTTCCACCTTCAGCTCCTGGGCGATTCGCTCCCGCAGGAGTTGTTCGGTCCGGTAGGACAGAAGGCTGCCGAGCGCCAGCATCGGCCCGAGGGCCAAGGCGACGAAGGCGACCACCATCTTGGCCCGGATGGAGAAGCGGACGCGGGAATAAAGGCGTTCGAGAAGGCGTGTCATGGGATCATTATAGCGGCAGCGATCCGCAGGAGAAAGGGGCGTATGCGGGGCTCTGAAACGGCCAAGCGGGGGCGCGAGGCGCCCCCGCTTGGTTCAGCGGTGCGAAGGTTCCGATCACAACCAGCCCTTGCCGGCCCGCTTCAGGATCTTCTCGATCCCCCGGTTGTGCAGCTCATCGGTGGGGGCGGCCTCCACTCCGGCCTTGCCCTTCACCTTTTGCCAGAGCTCCGGATCGGCGCCGTGGCAACTGACGCAGGTGCCGCTGCGGCGCATCCGCTGCAGCTCTTCCTTGTTGAAGGGTCGGGCCCCCTCGTGGGCGGTCTCCTGGATCTGGTTCCCCTCCTCGTCGACGATGCGCTCGAGCTCGAAGTCGATGGGCAGGCCGTTGGCGCGGCTGTCATAGAAGCCGCTGCCCAGGCCCAGGGCCTTGCTGCTCATGTGGCAGTCGGCGCAGGAGCGAGCCTGCTTGGTCACCGTGTGCGGCTGGATGGGATTGGTGCCGATGCCGCTGGTGCCGTCGACGGTGGTGTAGACCTTGTTGTTTACGATCCCGTCCTCCCCCTTGACCTGGGTGAAGATGACCTGGCAGCCGGGGATGAAGGGGCTGACCTTTCCTTCGCCGTTGATCCCCAGGGTCGGGGTCTCCCAGCGCAGGTAGGAGCGCGACTCCTGCCAGTCGTGAGCACTCTGCTCCCGGTTCCCCTTGTGGCTGGCCATGCTGGGATCACCGCCGGTCTTGGCGCTGAGCCAGTCGCCGCTCTTCTTGCCCACGTCCTGTTTGGCGTGGCAGCCGTAGCACTGGGGCGCCCAGGTGGCGTGGCAGCTGTAGCACTCCATCTTCTCCATGTGGCTGGGAACGGCGACGTGGGCGGTGTACCCTTCGCTGCCGTAGTTGGCCTCGGCGACCTGGGGCACCACGTGCTCGGAACCGTCCATCTTGGAGGTGAGCACGATTTTGCCGTCCTTCTCCTGCAGGTTGTCGAAGCGGTTGCCCCAGGAGGTGGTCAGCTGGGAGCGGGTCTCCATGGTGCCGTGGCAGTCCTCGCACTCGATCTCCACCGCCTGCTCGCGCTTGAGGTAGATGTTGCCGTCGCCGTGCAGGTCCTGCTTGGTATGGCAGTCGATGCAGGTCAGTCCCTTGTCGTAGTGGACGTCGGCCTGCAGATGGTTGTAATTTTTCCCGTGCAGTTTGCCCTGCTTGCCGCCGCTCCCGGTGAAGGGGGTGCCGTAGCCGTCACTTTCCATGGTGCCGATGAAGCTCACGCCGGTGCGGCCGCCGCGGTTGTGACAGTGCAGGCACTGGGTTTCGGGGATTTTGGTGGTGATGCGGTGAAAGCGGGGGCGGTCCTTCTGGTCCTTGGCGATGGCCTGGTCGCCGCCCTCGTAGGTGCCGGCGTCCGAGTAGACCACATGGCAGGCGGCACAGCCGCTGCCCCGGTAGTCGCCGTCGCGCTGATGGCCGTCGCTCCACAGATGGCAGCGCAGGCACTGGTTGCGCAGGTAGTCGTCGGCCGGGGTGTTCTCAGGCCCTTCGGGCTGGCTCGGGTCGTAGAAGGGGAGTGCCGCGAGGCTCTTGACCGCCCCGGGGCGGGAGGGCTCCTCGTCGGACACGGCGTAGTTGGCGTAGATGCCTTCGCGCCCCTGGGCCCCCCAGGCGTAGCGGGTGCCGCTGATTTTGCCCGCGCTGGTGGCGTGCAGCGACTTCATGCTGTTGGACACCTCGTCGGGGTGACAGGTGCCGCAGGTCTTGTCGATGATCCGCAAGTCGCTGGGGTTGGCGTACATGCCGGTGTGGGCCGCCTCCTTTTCGGTGGCCGCGCGGTCGCCGAAGTGGCAGTCGGTGCAGGAGAGCTGGCTCATCCCCGGCACCTCGGAGATCTGCTCGATGCCCTCGTGGCAGGTCAGGCATTTTTCTTCCGCCGCCGCCCAAACCGGGCAGCTCAGCAGAAGCAACAGGGTGAGAATGGTTCCGAAACGTTTCATGCAAGCCTCCATGGGTTGAAGTTCTTACCGGGATTAGATAGCAGGAAGCTTGCCAATGCAAAAAATCAATGTTTCAAGCATCTTGCGTTTCAGGCTTGAAGCGATCCGGTTGATTTTGAACCACCTGGACAGGTTCAGAATTAACCGGCACTGGGCCGCACCGATGCTTCTTAGGTGGTGGACATTCGTTTTCAGAAGAAAGGTTACCTTGCCGGCCAGAATTCACTACTCATCAGACACGAAAATGGCCCCCTCACATACCGGGTGGGCCATTCTTACTTTCCACGGCTCTCAGGAATACCGAGAGCCCTCTGCCGGCTTGGCCCGCCCTAAGCTTCCGTAACTTTTCAGATATTTCCCAAGCCCTGGTGGCTTGGCATTTGGAACAGTCCTTGACCTTGGGAGGTTTTACCGGCATAGTATACGCATACAGTGCGCATTGGAGGCCAGCATGGGAAACACAGCACGGAAGCAAGCGGCGAACTTAAGCATCAGGAGCGATCTATTGCGTCAGGCGAAGGCCAGAAACATCAACCTCTCGAAGACGCTGGAGGAGGGTCTTGAAAAGATCCTGAAAGCGCAGGACCGCCAGGCCTGGATAGAGGAAAACCGTGAGTCCATTGAAGCGGCCAATCGGTTTGTGGCTGAGCATGGTCTGTGGAGCGATGGCTTGAGGAAATTTTGATGGCTCAGTTCGATATTTACCAAAGGCAGGGAGAGGGCGTCGAATTTCTCCTGGATCTTCAGGACAACATGCTGGAGAATCTCTCGACTCGCGTCGTCGCCCCCCTTGCTTCGCTTGCGACGGTGGGCACGCCAATGAAAACCCTCAACCCGAGAATCTCCGTAGGCGGCGTTGAATACCTTTTGCTAACGCACCTTCTTGCCGCCATCCCTGCTGCGGCCCTGGGTGAACCGGTCGGCTCAGTCAGAACCCAAAGGGATGAAATCATCGCCTCGATCGATTTGCTTTTCACCGGTATCTGAAAGCAGGGATCGGGGTCATTCCTTGCCACATTGTAATTATTCAGCCTATTTATTTGTTCCCATAGAGCCAAAGAAAAACCGTCGGGGCGCGCCCCGACAGCTGTCTTACTTTTTCTGAGAGCCGACAAAAAGTAACCCAAAAGACCTCAGGGCCTAAGGGTCGGTAGTCTTCCGCCCCCCGCTACACGAAGCCCCACCGACTTCACCGTCCAACCCATTGCGAACCAGTGAGCATGGGCAGTTCGGTTTTTGTTGCCACGCCGCACCACCTTGCTTTCTGGGCAACACCACCAGAACAGAACTCCGAAACCAGGCGAAAGAAATGCCCGCCGCAGGGGCCGCCACTTTTTGCTTCGTTTTTGGTGGCTTGCAAAAATGAAGGCGTCTGGCGGGACGCGACCCGCCGGTTTTGCTTGTTAAGCTTTTTCCCGTCCCTTTCACCTTGTGCTGAATAGTTACGTCACATTTTGTGCCAGAGGGTCAAGGCTGTAAACCAGGGGCCGCCAGGTCACTGGAACCTGGCGGCTCTTGCTGTTTCAGACGGAGATGTTCGCCAGGGTAAGCAAACGCCCTGGCTGACAGCCGCGGGGTGTTCAGGCTTCCGACCTGGGGACACTAGGCCAGCGGAATCCCTTCCTGCTCCCCCTTTTCCTGGTGTCGCTCCATCCATGCGGCCAGTTCTCCGAGAGGTTCGGGGAGAGGGTTTTCTTTCAGGCGGGCGAGGCTCAGCCGGTCGGCCTCGGTGAGGGGCTTGCGGTGCCTGAGATCGGCCAGGGCCGCGGGGTCCATGCCCCAGGGCTCCCAGCTCAGGCCCCGCCGGTGCCACAGCGCCCCGACGCGAAGGGCAATTTCGATCCCGGCCGGATCGGGATCGCAGGCGATCAGGGCGGGGGCGGGGCAAAGGTCCAGAAGCTTTTCGACGCCGAGCAGCCACCAGCCGGGGGCGAACCCCGGCACCCAAAGCACCCCGTCCCGCTCACCGAACCGCCCGGCGGCGCGCTCGAAGCTGGTGCGGTTCTCCAGCACCCGCCAGCGCTCGATCTGGCCTTGGGCTGCGCTCAGGATGTCGATGGTGCGCGGGGAAAGACCGAGGCAGTCGGGAACCGCCCGCAGATCGAGGCCAAAATCACCCGCCCGAAAAATCAGCGGGGCCCGCAGCCAGAGGGCCGGGGCGTGGCGCTGGATGCCGGCCTCCGCCAGGTCCAGGGCGCCCCCCAGCCAGTCCCAGTCGGCGGCGGAAAGCCCCTTGGTGTCCCCCGCGGCCAGCAGGGCGAAGTCTCGCCGGGTGCCGCAGCGCTCCTCGGTCAGCCATTCGTCGAGGGCGGCGAGAATCCTGTGGCGGCGCAGGGCCCGCTCGGCGGGCAGGCGGGCCAGGGACGCCTGCAGGGCCTGCAGCCGCAAATCATCGAAATCGACCGTCCCCACCGCCTCCAGAGCCTGGCGCTGCTTGTCGCGGTTGGGAAGCCCGAGCTGTTCACGCAGCCTTTCGAATTCCGGGAAGTCGACCCAAGCCGGCTCCCAACGTCCCTGCTTGCGGCGCTCTTCGATCTCGACCCAGCCGGCTTTGAGCAGGGAATCGAGCAGTTGATATGCCTCGGGCACTCGCCGGTTGCCAGCGGCCTGCAGCAGGCTGCTCCATTTGCGCCGCGCCGAGTTCCCCCTGAGCCAGTCCCGCAACAGATCCCGCCAGGGGGCAGGCCACAAACCCACCGCCCCGGTCTGGCGCTGGAGCGCCTTACGGCGGCGCCGGCCGCGCAGGGTGCTGGCCGCCCCCACATCGAGCCGGCAGGTGACGATCCCGTCGCCATCCGGGGCCGACCAGAGCTCCCCGCCGGCCTGGGTCACGCCGCGCTCTCCGCGGCGCGCTCGCGGCGGACGAAGGCCACCGGCGGCGCCCACTTCTCGGGCCGGCGGATCTTCTGGGTGACCAGGGTCAGGTCCGAGGTCTTGAAGACGTTGACGTTGTGGGTGTTGGGCGTGGTCAGCACGTACTGGGAGCGGGTCGCCTCCAGAAAGGCGCCGACCTTGTCGATGTTGAAGACATCGAGGTGGGCGAAGGGCTCGTCGATGAAGACGAAGCCCCCCGAGCGGCTCTCGTCCATCAGCAGGCCGATGAGCAGGATCAGCGACTTCATCACCTGCTGGCCGCCCGAGGCTTCGCCGTCGTTGAGGCCGATCATCCCCTTCTGGTCGAAGTTGAAGCTGACCTGCAGCCCGGCCTGGGAGAGCACCAGGTCCTCGTTGACCAGATGCGGCGGATCGACCTCCACCCCGATGCCGGCCAGCTCGCCCAGGGCGCGCACGTTGCGGGAGTAACGGCGCACCGTGGCCCGGAGCACGTTGATGTAGCTCTCCCGCGCCTCCTCGGTGGCCTGCAGGTGGCGGTGGTGGTGGATGCGCCGGGCCCGGATGATCTCGTCCATCTGGGCGTAATCGCCCTTGAGCTTCTCGAGGATGCCCTCCACCTGCTCGTCTTTAACCCATTCCCCCTCGTCCAAATTCTTTTGAATCCGCTTCATTTCAGACCGAACCGCTTCTGGCGAATTAAACTCCTGGCGTACAGCCTCCAACCCATCCCGCGAATACCAGCTTGCGGGCATGGGCCGACGTTTTTCACGGTACTGCAGGATGCGCTCAGCCTGTTGGCGGCGCTCGGCGTTAAAATCAACCAAAAGCTTGCTCAACTGTTTCTCAAGGATCTCTAATTCGCGCGCATTGGCAGCTTGGGAAATCTCGCATTTTTTCAGTTCCTGCGCCTTCCTCTTAGCCTCTTTAGCGGCCTCGTCAGCTGCGGTTCCCGCTTCTTGGGCGAGGGCAGAAAGTCGCGGAAATTCCTGCTCAGCCCGGGCAAACAATGCTGCCTTTTCAAACAATTGTCTAGCAGCATCCACACCGCTAGTCAGCGCCTGAAGCTCATCGAGGCGCCGGCATAGCTCTTCATTAACTGCTTGGAGTTGTCTTTCGCGCCTAAGCAACTCCATAAGTTCCTTTTCCCCTTCTTCGAGCATACTGCGCCTGGCGGCCTCGCCGAACTGGTATCGCCCATCAACGCCTATGTATCGCCCACCGCGCCGCTCGCGGTGATAACCCTGGCGGGTGATCCATGAATCGCCACCCGAGGCGTTTCCCTCGGCGACCGACTCGACCCGCTGGATGCGGTTCAGCAGGTCGGCCAGCCAGCCCGGCGGGGCGGCGGTGAACTTGACCACCTCGAGCAGCGAGCCGCGGGCCGCGCTGGGCAGCTGCTGGCGTTCGGCCACCACGAAGTGCTTGTAGCGCAGCTTTTCCCCCATTTCCCAGGCGCGCCGCCGGTCCCCGGGGCTGTCAAGCAGGACGATGTGCGCCGAGGGCGCCAGCACCCCCTCAACCGCGGCCTGCCACCCCGGGTCAGCGACCTCGACGATCTCGGTCAGCAGGCTGTTGCGGATACCCGCCTCCTCAAGGGCGCGACGGAACTCCCGAACGAAGTCCGGCTCGGGCTTCTCCCCGGCCTTGAGGGCGGTGAGCTGGGCCTTAAGGTCGCGCGCGGATTTGCGAAGCTGCTCCAGCTCGTGGTCGTTTTCTGCCAATTGGCGCTGTTTCTCGCGTTGTTCAGAAGCCAGAACAGCGATATCAAAGCCGGCCTCCTGCTGTTTGCAGAGACCTTCGAGGCGAACTTTTTCCTGCAGGATCATCTCTTCATCCCGTGCCCCTTGGTACGCATCCCTGAAATTATTCGATGCATTTTTTGCGGCATTCTCAGCTTGTGTCTCTTCAGCCTGGGCAATCTTAATTGCTTGACAAAGCTGGCGACTTTCCCCAACCAGTTGAAAATGGGTTCGCTGCCCTTCTTTGACTTCATTGCGCCTCAAGCGAATTTGCGCCTCGCCCGAGCGAATTCTTTCGCGTAGGTCGGCAAGCTGGCAGCGCGGAAGAGTTTCGCGGCCAAGCTTTAGGTGCTCATCATTTAGGCGCTTCCATTGGCGAAAGGAATTAACGCTTGCCTCGGCCTCGCGCTGGCGGACGCCGAGTCGGGTCAGATCCTCCTCGAGCTTCTCCAGTTCGCGGGCGATCTCCATCTGCTCATTTTTGGCCTGCTGGTAGTTTTCCAGCACCTCTTGATCGCCAAACACGCTGAACACCAACTCGAGGAGCTGGCGCGGGCTGTACTCGCAGAGCTTGTCCGTATCCCCCTGCTCCAGCGCCAGCACATGGCGGATCGCCTGGGTCAGGCCGGCGCCCTGCAGGCGCTGACGGTAATCGCGCACCCCCAGCCAGGTTCCTTTTTCTTCAAGCTCCTCAATGGGCGTATCCCCTTCGGCGACCACGTACTGGCGCTGCCAGTCGCCCCCCTTCTTGCGGATGTGACAGGCCAGGGTCACCGTCTCGCTGAGCAGCGGAAAGAAGGGGCGCGAGCCGCTGTCCTGGCGCTGGTTGTCGACCACCGCCCGCAGCCAGGCGAAGGGCCGCTCGTTGCGGCGCAGATAGCGCTTGTAGTCGCGCCCCGACGAGCACTCGATGCACATCAGGGTGCGCAGGGCGTCGAGCAGGGTGGTCTTGCCCGAGCCGTTGGGGCCGACGATGGTGATCACATCGGCATCCAGGGGCAACGAGAAGCGCTCCCAGAAGTCCCAGTGCACCACTTCGAGTTTATGAAACCTGAACATCCTCGTCCTCCTCCTCCTCGTCGGCGCCTGCGGCCAGGACCTCCCCCAGGTGCTTGCCGAGCAGATCGCTGAGAGCGCCGTCGAGCACCCGGCCGGCGAGCTGGTTGTAGTCGAACAGCAGGTCGAGCAGCGGCCCCTCGTGGATCTCCTCCTGACGCTGGACGATGAAGCCGTACCGGGCCAGGGTGCCGAGATTCATCTTGATCCGGGTCGCCTTGCCGAGCCGGTCGCCGAAATCGGCGATCAGCGCCTTGCGGCTGACCGGGGCGGAGACGGCGCGGCCGGTGGTCAGGGGCTTTTCCTCGGCAAACATCTCGGACTGGGCGAGATCCTCGTCGATCTCCTTGCGCTCGATCTGCCGCTGCCGCTTGGGCAGGATGATCAGCGCCCAGAGCACCACCAGCAGGGCCAGGGCGCTGCGATCGAGGTTCATGGTGTTGGAAAGCCACGCCTCCTGCTCCCCCATCACCGGCTGCTCCATGTCCCGCAACAGGGCCAGGGTCACGTGCCCGGCGTAGGGGTTGTCGAGCAGCCGCAGGCCGCAGGCCTGCAGGCGCTCTTCGAGCTCCTGGCGAAACAGCTCGTCGGTCAGCGCCTTGCGGACCAGCCGGTCCTGGCGCGGCAGGTGCTGGTGGGCCAGCAGCCGGGCCACCAGGGTGCGCACTTCTCTATCCATCATTCCTCCGCTTGTTCATCGGTTCGTTCCAGGCGCCCGGCGCTCATCCGCTCCACTTCACAGCGCCCGACCGCGACCTCCTCGCCGCTCAGGCGCAAGGCCAGGGGCAGCCGGGCCAGATTGACCACCGCCCCTTCCAGAGACTCGGATTCGGGGTCGCCGAGCAGCGCCACCAGGGAGAGGCGGTAGGAGGTGGTGGCGAAGTCCTCCGCCGGCACCGCCTCCTCCAGGGGGGCAACCTCGGCGATCCCGCCCAGGTCGCGGACAAAGGCGCCGAGGGCCACCAGGTCGATCTCCTCGGCCGGCATCGCTTCGGCCGCCGGCGCTTCACGGGCCGGCGGCAGACCGGTGTCGGCGGCCTGGGCCCGGACCCGGTCGACCAGCTCGTACTCGGCCACGTCCATGGCGATATCGCCGAGCAGAAAGCCGGCCCGGGGCGAGGTCGCCAGGCTCTGCCCGAGCAGGGCGCAGAGGCTCTCCACATCCTGCAGGCGCAGCCAGCGGTTGATGTCCGAGGAGGAGAGGCCGCTCTGGCCGAGGTGGACCTTCTGGCTCTCGAGCTGATTGAGGGTGCGCTGGAAGACCGAGCTCATCCGCAGCATCCGGCTCTGCACCTGGCCGATGCGCTGGGCGACCCGGTGGGTGGCGGGGTCGAGATCGGCGTCGGCGGCGATCACCCGGAGGATCTCGGTCCCCTTCTCGACCCAGCTCATCACCGAGTTGAGCTTCTTCTCGGCGGTGCGGATGCGGTGCTCGGAGCCCGACAGGACCGCCCGGCTGAATTCGTCCTGCAGCTCGTTGAGGCGCGAGAGCAGGTGCTGCAGGTCCTCGTCGGCGACCTTGCCGAGGGCCTGGCTGGCGGCGAGCTGGCTGGTGATGTAGCCGATCTCGCCGCCGTCGTCGACGTCGAACTTGAGCAGGATGGCCAGGGCCGAGAGGGCCATGCGGCCGTGGGGGCTGATCTGGTAGTGGGAGGCCTCGGCGTCCCAGACCAGCAGGTCCTTCTCGCGCAGCCGGTGCAGCACGGTCTGCAGCTTGACCTGGTCGAGGTAGGCGAAATGACTGCGCAGCTCCTGGGGGCTCCAGGTCGGTTTCTCGCCGCGGTGGCCGATTTCGCGCAGCACCAGCAGGCGGATCAGCACCTCGTCGTCGCCGCCGCGAAACAGGGCGATGAAGGCCGACAGGGCATCCCGGGACCGCAGCAGGGGAAAGAGCGCCGGCAGGTCCTCGATGACCGCGCCGGGGCGGAAAAAGTCTTTCAGCAGCGATGCGGTAGCTTCTTGGGACATGGATGGATCTATGCACTTCCTGGTGAATGAAACGATCGGGCCGGAAAAACCGGGGGGAGCAACACCCTTGATAACGGGGCCGGGTGCTGTCAAGCCTGGAAGAGATAAAAATACACCAAAGCGATGTTCCCGTCACCCTCCTTTTAAGACCTCGGCTTCTCCCCCAAAGACTCAGGTGACAGGGCCGAGCGTGGAATTCAGTCGGTCAGGGATCGAGAAATAATCCGCGGGAAATGCCTTTTCTGGTTAGCCACTACGCTCCAATAAATTTGAATCGCTGCTCAACCCACTATCCGATCGGCCAGTGGCAGTTTTCATAACCCGCAGCGACGGTGCCTGCAACAGCCTCGCAGCGCGCCCCGAACCATCACCCCTGTTCGCCAAGGGGCCCGACGAAGACGCGCCGCCTGTCTACGGCAGAAGCGGTGCCCGGATGCAGCAGCCCTCGCGAATGCCATGCCCGGCGCAGCCGAGG
>NPID01002359.1_pt1 | contig 14973 bp, 19 predicted proteins | sample 8637491 | NCBI WGS metagenome assembly NPID01 (sample SAMN07420843, study PRJNA396082) | bioreactor metagenome | isolation source: sample BA6 brine-fed electro-methanogenic bioreactor BA | place: Japan: Kochi | collected 2016-06-14 | reverse complement strand
CAGTCTCCTGAACCTGCAGATAAGACATGTGGATGGAGAACAGGAGATAAACATTCTAAAAGAGAGCCAGGGAAGGGTTAAAAGCATGGCCATGGTGCACGAGAAGCTTTACCAGTCCCCCACCTTCACCAAAATCGACTTTAAAGACTACGCCGAAAAACTGATAAACGACATATTCTACTCATACGGAGTCCGGAAAGGAACCATTGAAACCGAAATAGATGTGGAAGATATTCATATCGGCATAGACACGGCTATTCCCTGTGGCTTGATTATAAACGAACTGGTAACCAACAGTGTCAAATACGCCTTCCCCAATAACCAGGGCACACTGCAGATCAGGCTCAAAACCAGGAATGACCACATGGAAATGGTTATTGCCGATAATGGCATTGGTCTTCCTGAAAACCTTGATTATGAAAATACTGATTCCTTGGGTTTACAACTGGTTAATAATCTGGTTAGACAACTGGATGGTCAAATAACACTGGACCGCAGTAAGGGGACATCTTTTACTATTTCTTTCCAGGAATTACAATATAAAAAAAGGATATAACTCTAGAGTTAACTGGTTAAATGGGCATTACTGGATATTGCAAATAGTAACCAATTAATGAGTATAACTGGTTAAAAATAAGTATAATCATGATTTTTTAATCAAGAAATTAACTGTGTAATAATTAACTAGTGAATTATAGACTTACTTTGAATTATCCGATGAAATTCTGTTTATATAATGGCCAGTTCACCGGCACTGGTTATTTGCAGGCTTTTTTGATCAATTAAACCCATTTCCCGGAGTTCCCTGATGTGGTTGTAGGTCATCCCCCGGCTGATACCGATCTTGGTGGATAAGTTTTTAACGTTGTTTTCACCATCATTTAACTCTTCCAGGATGATCCTTTTGGTTTTGGAAATTCCAAAGTTGAGAATGGGCAGGTCGATAATGTTCTTATCTTCCTCAGTGATGTAAACGATCTTCTCCACCATATCGTGGCGCGCGTAACTACCAAAAAGAGCTCCCAGGGCCTGTGGTTTCCTACCGCCGCTGATGTTCACCACGATGTTCCTTCCGTGGGCGTGTTCTTCTTCTATTATTTCTGCAGTGTCCCGGGCCACCATAACCACGTTGTATATACTGGTGGGTTTCACTTCAATTTCCAGAACCCTCCCTACAGTTTCCTGCAGCATGCGTTCAGTTTCTTTCATTTTAGCTGGAGCATCTTCTTCCCGAATAAGGACTATTTTATCTGGAGAAAACTGGGTAATACAGGCCATTACCGGCTCCAAAGAATATATGGTAGAGATTAAGGTGTTTTCCATTTTACCACGTTAAGGTGTCATGTATCATATTCATTGTTATCTATTCTCCTTTAACCTGTATATTAGTGTTTTGCTGCTTAAGTAGCCTATTCAGTGATAAACTACCCTTTTTCATATTGAACATGTTTGGTTAACTATGGTGTTGTATGTATTATAACTAATTTGTTAATGGTAAACATTAACATTTATATAATATAATCATAATATGAATATTATGTACCGCAATGGTAATGTTAATTATATTGGAGAGTAATTTTATGGGAGAAAAAATGGCAAATGAAGGTCAGGAAAACACCTTACCTGAAAATAAACGAACAAGAACGATTGAATTAGCTTTAGGATTTGCTGGAGGAATATTTGGATTAATAGGGGGCGTATTTGCTTTACTCTTCCTTCCAGAATTAGGAGTCAGTGCCATCCTAGCCTCAGTAGTGGGGATTGTTGGAGCAGTATTCGTAACCCGAAATCACACCGGGGGTGGCATAATTCTGGTATTAAGCTCCATCTGGCTACTGATAAGTATATCCTTCTTTGGAGTTCTGGGATTCATACTGTTCCTACTGGCCGGTTTGATAGCTATATTTAGAAAGTGATTTTCATCAAAATAGGAGGAATTAAATGAAAATAGAAAAAATGGCCTTAATATTAGTGGTATTTGCTGTTCTGGCGGTTGTGTGTGTGAGCGGTTGTACCAGTTCTGGAGATAAGAATTCATTGAATGTAACCAATTTAAAAGTATCCAGTGAAGGATACGGCATGTACTACGTTACCTGTGATATCGTACCTAAACAGGATACCAGCTACCTGGAAATGGTCCTGGTATGGTACGATTCAAGTAATGCCGTCCTAGATCGCACTTCCCTGGCCTGGAATATCAACGATGCCAAGGCCGGTCAAACCATAAAAGCCCGAGGTACCGCATCATTGTATCAAAAAGGAACACCAGCCAAGGTTAAAGTGTTGATATTTGACTCTCCGTTTTCCGGTGGAAGTGAAGACGGAAACATCTACAATCAAACTGTGACTTTATAGGAATACCTAATATATTTTTTTTCTTTTTTTTTGGTAGTTAATAATTAAGGGGAGGCCAAAAAGTGGTTGATTTTAAGATAATGGTGGTGGAGGATAACCTTATCTTTGCCCTGGACCTCCAGAGTAAAATGGAGTCATGGGGATACAATGTGGGGCCAGTGATCTCTTCTGGAGAAGAAGCAATAGAGGAATCATTCCTGGAAAAACCGGATCTGATAATAATGGATATTGGGGTTAAAGGAGAACTCAATGGGGTGGAAACTGCCCGAAAAATTATGAACCTGCACATTCCCCTCATCTACGTAACTGGCCAGGGTGATGAGGCCATAATAACCGAAGCAGCAAAAACTGTACCCTACGCCATTTTGAAAAAACCAGTGGATTATGAAGTGTTAAAGCACAAGATAAGATCCGCCCTGGAATTAAAAATAAGACAAAAAACAGGATGAAGGTGATTTAATTGGATGAACTGATTGCCGACTATATTTACCAGCTGGAACTGGGCCAGCTACAGGAACATCAGGGTATGGGAGTGTTCCCTCTTTACCATAATGGAAGTGAGTGTGCCTATTTAACCCTGACCGAAGCCCTGCAGGCAGAAGTACTGACTGTCACTGAAATAGATGATGTGGCTTCTGTCCCGGAGTTGAAGGTTCAAAACCATGCCGATATGCCGGTACTATTACTTGACGGGGAGGAACTGGTTGGGGCCAAACAGAACCGTGTTTTAAACACTACTATATTATTAAAACCACACTCAGTAACTGTGATACCGGTAAGCTGCACTGAACAGGGGAGGTGGAGTTACAATTCTCTGGAATTTGCTGAATCAGGTAACGTGGCTTCCTACCGGATGCGTCGAACAAAATCCGCCTCAGTGAATACTTCTCTGCGACAGAGAGGGGAGTTCTGCTCTAACCAGAGACTGGTCTGGGATGAAATCGATGAGGTGAGTGAAAAAGCCCGGGCAAAATCCAATACCCGGGCCTTGCAGGATGTATACCATTCCCGTCGAAGGGATCTGGATGAATACTTGGAGTCATTCCATTTGGAGGATGGGCAGAAGGGTTTGTTGGTGATGGTTAAAGGGGAAGTTATGGGTCTGGATATCTTATCCAGTGCCAGTGCTTACCAGTTACTCCACCAGAAAATCTTGAAAAGCTACGCCCTGGAGGCAATGCTCAATGAGGGGGAGGAGGGTGAAGGGACATTCAACGGACAGGAGTGTGCCTGTTCATTCCTGGATGATGCCCAATTATCCGTGGATGAAAAACACAAATCTGTGGGTTATGGTTGGGACCACCGTCTGGAAGGGCCACAGATAGTGGGTTCAGCTCTCACCTACCAGGACCAGGTGATACACGCGGCCTTCTTCCAGATGGAAGAAAATGAAAAAATAGGAGCAATGTCCACTTACAGAAAACGGCGGGATTTCAGGAGCTAACCTTAAAAACTAGTTTTTGGAGAGGAAGGGAATTAAAATAACTTCTCTCTTCTTTAATCCCTCATTTTTTTATTATTTATTTTAAATACCCATTTCTCTGGCTACAGTCAGTTCAGATGCATTTTCATACATCCAATTTGATTTATTCAGTTTCTGAGTAGGGCTATGCATATCAATAAGGGCAATAGGGCACTTATCAGATTTAAAATTCCAGTAAAGATATCGTTAGCTAACAAATTACCAATTACCAGGAAAATAACCCCTATAATGTATAGGATGAGGAAATAGGGATTGATATCCTTATCCTTTTGGATTACGGTTTTATAGAACTGAATTATCCAGGCAATTATCACCAATATTAATCCTGCTGTGAAATACATTAAAGGCACCCCTATAAATTCATTATTTACAGTTAATAAGTAACAAATGGTTTATTTTATTTATTGTTAAGGTTTTAGTGTTTATTGTTTAAGTTTTTGTGAGTTCTTCATTTAGAAATAAATGTTTTCATAATTTTAATTGGTGTTGCAGTTTTCCCCCGCAGGGACATTTCTCTTTAAAGTCAGCGGGATACTCACCTGGTTGCAATTTGTAGTAACCACCGCAGCTATTGCAAACCAGGTACCCCGGTTGGTTTATTTTTTCCTCCTTTTTCTTTTCAGGGTTACTTTCTTCCAATTCACGGTCAGGGAAGGTAGTACTGTGCATTTTTGGACTAAGTGAATGTTTATTATCGGGAATGGGAGTCACATTTTCGGAGGGAGTAGTTATCCTGTTTATTTCCCGCTGTTTTCGCAGTTTCTGGTGGATTGAAAAGCTGGATACACCCTTATCTTTTCGGGAAGTTCCACATACTGGGCAACGACTCATTCCGGGGGGTATCTTACCCTTACATTTGGGGCAGATGAGGGAGGGACTAAGATCACTACCACACTGGGGACAGTAAGCCAAATCAGGCTCTATTTCTGAATAACACCGGGGACAGGTAGTTACCTGACTTTTGTCGGTAATCTGTTTGGTTTTGGACCCGCAGGATGGGCAGAATTCAACTTCCAGTGGAAATTCAGCGTAACAGTGAGGGCACATACTCTTTTTAGGAGATGCAGTTGCAGGCAGTGGTGCACTACACACCGTACAGATCAGGGCACCTTCTGGAACTTCCGTGTTACAGGCACTGCATTTGAGGATCTTCGATTCTTTTTCTTCCCTTTCCATAAAACCTAAACCTCATCTTCCTCAATACTTGGATTCAAGTGCATGTCTATTCTTATGTATATAAAAATGGTTTAAAGTGGAACTGTTGTATTAATATGACTAAATCAGGGATATGGTTCACTCAGTTATTATTTGCCCATCTACTTTACACCATATGCCTATCTACTTATACCTAACACCTAATTTTATGTTCATTTTTTAACTTGAAAGACATATCCGCAGTTGTTGCAGTTACATAGTAGCATGTCATGTCCAGTTGTCTGGTTGGTGTAATTCCCAACTATCTCCAGACTGGAAGAACCACACTGAGGGCAGGATACTGGAGACGCACATCCACTGATGAATAGACTTCCGGTAACCAATAGAAGAGCCACCACCCCGATCAATAGATCTTTATTCACGGTTTCACTTCCCCCTGCACAGTTATCCCTGGACTTATACACCCATTTTTTGTATTTTATAATATGTAATTTTAGACATAAATTTTTCAGGGAATGATTTCTGGAACTCCCTCACTTCGTTATTCATTTTACTTAAAATAATTCAGTGTTAAACTTTACATAATTTAATTTTGTATTTTTTTAAACTAAAAATATCCTTGTATTTATATAGAATAAGGACTATAAAATAACCATGAGTCGGAAAGGATATGTGTTGCTGGGGGATATCATTTCATCCAAAAAGATCAATCAACGGTCTAAATTCCAGGAAAATCTGATAGAAGTTTGTAATGTTGTTAACCAGACCAATGGGAAAGACATAATTGCCCCCATGAAAATTATAAAAGGATCCGATGAGATCGGTGGCCTGTTAAGAAACCTGGCCCCACTCTATTCCATTGTAGATAGGATCTTACAGGACTTATACCCGGTGAAAATCCGTTTTGTACTGGTTCAGGGTGAAATCGATACTGGTTGGGATACTGAAGATATTTCTCTCATGGATGGCCCGGCTTTCCACCAAGCGGCTAAGCTGATGACAGATCTTAAAAAAGAAAAATTAATATTAAACATCCATACTAGTAATAAAACAGTGGACACTCTCCTCTCCAATAACATCAACCTCATTTACCTCCTAAAACAACACTGGTCCCCGGCTAAAAGAGAGATCATTCACTCCTATGAAGAAGGGAATGACCAGAGTAAGGTAGCCCAGGAACTGGGGATAACCCAGCAGACTGTATCTTATCATCTTAAATCTTCCCATTGGAAGGAAATCAAAAAAATGGAAGCAAATCTTAACCAGGTATTACAAGACTTAAAAATGGGATAGTATGAATCCAGAATATAAGATAATTATCATTATTGCGGGTTATATCTTTTTAATAACCACCAGCGGATTTATAATCAAATTCATCCTTTCCCGTGCAGAAAAGGGAAAAATTGCCGATAAAAAGGACTGGGATACCGGTTTTATAATTGGAAAATGTGAAAACATCCTGATATTAACCTTCATGCTCCTCGATGCCTACATTGCCCTGGCCATAATCTTCGCCGCCAAAACCATCATCCGGGAGGAAGACATTAAAAAGAATTCCCTGTATTTTTTAGCCGGAACCATGATCAACGTAACCTATTCCATCATTATCGGGGCCCTTATAAAGGGCTTGATCAGCCTCTAAATAAGTCAATTCATTTCATTTTAGGGAATAAATATTTAGGATAATACTAATTTTTGAAATAAGAGTGTATAATTATCCCGAGAAAAGGGTGTGAACCAAAAAAATTACAGTACATTCACCTAAAATATTATTATACTTACCATCTTAATGGACTAAAACATTAGTATATTTACAATAGTCTTTTTACAATAGTCTTATGGAAATATTAAAATTACTGATAAAAAACTTCTTGAGGGCGTTAAAATTAAGTACCAATGGATATTAACACTTTTAGTACTAAGTTCACTGACACTGTGCTGTGTAACAGCAGCGGACAATAATACACGGAATATCAGTACCACAGAACCCGTACCAGTACCTTACACCAGTACAGTTACTCCCTGGAACCCCATCCAGTATTTAGGGGCGGGTTTCATCATGGGTTACTACATAAACCCCGGTGTCACACCCCTGTCCGGTATCAATTTCACCGCCTTAAAGGCCGCGGGGATCACCGATGTCTACATCCGGGTGAGCAATGATAATTACTTACCGGTACTCACTGAAGCCCAGACCAAAGCGGACGAAGTGGGGATCCGTACCCATGCCTGGGTATTCCCCGGGTTCAACCATGCGTCTCAGGTAGCCCAGATGAAAATAGGGGTTCATCTTGACGTGGAAACCTACGACATGCCTTCTTACCTTTCACAGATAAAGGCCATGCGAGAGGAAACCAAGGGAGTAACCTTTTCCCTCTGTGTGAAACCCGAGGGATGGGATGGGGATCAGTATTATTACCTGATAGCACCCTACTGTGATTACATAGTTCCCATGCTCTATATAGGTGACTATGACCATGGAATAACCGGTTTAAGAAACTGGGTCAGAACATACAGTATTATATATCCCCGAAAAATCGTGGCCGGGCTGCAAACCTACCAGTCCTACCAGAATATAACTCCGGTTATGGAAAGTACTGTTTTATCTGAAATAAAGGCAGTGCAGCCCAGTACCCGGGGAGTAATCCTGTTCCGGTATGGATTGTCCAACTTCAATTGACACTGCTACCGGCTTATCCTTACAAAAATTTTTATAATCCTCAAAATCCATATAATTAATGAAGGTTTTTAATTAAAAGTTTAACTGGAACCTAAAATCATTTATCTTTTATTTAAGAAGAATCTTTTTTTATTCAAGGGGTATGCGAGGAAAAGGAGATGTATGGTAAGATGTGCGCACACAAAAATAATGAACCATCCATCTGGGGGGAATGTGTTGTTGATCCATGCTACACCACTCCTGAACATGCATCAAATGTGAGTAAAACCACCAGGATCCTCGTAGCGGTGGTGATCATCATGGTGGCAGTACTAGGTATTGGTACAGCGATGCTCTTAACTTATCAATCACCGGCAGTTAACACCACCGCCAACAACACCACGTCAATGCCACAGAACACCACTATAACAGGAAATCAGGCCAAATCAACCAATACCAGTCTCCCACCCTCCATAGTAACTTCCAGTGGTAAAAGTGTGGATTTAACTGGTTACCAGGTGGTGGATGTGAGAGAAGGCAGTGATACCGGTAATATCCACTGCCGGAGTTGCGACCAGTGGACAGTTACCCGGAAGGTAACTGAATATGAAAATTCTGCCGGAGAAAGGATAATGATCGGTGAAAACTACTGCACCAGCTGCGGATATTTAAGTAAAGAGTACTGGCAGAATGGAAAATGGTACGATCTTAAAAATAATGAGATTACGCCTATTCTGTAATATGAATATAACAAAATGGTTTAAACCACTTTCGATAAAAAAAAGTTATGGAGAAGTTATCATTCCCTGTAGATAACTTCTCAATTTTTTTTCAATAAATAGGGACACTTAACTCTACATCTGGGTGTTAATGTATCCTCGGAGCTATGGAGTCAGGTAAATGCTCAGTATTGCATCGTCCAGTTCTCCGTACTGGGTGGAGGAATTCATGGTGTTTACGGTTTTATCCCCTTTTATGGCTGACACTTTTATGGTGTTGTTGGATCCTTTATCCTTTTTTTCCACCTTAACGTATAAACTACCGGTCATGCTACCTAAGTCAATGGTTTGATTTCCTGTACCTTCAATGCTACGGGTTCCTGCATCGGTTTTCAGTGTACCATTCCAGCTGCCAGGGTAATCAACAGCCACCTTCACTGAAGAGGACATACATCCCGATACTGCCACTACCATGCATACAAATACAACTAATAAACCCAGTTCCAGTTTCTTCCACATTTTAAGGTTCCTCCCTAAATAAATCAATATTTTACCATAACTTTCACTGAAAAAAGATATACTATGGTTTTTTGTTCTACATTTGCTCCTTACATTTAATAAATCACTAATTTATATCAGTGATATTGTTTATGTGATCAATAACTATACATAAATATTTCTGTAGACCAGTGCAGTCCACGGTGATTTTTAAATGAAGATCACAGTTAAAAAGAGTGAATGATTAAAATAAGTTTTTTATAATCTTTCTGTATATGGATATAACAAGATGGTTACCTGGGAAAATGGTTACTCGAACAAGCCGGTTCCAAAGAAACAGTCCAGGCAGTAACCATCACCACCCATATGGTCAATACAGTAACATCTATGGCATACTATGCATCTATCCAGTCCAGGATTACCGCAGAAATCACATTTTTCACACATTTTTCCCCCTAGGGCACTGTTAATTTTTTAGTGCTGGCCGAGGTTTTGCAGAATGTTTTGTAGTCACAGGCATCACAGGTTCGCTTGTCCGGATTAGTGTTCCATGAATCCTGGATCACCTGCCCATCCACCTCCTGGATGATGCTCCCCTCAATTTCTTCCACTACGTTATCAAATTCCTTCAGGGATTGGGCCAGTAATTCATCATCCATGGGTATCATACGTATAGATCGCAGGTTCCGGAAAGGTTTCGAGAGTTTAGGTGTTTTGTTTTTAGGATTCCACCGTAAAATCAGTTCCCGGTCATCTTCAGTGGGCATGACATCGGTACTCTTTTCCTTAACTTCCCTTTGAAGCTCTAACAGGTCCTCTTTAAACAGGGATAACTCGTTAAGGTAGAACAGAATACCTATGAGCACCGGGTTGGAGTCAGGTTGCAGTGATCGTAACCAGGAATAGGTTTGCACCTGCCAATAGTGGTGCTTCCAGGAGGGTGAACCAGTAGCGGGTCGTTTCATACCTTTATAATCCACTATAACTTCATACTTGTCTGATTCTAACTTTTCCAGTTTTTCCTGGAAGGAGGGGTCCTGGTGGAGGTATTTTATAATCAGATTTTTATCGCTGGCTTCCTCCAACTTAACCGAGCTTAAAACATCTATGATCCCGGTTACACCATAGTAGTTGGAGCGGCTGACACCCTTCTGGTAGTGGGGCATGTCCCGTATACCCTTTAACCGTACTTCGTTGTCATCGACCAGGGGGAATAGGTGTGGTCCCCAGGTGTTGATGGCGGCTTCGGCCCGGATACTGGCCACCAACTTGTGGGGGTGATGGGAATCCGGGCAGAGGCCCTGGTGTTCACTTTCTCCCTGGAAGGGACAGAACAGGTTGGCTGGTGGTTGAAGTCCACGGGACTGCATGCGGTTGTGTATCTCCAGTTCCACCCTTCGGATCTGTGTTTCCCAGTCCCAGGGGAAATCCTTCCAGTCATCATCCCTCCACTTAAGGTAAGATTCCTCCATAACCCCGTGGATAAAGTCCCCAAACCATAACTGGATAGGCATGGAAGGGGGTAAGGTTCCTTTGTTCTGGTAGCGGTACTGCAAACCACAGGTAAGGTAAGCCAGTAGATCACCAGTTAAACTGTACTCGGGGATTATGTATGGTTTAGAACGGACAGAAAGACTCATATTTACCTTCCTATATTTTAGATTCTTTTGATAATGAAATAAGACTTAACCTATTTTAAAACCCAAATTCTTCGGGTTCGATAGCTTCAACACCCGGTAATAACTGAAGAAAAACCTTTATTCTCTTTTTCAATACTTTCTAGAAATCTTTTAGATGATGGTTTAGAATCAGTGCGGAGTACATCCACAAAAATTGAGGTGTCAATGAAAAATTTCATAGCTGATCTAACCTTTCAGAACGCCGTAATTTACTAACAAATTCTTTACTATCCACATCATATCCCCATGAACCAGTAGCATTTTCAACAATATTTTTAGGGGTAGATTTTGCTTTACGGATTTCTTTTAGTATAAGGTGTAATTCTTTATCTAAATTTAACAGCCGGTATTCCAGGTCAGAGATATCCATTATCCCACCTCGTTTTATATATCTGGATTTTTTAGATGATAAAATTTCACTTTTTGCATGGGAGGTTTTCATATCCTTAATATAATACTTATTTAGATATAAATATTATTATTAGATCAGGACCAAGTTTTCCAGACCATCCCAGGGCCAGGCCTCATTCCTGGTCCAGCCCGTGGCCACGTTGGGAATATCGGGATAGGTGGTTAACCCTACTAATAGTAATACATCCTGTGCCCGGCTGTAAGCCACGAAGTAGTGCCGGATTAGATCATCGAAGGCCCGGTCCCGTCCGGTTCTTTGGGGTAGTCCCAAGGGGGAGCAGGAACGTATCTCATCTTCCATGGTACAGGATTTACCACCATCATCTGGGAATCGTTTGAAGGCGTTCATACGGTGATTGTTACGAAAATCTGAACACACATCCACCACCACTAGGGGGAATTCCAATCCCTTAGACTGGTGGATGGACATGACATTGATCCGGTTATCGGGCAGGGTGTCCAGTAATCCCTCATCCACCTTTATAGCCCCGTTGGCCAGGGGTACGAATATGTTCCAGTAGGCTTCCTTTATGGAGTAACATTCCAGTTCCGGGAATTTTTTATCGAAAACCAGTTCCCCACCGTAGTTACTGAAAAGGGCAGTTTCGGCTATGGTCCGGGTGATGGCCTCCAAGTAAACCAGTCCTTCCACATCATCCTGCAGGGTGGGTATCCAGGTCACCAGTTTATATGCTAGATCCAGTAAGGGAACATCCCTCTTCCAAGTCTTACGTCCCAGAGGGCGACGCCCCTGCCAGGCAGTAACGAATTGTTTTAGTGATAGGGGATTTGCTGGTTCGGGATTGGTTTCCACTAATTCCCGGGCAGTTTTCCGCCAGGATTTGAAGTTTTTCGTGGCAGTGAATGGCAATTTTTCGATGGAGTTTTGTATCTCACACTCCGGATCAATGCAGTCTAACATGAGTCCACAGAGGGCCTTGGCCTCCCAGGTCTTCTCTAAACTCTGGCCGCGAGGATTGAAAATGGGTATTTTAAGTTTCTCCCGGAGGTAATAGGGTAATTTCTTGTTCTTGTAGGCCTGCTCCTGGGGTGAGCTTAAAAGAATGGATAGATCCGTGGGTGAACCTTCATCGGGGTTCACCTTGATCACGTAGTCCTGTACTTGGTATCCCTCTCCACACACTACCTGCCAGATGAAACTGGATAGGTCGGTGGCCAGTGTTTCCACGTCCTCCCGGAACATTCCCAGTATGGGAAACTCAGCCAGTGGTGGTGTTCTTTCTGGTTTAATGGCTGGTTTATCCCTAACTCGGGCTTCCTGGAATTTCTGGTCCAGCTGGGCGAACTGGTTACAGAACTGGACAATGTTACTGGTGGAACGGTAGTTCTGGGATAAGTAGATAACCCTTGGTTGGGGTGCCTGGGGCATTTCCTGCTGGAATCGTTCCTGGAAACTGGTGAAAAGGTCCACGGTGGCACCACGGAACCGGTAAAGGGACTGGTCATCATCCCCCACCACGGTCATGCTACCCCCGTTATTTATTGCTGCTCGTGCCAGCTGGAAATAGATCTGCTCCTGGAGGAGGTTGGAATCCTGGTACTCATCCACCAGGATAAGTTTCAAACCTTCCAGGAAGTCGTCCAGTTTACCCTCCTTTAACTGGTCCAGGAATTCTGCTTCCAGCATGGCGAAATCATAGAGGCTCCGTTTTTTAAGTTCCTGGAGGTAGTGGTTTATGGCTTGATGGGCCATATCAAAGCCGGGGTGCTGGTTCTCCTTTTCCTGGCGGAGTTTATCCCAGTCCACCTGGTCGTAGTAAACCCGGTCTTTTATCTCCAGTAACTGTCTGGCCATTTCATTGGTGTTGAACCCGAATTTACCTCCCCGGAGCTGAACTAGATATTCCTTTAGTTCCTCGTTGTGGTGTTTTTCTTCCTGGAAGAGGCCCACCTTGAGCATGAGGGCGTTGGTTACAAAGTCCTGGATAACCACTGGTGGTGCTGAACCAGGGGCGCGGTGTATCTTCAGTATGTCCTGGGATATGCTGTCCAGGGTTCCAGTGGTAATCTGGTTGAAGTCCAGGTGCCTTAGAGATGGATGTACCTCTTTAAAGTCCGGAAGGTCCAGGAGTACTTGACGTATTTCATCCCCCCATGAAAGGATCCTGGAGCGTAACTCGGTAGCAGCCTTTCTGGTGAAGGTTGTGGCCAATATAGAAGAAGGGTGCACATCATCCACATATATGAACTTCAGTATCTTCAACACCATGACCGTGGTTTTCCCACTACCCGGCCCGGCCACCAGAAACTGAGATTCACCAGTGGAAGCACTGATGGCCTGGTGTTGATCCGGATTATCAGCAGAGCTTATCTTCCGGTGTAAATGCCCAATTACTATATTCTGATATGTTTCCCATGATATCAAGTGATAACTCCCCATTTTACAAGATAAAATGATAATCTATGTTGGTATGATGTTAATAATAAAATTATTTGCAGGGAGTTTGATTTTAGGATAGAAAATTGCTTATATCACCTTCACCTTAATAATAAAAATATTACTAAACTTAATATTTAATGAATAAATTATTTATACAATCGAATACATTTTTTATTCATGTTAAGTAAACTCTTCACATCCAAAACCCGGAGTAAAATTATCACCCTTTTCATGCTGAATCCTGGTGAAGAGTTGTATGTCCGGGAAATCACCAAGAAAATAAATAAAAACATAAACTCCGTTAGGAGGGAACTCAGCAATCTGGAGAATATTGGTCTTTTAACTAGTAGAAAAGCGGGAAATCTAAAATATTTTAAGGTAGATAATGAATTTTATCTTTACCATGAACTTTACAGTATGGTGATGAAAACTGAAGGTGTGGCCCAATTGTTAAAGGAAAATGTGAAAAAATGGGGTCAGATTAAACTAGCTTTCATTTATGGATCCTACGCTACTAAAGAGGCCGGACCCGGCAGTGATATTGACGTTTTTATGGTGGGCGATATAGATGAGGATGCCCTAATAACTGAATTTAATACACTGGAAAGAAAGTTATCCCGTGAAATAAATTACATCATATTATCCAATGAGGAATATCATGAAAAAATCCATAATAATGATCCTTTCATTAAAGAAATACTCCATGAACCCAAAATCATAATTTTAGGTGAAATAAATGCTGGATAACCTTGAAAAAGAGGGTTACATTAAGAAATTATTACCTGACTTTCGCAGAGTACAAAACTCTTTGAGTTTGGCTAGGAGAGATGTTAATACCGCTAGGAAAATCTTAGATGAAAGCGATTATGATTGGGCATTTCAATAAGGTGACAGGTTGTACCTTCATCCATAACACTGCCGACTATGGTGGTGCTATCTGCAATTTTGGTGGTGATATGCTAGTTAACTTCAACCGGTTGGTTAACAACACCGCTGATAATGGTGCTGCTATCTACAGTGCTTTTATCCAGGAAGGTTCCAGTTTTATTAATACCACCCTTAACTGGTGGGGAACCAACAATCCCGATTTTTCAGTACTCATTGGTAATGAATCCAGCATAGTGGATGTTAGTACCTGGCTGTACATGACCATCACCGCTGATTCACCCATATATTCTAACGGTACCAGTAACGTTACAGTTAGCTTCAACAATGCCAGCAATGGAACCATCTTCACACCAATCGACCCGGTAAATGTCATATTCCAGATGGAACCCCGGTTAACTTCCAGAGTGATATTGGAAGCTTAAACCCGGCTAATTTATCCACGGTTAATGGTGTGGTGAACACGATCTTCACGCCCACGGCAACGAGTTCTGGTTCAGTTAACGCCACCACCGATAACCAGACAGTTTCATTTAACCTGCTGGTTAACCCGCCTGTTACCTCTACCTGGAAGGGACTTCTGATCCAGCCAATCCTGTGGCGGGCGAACCATTCACCTTGAAGTATAAACTGGGAAACAAGGGACCAAATACTGCCCAAAACGTGGTCATTAACATCCAATTACCGGAAGGCCTGAACTACGTGGGTGCCCAGGTAGACACGGGAAG
>NPID01006289.1_pt2 | contig 14981 bp, 12 predicted proteins | sample 8637491 | NCBI WGS metagenome assembly NPID01 (sample SAMN07420843, study PRJNA396082) | bioreactor metagenome | isolation source: sample BA6 brine-fed electro-methanogenic bioreactor BA | place: Japan: Kochi | collected 2016-06-14 | reverse complement strand
GCAAATGGTTCTGTACTCCTCAATAAAACACAAGCAGATGAAAACCATACTTACAATTCTACTACTAATATTTAGCATTCTACCATTTGGTGTTAATGGCCAATACTACTATAGCAATGGGCCAACATTGGTTACCAATACCAGCATTAAGCAGAACATTGGTGATGATATTAGCGAGCGAACGCTACAAATTTTTCGCAATGCCGATGCGAATAGTGATGGGCAAATATCGGTAAATGAGCTTAAAAATTTCCAGCGCTGGCTAACCAGCAATTATAGGTATAAGAGCAATAGCACGGCTCTTCATCCCGATGATTTTATTGCCCAAGGTGGAGGCGATTGCGAAGACTTTGCCATAATGACTACCTGTATGCTTAACTACCATGGCGTGGTAGCCTATGTTGCAGGTTTTGGCAGGGTTACCGTAAATAAGCATGCTGTATGCATTGCACAGGTTAAGGATAAGCAAACATCAGGCTATCTGTATTATACTATAATGGGATGGGGCATTCCCCCAGGGAACTACATACCTATTGACTATGAATACGTGGGAGAGCTAAAGGCCATTGATAGGAGATGGAAGATTGCTAGGATTAATAAACCTGTATGTATTTATGGAGTATACATGTAAAAAATGATAAATAATCTTATAAAATTACTACTTTTAAAAACATCGATAAAAACTAATATGTGTGCATATTGAGTGCACAGTATTGTTTTTTCTTTGCAAAAGTTCTTTGAAAAGCCTGCCTAACAATATTGATCGTGCGTGCTGTTCCGGCTTGCCGGAAGGATCGGCACGTTGTTCCAACTCTATGGGTGCTTGCAACGCCCGTTGGGATGAATGTTATTACCTTAGTTTAAAGTAGTTCCGTGGACTTTTAACTATTAATGGTGATAATAGTTTTAAGTGATTATAGATATAGATATAATCATTTAATATAGAGTTGTTTCATTAAACACAACATAAAGAGTATTCAGGGCAGGCTTTTCTCTTTTAAATTATAACTATGAAACTCGAACAGCAACATACAGATACGATAAAAGAGCAGTTTGCCAAAATGCAAACCAAGGCTGATTTTATCAAGTTGCTAAACGATACCAAGAAAATACTTTATGGCGAAGATGCAAAACCTATTTCACCAAAAGCCCTTTATTTTTTCGCCGATTACCGTAATGGTCAAAAACGGTATAAGCAGTTTTCTATCCGTAAAAAATCGGGGGGACAAAGAAGTATTAACGCCCCCAAAAAAGGCTTAAAAACTATCCAGAAAGTTCTGAATATTATTATTCAGTGTGTTTTTGAGCCACATACAGCAGCCACTGGCTTTGTTCCAAGCAAATCGGTGGTTGATAATGCAAAAGCCCACACAGGCAAAAACTATGTTTACAATATCGATTTAAAAGATTTTTTCCCAAGCATAGAGTTGCATAGGGTAAAGGCCTGCTTTAAAATCCCACCATTCAACCTTGATGGCGAAAAGGAACCCCTTGCCTTTCTTATTGCAAACCTTTGTTGCACCGAGATGGATGTGGAACGTTTTATTGATGGACAATGGAAAACCCAAAAACGTAGCGTATTGCCTCAGGGTGCACCCACATCGCCAACCATTACAAATATAATATCGCAAAGCCTCGATAAAAGACTGGCTAACCTTGCAGCAAGTTTTGGTGCAACCTACACAAGGTATGCCGATGACATTACGTTCTCATCCGACCACAGTATATACCAGAAGAANNAATAAACTCCACGAGGTTATAAAGCAGAACAACTTTACCATCAACCAGAAAAAGGTTCGCTTACAAAAAAATGGGTATAGACAGGAGGTTACTGGGATTACCGTAAACGAAAAGCCTAACGTTTCTCAGCGATACATAAAGCAAATTCGTATGTGGCTTTACTACTGGGAAACCTATGGTTATGAAAAGGCAGAGCAAATCTTCCGCAGGGATTACATTTCAGATAAAGGCTACTTAAAAAGTCATAGAGCTAAATTAGTAAATGTACTAGACGGTAAATTGCTCTATTTAAAGATGGTGAGGGGGGAGAAAGATACAACGTCTCAAAAGTTAATAAGCAGATATATTGATTTGATTTCCAAAGATAGTCCGCTTAATGTACTTCTCGATATTTGGGAAAACGAGGGTATTGATAAAGCAATAGATGTTTTTAACCAAAAATTTGAAAACAATGAGGGTTAAAATTTTAGAGACAAGAAATATTATAGGGTATAATTCAAAAGAGTTTAGGAATTATCAAGTTTCTTTTAAGGAGAAGAAGGTATGGATAAGTGAATTAGATTATACCAAGTATCCTGACTTGTTATCCTTTGAAGATGAATATATAATCCTCAAAGAACCTGTTAGAGACAATTTTATTCTTAATGAGAAGGAGAATAAGAACGGTAAATTCCTTACCCTAATTCCAAAACAAACGGGTTCAATTAATATAGTTGAAGATCCGGGAAACTCTGACATATCAACAAATCGCAAATCAAATCAGAGCAATACTGAAGCGCATAATAGGGAAGGAAATTTAGAGTCAGAGATAATAGACGACTACCTTGATATGTTGGGAGATAAGGGAAAACTTTTTGAGAGTTTAGATTTGGCTATTTTTTCAATTAATCAATTAAAATATGATGATTTTGAATGTATTGAAAACTTTAGGGCTCATACTACACTAAAAGAATTTCATAAAGATGTTTTTGATAACCCGAATATTATAGAATTAATAAAACTACAAATAAATAGAGTGGTAGGCGTTCTTAAAAATATTGAAAATGATATACAAAAAGTTAAATCAATAATCGAAACAAATTCCGACACAGCTACTTCATCTGATGAAACTAATTTCATAGGTAAAACCCGTGTTAAATTAAATATAATTCAATCTATTATTGAGAAAACAACTTCATCAAAAACAGACATGGGTATTATTGTATTGCAAGGTAAAAGATTGGGGCGGAATTTTGAATTTATAAAAGACCAATTATCAATTGTTCTCGAAGAAACAAAAGCATTTAATAGTTTAAGATTCAATTTAGAAAGCCACAAACAAGTCCAGGGATTATCAAGATTAGATGATTTGTCTGATAAGTTTACTTTTAGAGTAGAAAAAAATACAATAGCAATGTATGATGAAATTATTCAGGAATTAACAGAGAAAGGGAAAGGGATTGACAGGCTACTTGGCACATTAACATCAAATATTGGATTACCTAATGAAGTTGAAACCATACATGAAACTCAAGTATTATCAGTATTCCCCAAAGATAAACCTAACAGTAAAAAGACTACTTCTCCGAAGCAAGTTGCAAAACATCAAGAGAATAAAAAAAACGTGAATAGGGTTGAAAATTCCGCTAAAGTGTATTTTATCAACGGGTTGCTAAAAATGAGCAATAGGAAGGATGTAAGTGAAAAAACTAAAGATAGACTTGTTGAACTTTTAAGTAAAGAGGTTGGGGGTAATGATGGGTTGTTAAAAGAGATTTATAAAGATGTAAAGGAAATTAAGGAGCGTGTTTCTTTGGATCAACCAAAACTTAATAAAGAAGAAGTTGAGGGCCAATTAAAATCCGAAGAAAAGTCTCAATTTCCAAAGTATATTGACCCTATAAAACTATACAGTTTTCTATTTAATTACAATCAAGATCCAATATTAAAATATACTTGTCACGATATTGATAGCGATGGATTAAAGGATATAGTTAGGTATTGTAACACAGAACAATATGACTTCAAAAAACACATAGAAAAAATTAAGGAAGTTTATGCTGGCTTCGAAAAGAAACACTATGCACCAATAGCAGTTAAAGCCCTTATCCGGGGATATTTAACGGGCAAAAATTTTAAGGGTAATGAACTTGAACAAGGTTGGTCAACAGATCGTATCAATATTAATTGGTCTCATTCTGATATATTAAATTGGTCTAAAGAGAATCCAAACTTCCCCCCAAATCCAAACGAAGGTTTAATTGAACAAAACGAAAATATTGGTTTTGAAATTAAAAGATTTGTGTCTGTGATCACAGGTAAAACTGTTCAAAATTTTCGTGAATTAGTTGTACATTTTAAAAATCTATTTCATATACGTAGGGATAACTCATTAAAAGATCTAATCGAGTTTAAGAATCAGAATAAAAGGTGGAATGATGTTATTGATTTTGTTATTGATAATAATGAATTTCCAAAAAACATTGAGTTTTTCACCGATGTAGATAAACTAACACAGGCTTATACCAGAATTGTTGAATTAATTATTGAACAACATAAAAAGTCCCAAATACCTGAAAAGCCAAAAGTTAAACTTTCATTTTTCGAGAACGAGGGTTCGTTGGAATTTTCTATTCACCATTTAAATAGTGTTTTTGGTAAGACTATAGTGAATGCCATTGAAAGACCTGGTGTTGCATATACTAACTTAATAAATAAACAGATAAATGGACTTTGCAATTTATACGTAAGGGCAGATTTTGGACAAGGAAACTTTGCTAAAATTAACATTTGGAATGGCAAAGAAAGAGAATCACAACTGATTGAAAGTTTCAAGGGCGTTGAACATTTATTGGAATTTCCCAAAAAATAAGATTATGATATACCTAGTTGACGATAAAAAGAATCGACAAGTTGATGATTTTGGTTGGACAGTTGAAAAATTTCAAAATTTTGATAAAATTGTTCAACCTATTTATTCATTGAATGAAATAACTGAAAGTTCTGAAAAAATCTTTAAAGAAGGAAACGTTGTTATCTATCACGAGTCTTTTATAGATAATACTTTAATGGCAAATGAGGCAGCAGAAAAAAGAAATAAGTTGTTAGACTTTGCACACAATAATCCTAATTTTTATTTAACAATATTCAGTGGAAGTAAAGTGTCGCGAGTATTAGAGGGGAATGTTGCATACTTACCAGTTTCCATTGTATACCAAAATCTTGAGGTTTTTATTAGAAAGTACTCCGAAGGAGACAGTTCCCTCGATTATTTACTATTTGGTGAAAATCCCCATATAGAGAGTGTTCTATTAAATAAACTTAACCAAGCGTTGCTTGAAATCGATTCACAACCTGCAAAATTAAACCAGGTTAGTAATCTTTTTTTAAGGCCAGTTAAAGATAATATTCAAGATCCTATCGAAAATGCTGACATTAAAACTTTATTTAACGATGTGTCGGATGAAAAATTTACATCTTACATAAATGAATGGCTTTCTGAAAAGCGGTATGACAATATTTTTATTCCTGTGAGTTTTGGACCTACGCTATCAGATTTTAATGGTTTGCGTCTCGCAGCTCATATAAGATGCACTCCATCTGCAAGTCAACTTAGTAATATCATTATTTACAGTTATGTAGATGTTAACTATCTAGTAGATAGTGATTTTTTTAATATTTTAAAAACTAAGAATGTCTTTCTTGTAACCTATAGCAAAAAGGCTTTTGAAGATTCTGTTAACTCTTTAGAACAATCCTTTTCAATAGAAGAACTCCCAAAGGAAGCTGCTAAGTTAAAACTAAAAAAAAAAAAAAACTATGAGGATAGCCATTCTGTAGTTAATGAGTGGGCAATATTTCAATGGGCAAATATTATTGATGCTGAACAGAATGATGAATTAAAAAAGGTATTTAAAACGGTTGAGACCAATCTTTTTTTTAAATACTTGAAAACAATTTATCCTGTTAGCCTTACTGAAAAATTATCAAAACATGAGCTTAAAATAGATTATAACGGTAATCCAAGAATTTTACTCATAGATGATGAGTCACATAAGGGCTGGTATGAATTATTTGCTTACCTTCTAGGGGATATTAACAATATTTATACTGATTGTATTGGTGATGATTTCAAAAAGCTTAGTAAAGAGCAAATTATTGATCAATCAATTCAAAAAATAAAAGATGATGATATTGATGTTGTGATTCTGGATTTCAGATTGCATCCTGAAGATTTTAATTGCCAGAGGATTCAATATGTGACAGGGATACAAATACTAAAAGAAATAAAACGAATAAACCCGGGTATACAGGTAATAGTTTTTTCTGCAACTAATAAAGTTTGGAATTTGAAACTTTTACAGGAGGCTGGTGCAGATGGATTTATTATTAAAGGAAGTCTTGAAAATTCTGCTCGGGAAAATTTTGATAAGGAGTTGATTAATGATATGATAAATAGTATCTCTGAAAGATTAGGGATGGTTTTTCTTAAAGAATTTTACGAAAAATATGAAATTATTAGAGAATTAATTATTCCTAGAAAAAATTTCAAAAATGTTTCAAATCCACTTCCAAAAGAATTTGTTGATGAAACCTTAAGATGGTATAAACTTAGTATTGATATGTTGTCGGGACAAAATGTTTCAGATTCTCATAAAACTTCATCATTCCTTTTTATGTTTTCAGTGTTAGAAAATATTTCTAACAGAGTTGTTAACATTGATGATCCAATACATACAGCAAGAAACAATAAAACATTCTTTAAATATGAATTTAGGGGAACGAGTGTCCGACTTCGATCTTTTATTGAAGATAAAGATGATAGTGGTTATTATAGAAAAACTAAAAATGTTCTAGAATGCGGGAGAAACATTCCTTGGTTTTTGAAAATACTTAATACAATTGACTTTCTTACAGAAGAAAAACTTTCTGAACGAGAATTGTCTAGGATTATCAAGAAAAGAAACGATTTTATCCACGCCAATCAAACAACAGGCGATAAGTTTGAAATATCTTTAGATGATTTAATATGGTTAAATGACATCTTGTATAAAGGCATGAGAAACATTTTCTAGTGCACCACCACTGCACACATCCATCTAATCTTTGCATCATAAACCAAAGCAGTTGAGATTATGATTACAAAGCACAGCAATATCGCCCTAACAAATCAGCAAAAGGAAGCCCTTGCGCAGATTAAGGATTTCTTGGAGAGCGATGTTCCTGTGTTTATACTTAAGGGTTATGCTGGTACAGGTAAAACAACCCTTACAAGTTGCTTGGTAAATCACCTTAAAGAAATAAAAAGAACTTTTTCACTAGTTGCACCAACAGGCAGGGCAGCCAATGTTATTAGCCAAAAAACTGGCGAAATAGCAGGAACCATTCATAAAACTATTTACAGTTACCATGATTTAATAGAGTATGAGATTACCGATGAAAGCGGGGAGATTACGTTTAAGTATTATTTTGGTTTGGGTAACAATAGTTCAGTTTTCGATGATGTTTTTATTGTTGATGAAGCATCAATGGTTTCCGATGTATTTTCCGAGGGTGAATTCTTCCATTTTGGGTCGGGTCAACTTTTGAAAGATCTAATTGAGTTTTCGAAGGTTGGAAATCTTGAAGTTAAATCGAAGATTATTTTTATTGGCGACCCCGCCCAGCTCGAGCCCGTTGGAATGAGCTTTTCGCCTGCACTTTGCAGGGATCATTTACTTTATGAGTACAAACTCGAATCGAGGGAGTACGAGTTAACAGAAACTCATAGGCAGGAGGTTGATAGTGGCATAGTAGCAAAATCAATTCAGCTCAGGCGTAGCATTACATCCGGTTTCTTCAATAACTTTGATATTAGGCCTAATAGTATTGATATTTTGGAGATTGGAATGGAAAATTTTCTAAACACTTACTTTAAGAATGAATCCAACTCAATTATTGTAACCTATAAGAATAAAACTTCACTGGATTTTAACAGGCGTGTTAGAGAGATTAAGTTTCCAAACGAAAAAACATTAGTAGCTGGCGATCACATAATTATTGGCCGAAATAACTACAAGCATTTTATTTTTAACGGAGAATTTGGGTTAGTAATAAATGCTGAAAAGCAAGGTATTACCCGGAATGTCCTAGTAAATGAAAAAGGTAAAAAGCATATTGTACCATTAACCTGGCGATACGTTGAACTACTTTTTAAGGATGAGAATAATAATGATAAGATAGTCAAGGGCTATATGCTTGATAACTTTCTTAATAGCAATGCCAATGATTTGCTGAATTTGGAGATGAAGGCATTGTTTGTTGACTTCAAAATCCGTAACCCTAATCTTAAAACCAATACCCCAGAGTTTAAGAATGCCATTAAAAATGATCTGTTTTTTAATGCAATTCAGTTAAGATATGGATATGCAGTAACCTGCCATAAGGCGCAGGGTGGCGAATGGGATAATGTTTTCGTTATATGGGATTATGCAGCAAGAGAAGGGTTTAATTTTTTATCCCAAAAGCACGATACAGCAGGTAAAAGGAATAGCAGTTTCTTCCGTTGGGCATACACAGCTTTAACAAGGGCAAAGGGAACTCTCTTTAATATTAACCCTCCGTATTTTTCACCATTCTCCAACATAACATATATCCCCACAGTTGCCAGAACCGAACAGTCTTTACAAACGGGAGAAAAAGAAAACCTAGAGGTAGTAAATGTTGATGAGAATCTAAAAATACTTCTTGTCCAAAATGGGCTAAATGAGGCGCAGAGGTTTTTACAGCACAAGTTCATCGAGATGCACCACCTCTTATGCGATAGGTTTATTGAAGTATCAAGGTACGATGCAAAGCAGTACCAAGAATTTTATTCTTTTAGCCGAGATAACAAAAGGGTTAATCTTATCTTTTTTTACAACAGCAAGGAGCAGTTTACTCGGTTCAACTTAGTTGGAAACCAAAACTCGGAGGAACTATTCAATGAGATAGCCAGCGTGCTAAATGAGAATAGGCGATTTGAAATAAAATTCACCGATTTTGAGCAAGAGGCGATTGCTTCTCCTATTGCACAAATGGATCAAAAAGAGTTCGCTTTTGAGAAGGAGTTTTTGCAAATTATTTTTGAGAGTATAAAACCCTTGGTTAGTAACCAAATGATATATGTCGAAGATATTGAGCATTTACAATACCGAGAGCGATACCATTTCAAGAGAGGGAAGTCATTGGCAGTAATTGACTTTATTTACGATAATGAAGGTTTCTTTACATCTGCAGAGGAGCGTAAATCGAGCAATTGTGATATGATGATAGATTTATACGAGGTTGTTAAATCACTTAAAGAGCCAAACTATGCCATTTAAGGAAGCAACAGAATTGAGGAAGTCGGGAAAACTTGCAGAGGCACTTGAAATGGCTTTGCAGGATTTACAGAAGGAACCTGAAAATATTTGGTGTAAGCGATCTATTGCTTGGGTTTACTACGATTACTTGAAGGCAAATAAGGAGGCGGAAAACTTTGATGTTTTTTATGGCTATCTGCTAAAAATTAAGGAATTGGAGTTATCTGAAGCCGAGTTAATGTTATTTGATCAGTGCGCTTGGCAAGTTGGTTTAATGGTTTTTGCCCTATGTAGAGCAGATGAGGAGAATAGCAAAAATGATAGTAAAAAGAAATTCACTTTTTACAGCGCTTCAAAGGATTTGGAAAAAAAGGTTTATTCCCTTTTTGAATTAATCAAGTCCTTTCACTTTACAAAACCCGGCGATGGCTATTCTTTCCTTTTTAAATCATTAAATAAATCGCTTAAAGATACAGACAGTTACATTGAAGTTGCTGATTGGTGGGGTTTTGAAAATTTCCGTAAGGACGATTATCTTAAAGAGGAAGTAAATGGGAAGCATATTATGTCGTTGGCGGAACAAACTTATATTGCATATGCAAAACGATTGCTTGAAGGGGAGATTACCGAGGGAAATTTTCAGCAAAGAGAATTGAATAGGGATAAAATCAACGAGTTTCTTCCCATACTTGATAAACTTATTGCGGAGCATCCAAAGCTATTGTATCCAGAGTTTTTTAAAGCAAAACTGTTACTCGCATTGGGCGATAACGAGAACGTACTTGAGTACTTCCTCCCATTTGCAATTAGAAAACGAAACGATTTTTGGGTTTGGGATTTACTTTCTGAAATTTTTCCAAAAGATGATATCAGAAAAATTGCTTGTTTATGCAAAGCATTAACATGCAATACTCAGGATGGTTCTCTTGTGAAAATACGTCAGAAACTTGCAGCCTTATTAATTCAAGGAAAGCAGTATGTAGAGGCTAAAACTGAGATTGAGAATATAGTTGCTACACGTAACTCCAATAATTGGCTCGTAAAAGGTGAACTTGCTCAATGGCAAAGCTCGGGTTGGTATAAACAAACCCAAAGCCAGCCAAACAATCAAAGGTTTTACCAATCACTTGTTAATGTTGCAGAGGAAATATTATACTCAAATATTCCTGAGGAAATTGTAGCCGTTGAGTTTGTTAATTCCGATAAAAAGATGCTAAACTTTGTGGCCAGCAAAACCTTAAATGGCTTTTTTTACTATGGCGATCACCTGAGCAAAGTGAATATTGGCGATATTCTTAAAGTTAGATTTAAAGAGAACCCTCAGGAAAAGCATTATAAAGTTTTAACTGCAAATGTTATCAATGAAGAAGTTGGTGTTGACGCAATAAGGAGTTTTACAGGAAATTTGCGTATAATACCCAACATAAATATTGGGTTTGCAGAGGATGTATTTATTGATTCCAACACGATAAACAAAAATGGTTTGCAGGATAAGCAACCGGTAAAAGGTAGGGCAATTCTATCCTATAATAAGAAGAAAGAGGAGTGGGTATGGAAGGCGATTGAACTGTTTTCGTAGAATTTAAATTATAGCATTAAGTACAAGTCCTTTTTGATGGTATTAAACCATTTAATCACGGTTACTTTCACAACTTTTCACAATTGGTTTTTCCTGTGCGCTTCCACCGCACACGTGCATATTAGTATTGAAGTAAAATATAACTATTAAAATCACCATGATGAATAGTAGAAAATTACTTGTTACGTTTTTTGTATGCATCTTTAGTGTGAGCAGCGCATTTGCCCAACAATCTTCCGATACCTTAACCGAGCTGGTTGATTTTTTCGAGATAACAGAAATGTACATTTTCGATTGTGAGACTAACTTCTTCGATAAGATTGACGAAGCTATCACAAGCCAATTTTTCATGTTTAGGATGCAGATGGTTAATGATGGTAGCTGCTATCACTCAATAAACGTTTCCGGGCGAAATTCGATAATTGCTTTTGCTTACGGTAACCAGGTTGAATGCGAAAAGGAAACCCTTTCCGAAAGAGTTTTAGCCCATGAGTGTTACTCGGGAAAAATGATTGCCTCGTATATTGACGATACAACCTCATTGATATTTATTTATGAACTTTTGTTCAGACCTGATAGTAATGAAGAGCTTAAAGAGGTTGTTTCGTTTAGTTACTACTTTAGTAAAGGTGCTCTTGTTGCTTTTGGAACAAAGGTATCATCAAATTACGATCCCATGTATATGGTTGCACCTCCAGAAAAATTCAGAAAAAAAACACACAGAGAGCCTAGTATTCCCCTACAGGAGCAGGGCGATGCTAAAACCAACGAATAGGTGTATGGTGTTTAACCTCGAAATAGGTTTTAGCCGGTTAATGGGATATCAGGGTTTATTTCACCTAAAAAGGTAATGCAAAACAGCCATTCTTATCTGGGTGTTTGTTTAGTGCCTCTAAAAAAATACAGATGAATAGTAGAATTAGCTTTACTACAAATTTATACTCCGATGATAGGTTTTACCTAAAACCTAACCAACTTTTCTATTTGCTGTTTAACGAAATTTGTAGCATTTACACATACCACAAGTGTAAGGTAAGTAATGAATTACACGATGCTTTACGCTTTAGATATGGAAAAAATTCGGTATTCAGAAAATTCGTCGATTTCGATAACTTTGTTCTCACAGGACGCACCTACCAAAGGGAATACTACGTACTCGATAAGGAGCTAATCCTGCTTATTGCAAACGAGGGGATAGGAATTTACTATAAGCATGGCGAAGAAAACCCCAAGTTGGATGAGCTAAAGGAAATATTGGTTTCGCATTTTATTACTGAGCAAAATACCCTACCCAAGTTTTATATGATCTTCGATGAGTACGGGTATCTCGAGCTGAGAGAGTACAAGCTAAAACAAGTATCAACTGATATTAGCACGCATTACAACGATAGCTTTGGTAAGATTAACGGAAAAATCGGCGATTTTTTAGAGAATGAAAAGTCTGGCTTGGTAATGCTTTATGGCAAATCGGGTACAGGAAAAACATCGTATGTACGTTATCTTATCAATAAGTTCAATCGGAAGTTCATATATTTACCTGCCGAGATGGTTGGTGGGCTTTCGCGACCCATGTTTCTCCCTTTTTTGGCCGAGAATCCAAACAGCATCTATATAATTGAAGATTGCGAAGAGCTGCTTATGCAGCGTACTAAAGGCGCCAATACCAATAATGCACTGCTTAACCTACTAAATATAACCGATGGTTTAATAGGTGATGGTATAGCCGTTAAGTTTATCTGCATCTTCAATTCGCCCATAAAAAATATCGATAGCGCTTTGCTACGTAAAGGTCGTTTGGTTACCGAATACGAGTTTAAGGAACTTGCCCCCGAAAAGGCCAACAAGCTTGCTTCAGTCGAAAACCTTTCGGTGCCTGAATTTACTAGGCCAGTAACCCTTTCGGAAATATACCACTACGATGGTTCTCCCGAGTCGAATCCCGATAGTAAGATTGGCTTTAACTTTTAATGAATTAACTTGCTGTTTACAAGACTCATTTCGCCCTTGTGATTTTGGATAATGTTTGACAGTGAAGATTTGTTACTTCTTTATTAAATATGCGTTATTACAATGCGATTGGTTCCCTTTAATTGTTGTTAATCTCCACCCCCACATACCTTAAGTACCTATATAGCGTTGCACGGCTAATATTAAGGGTTTCGAGAATTTCCTGTACTGGCAGGTTTTTATCCACATATAGGTGTTTTGCTATGGCTGCTTTATTTTTGGCATCTTGAGAAAGACCAGGACGGCGACCACCAACCCTTCCTTTTTGTCTTGCCGATTCTAGTCCAGCACGGGTTCTTTCGCGAATAATCTCCTTCTCGTACTCTGCTAGGGCAGCAATAATATTAAAGAAAAGCCTACCGTTAGGTGTTGTTGTATCAAATCCATCGATAATGCTGCGAAAATGTACGCCCTTGTTCTTGAAATCGTCGATAATATTAACTAGGTCTTTTATGGAGCGGCCTAGCCTGTCGAGTTTCCAAACAATAACTGTATCGTCTGCTCGAACTTTTTCCTTCAGTTTTTCAAATTCTAACCTTTCGGAGCCTGAGCCTTTCTTCTCGGAGTAGATTAATTCGCAACCCTCTTTTTGCAAGGCCTCAATTTGCAGATTCAGATTTTGGTCCTTGGTCGATACCCGTGCATATCCAATCTTCATATAGTTTAATTAAAGGTTGAATGTTGAACTAATTAATTAAACGGAAAAATAAAACTTATTTCATTGAAAAGCAAGTGTTGGTATAAAGTTTTAACAAACGGTGGTTTGGTGAAACGTTTTTCAGTGAGGTGAAGTTGCATTAAGCAATTTTGATGTAAATAAGTTTTTATACTTTTGAATTAGATTGTTTGAATTAATAGTTTAGGTATTGGTTTGATAGTTTGCGATGGAAAGTGAGAATATTCTTTTTATAATCCTTATAGCTGTAGTTTATGCCGTTAAACGTTTGGCCTTTGAGGTAAAGCGTGAGCGACGTCGCAAGTATTATCGTGATAAGTACCTAAAATCGGATGATTGGAAACGAAAGCGTTATGTTGTGCTAAAGCGAGATAACTGGCGCTGTGTATACTGTGGCGCTCCTGCCACACAGGTTCATCATAAGCGGTATGCAAAACGTAACATTGGCAAAGAGCCAATAAAGTGGTTAGTATCGGTTTGCGATAAATGTCATAAATCGCTACATCGATAGGGTAAGTAAGTTAGTTAGAGTTATTAATGCCAATGTTCTACTCAGAGAAGTTAGATATGCATGGCCTTTTCTTAAACCCACCCTCAGCTATTTTTATAACTTGATTGAAGAAATACTTGCTATATTCCGATTGTTTGCACTGAAAACCCCACCTTTCAAATAGTTTTAGGTTCCATCCATTGTCAATGTGCTGAATACCTTTTTTTATAAATATTTCGAGGAATATGTCGGGTCGGTTTGCTTCCGGGATGTTGTTAATAAGAATTACTTCGCACACCTTTTGCATTGTTCTATATGCCAAACTCCATAACTTACCAGTTGAGTAGTGTTGTAATAGCCTATTAATAATTGGCTGAGCTGTTGCATATGGAATTGATTTAATATTAACCCTTTTTAATTGATGGTTAATGAATTCAATAGTTTCGTGAGTAGATATAGATGTCCATATATCTAGTAATTCCTCTTTAAATGTCATTAGTTCATTACTATAATTGTTAGCAAAAAGATTTTTTGCTAAAGATTTTGGAATAATGAACTCTGCAGAGTATAAAGTATCGGCAGTAAATTCAGCACCAATTATTTCACTAAGTAAGATGAATAGCATCTCTGGTTCCGGGCAGATTTTCCTCGATAGCAAATCGATGCCAAAGATGGATACACTCCGTGTTTCCTTATTCGTCTTGTGAGTATCTAGCCAGGAGGCAATAAATATTCGGTGCTCAATGGAATTGAGTGGAGTAGGAATTTGATACTTCTGTGAAATTTGCTTATTCGTTTTTGCCATAAAAAAAGGTGTGAACCTATCGCGTATATAGTCACAGAAGGTACGGCCAGGCACCCAGAGCAAACCATATAGCGAAAGGAACACACCCATATAGGGTGCGTTCGCTTTCTGGCTTCTCTGCTCGTAAAAAACTGGCCGTTTTTCTGTTGAGAAGCTTTAGCGACGCAAACTATCAAAGCAATGCATAGCAAAGATACAGTAATGGCATTGTTTTGCCAATACCATTACTTAAACTATTTAAATTATTACATTCAAATAATACTGAACCTAAAAGCAACTAACCGCTGGATTTACCTAGTATATCATTTTAAATATCAATCCGTTATCTACTATAAAAGTGTCGATAATGCAATATACCCTGCAAATTGAGATCATCAACAACT
>NPID01001120.1_pt1 | contig 14989 bp, 16 predicted proteins | sample 8637491 | NCBI WGS metagenome assembly NPID01 (sample SAMN07420843, study PRJNA396082) | bioreactor metagenome | isolation source: sample BA6 brine-fed electro-methanogenic bioreactor BA | place: Japan: Kochi | collected 2016-06-14 | reverse complement strand
GAAGTATAGGATAGTTTAGAATTGTCATAATCAGAGATATTTAACTCTTTTATTTTGTTATCATACTCTTTCTTATCCATAACAATAACTTTTCTTTGTTTATCTTTTCTATAAATAATATTATGCTCTTCTGAATGATGAATAACTACAGAAGAATCATCTTTTAAAGGAAGTTTTGTATCTTTAAATAATTTCTCTTTTGTATTAATCATCTTATTTAAATATTCATTTCCTAAACTCTTACTATATAAAGCTAAACCATTTTTTTCATAACCACCACCAATATCAGAATGACTGCCAGGGATAGGTAATAGTAATTGGTTATCACCTTGAACAATTTGAGATAAAGAAAATAGTGTTCTATTTTCATCATTTGCATTAATCTGCACAGCAGAAACTGTTGAATTAAATAAAGATAAATTTTCTTTCATATTTGTAGTTACAGGGTCATATAGAAGTACTGCTTGAGGTATTTGTCCAGGGTTTATTAGATATTCTCCTGTTAATTCTTTTTTACCATCTTTCCAAACTCTATTTATTGTATCTTTAATACCTCTTTCATGAATCATTTGATTAAGTAAAGATATAACACCAGCACCTCTACTAAAACCAACTTCAATAATTGAAATATTTGCTTGTGGGTCTTTGCTTTTCCAAATATTTACTTGTTCTGAAAACTGATTATATAATTTCTCAGCTCTTTGTTTATGAGTAAAGGAAAAAGCAGCATCTAGTTTAGCTTTTGTTTTATCTATAAAATTTCCTTCGCCTGCATAGGTTCCTACTCCAGTTTCATAATGGAAAGCAATATTTTTATTTATATTTTGATATTTTAATTCTCTTTGTAATCTTGCTACATTAGTATACCTGTCTGAATTTTTCAAATCATTTTCAGTACCATCAGCTAAAGCAATAAAAAGATAGTCATGTTTATTTTTTTCATCAAAGATTTTAGGGATTTTAAATGAATTAAAACTCTTTTTACTTTTTTCATATAGTTCCCAATCTTTTTCAATGGGCAAGTGATAAGAAACCTTTTCTTTAGAAAGTACTCCTCCCATTTTTAAAACTGCTTAGTATATACTTTTTCATAATAAGATTCTCTTTTTACTAAATCTGTATCTGGTACACGAACATGCAGGTTTATAAGTGTATATATATTTAATGTTCTATCTATTATTTCTAATATTATTCCAGGGTCTCCATCTAAAGGTTCATTCCAAAAGATACTCTCTTCTAACTCTTTTGGATAAGGAATAGTTTTTGTAGGGAAGATTTCATTAAAATCAAAATTATATTCAAGTGGTGTATCATTATAATCATGCCATTTAAGTCTAACTTCTCCTGCAAAAACAGGATATGCAATCATTGTTGCTTTCATATTTTTTTCATCTTCTGGCTTTTTACTTGGTGCTAAATCTCTTGGATCATCTTTATACTCTTTATCATATCTACCAACAAAAGTATTACTATACCTTATTGAGGCATCACTAGCGTCATAAATATATAAATTTAAATTATGCCATTTTCCAAACTTTATAACATGCTCTTGACCCATTAAATTAACTCCTAACATACTTAAAATGATTATATAAAATATTTTTTTAACATTTTATTCTAATTTTAAAATTATAACTTTTTACTTATTAATTAGTCTTAAATAATATATAAAAATATTATATTTATATATTGTCTTACTTCTTACATTTGTTTAATACTCATTGGATATAGATAGTTTTTTCATTCTTTAATTCTTAAACTTAAAAAAATTTCATTTTTAATCTCTTTATCTTTTTTCATTTCTATACATATCTATAACTCATTTTATAGTAATTCTAAAAACTCAATCTCAATATAAAATTATTAATTTAACAAATTAACTATTTCATACAGTACACATTTGTTATAGTGTACAGTATTTTATTATAACTTTAGAACTACTATAAACCTTTTTATCAAAGTTTCCAACATTTTTTTTGAATACGTATTTTTTTATAGTAAGCAATTATAATACCTTCAATAGATCTTGTAGATTTTAAGCTCTCATCTTCTATTTCTTCATATTCCCCTTTAGATATTTCTTGTAAATAAAAACCATTATTCCAATCTTTTCGACTATACCATCTATCTTTGTCCTTAGTATTACAAGTATATTGAGGATTATAATCTGAAAATACATTATGAGAGAGCTTTTTGCATATAGGAGGTAGATTAGGCATAATTCTTATTTCATCTCCATCTTCCTCTTTATTTGAAACCCATTCATCCCCATTCTCTTTTTTTACCTCTGGAGTATTTAATTTATCAATATCACATTTTTGAACTAAATCACCACTAAGAATATACTCTTTTAGCTCTTGGAATGCTGGGTCACTCTCCACCTCTTCTCCAATAGGACATAAAGATAAAAAAGCTTTACGTAATGATAATGTTTTTTTCCATTTCTTAGCTTTTATTGCATAAAATATTTTTAGTGGATTAGAACATTCAGAAGGTCTTACACTTGAAGCTAAACATAAAATAACTTCACAAGCAGTTTTTGCATCACCTGATAATTGTAAAGCCGAAATATCCATACCCATATTTCCAAGTATCTCAGTGGCAGAAGAATCAAGCTCATTCATTGAAGTACTTATATTTTCAAGTGTTTTAATTGTTCCGGTAGAGGTAATCTCTTCTATTTGTTTATTCAAGATTTCAAGTGTTTTATCTGGTGTTGAATTTAGTACTCTTAATTTTGATTTTTTTTCTACTTTATCTGAATTAAGTTCAGTCATTGATGAACCTAAATCATCAAGGGTAAGTTCTTTTGCATTAGAGAAATTAAATATGAATATACTTAAAATTAAAATAATCCTTTTCATAAATTTTCCTTTTTATTAAAAAATAAAATATTCACAAAATTAGAATTTTTTATCATATGTGATACAGGTTGCAACTTTATATTAGCCGTAACTTGGTTTTTAATAAAATATTCTTTATATTTTTCAATTGTATTTTTTTCTCCAATAAGTATTATTTCAGAAGCATTATGAGCAACTAAAAAAGTTTTAACTATTTGATCATTTTTAAATAACTCTCCATTTTCAATACTTGAATTTACTTGATATGTCCAATTATGATTAACTAAATAAGGATCTTTAGGTACAGATATCTCCTTTTTTAATAAAAGTTCCTTGTTTATAGTTAAAGCAGAGTTTTTATCCCATGAGCTAACAGGTTCAGGATCAGGAGCTTTTCCACTACAACCACTTAATCCTACAACCAATGCACTAGCAACCACTACACTTAAAATCTTCTTTTTCATTTTTTATCCTTAATATTTGGTATTTTTATATTTAATTCATCATTATTAACAGCATTCTCTAGTTGAATTTTTGAAGGTAATCCTTTTATTCTTTTAAGAGATTTTGATACTGTTTTAAACTTATCCATAAAGTATGGTTCTTTATAATAAAATGCTTTTTTACAAAGTATAGTTTTTTCATTATTCATTGTAATAATTTCATTTTCTACTCCTAACTCAATTAGTTCTTGAGGTAACATTAAAGACCTTCTTTGTTCACTTATGTTTCTTCCATAAGAGCCACTTTCAAGAAAACCTTTACCACTAGAGTGTGATTTAGATGTTACTTTTACTGTTGTATCACCTAACCTTTTTGATAGTATCTCAGCCTCATCAAATGAGTCAGGAGCAAAAAAGATTTTTAAAATATGATTATTTAAAATTGTTTTAGCTCCTTCCTTTCCATATCCATCAGGTGAAGGAGCCTCTAGTTGTGAAATACTTTGAAATACAGTCATAAGTCTTAAATTATATCCAGCAATATAAGATACAGATTTTAATAAAATAGGCATATTCCCAATAGAAGTAAACTCATCCCATAATAAAAGACAAGTATATTTTAAATCTTTATTTTTAGATGGTAGTTCACTTGTATTTAAAGATATTAATTGTGAAAATAATATATTTAAAATAGGTCTTGCATTCGCAAGATTATTAGGTGTTATACCTATATAAACTGTTATTCGTCTTTTTCTTAAATCATTCAAATCAAAATCACTACATGAAGTTGCACTTCTAATTGGTTCACTTCTATAAATCATTAACGGAGCTTTAAATGAACTTTCAACACTTGATTTAGTGTTTACACTTTTTATATTTATATAACTAGATAGCCTTTCTCTTGTTTCTTCAGATAAAATATCTAAATAGACTAAGAACTCATAAAACTCTTCAAGTCCTGATATTATTTGAGACTCTTCTGGTTCTTCTACTTTATTATCTAAAGTATCTTCCGATTCTTGAATTATTTCAAACCCCTCACTAAGTGATAAAATCCCATACATTGTAAATTCTATATTTAAATTATATTCATCTAAAAACTCTCTACCTTCTTTTGTAAATTGTAAATCTTTATATAAATAACAAAGTCCTATAAAAAAATTTTGTGCAAGTTGATTAAAATAAATTGTAATATCTGAACCAACAAGAGGATAAAGTAAATTAGCAAAATCTAAAAGATTTTTATCTCTTGTTTCATCATTTTCTAAATCTATATAACTCAAAGGGTTATATCTATGTGTTCTAAAAGAAAAAGGATCAAATAAAAATACATCCTGTTTTAAAATCTCTTTTCTGTATTTTGAGGTATATTCAAAACACTCTTGTTTTATATCTAATACAACTACAGATTCTTCCCAATCCAATAAATTTGGGATAACAACACTCACACCTTTCCCACTTCTTGTTGGAGCACCTAAAGCAATAAAACTATCATTGTTTGCTCTTAAAAACTTATTTCCTTTTTTTCCTATTATTAATCCCTTTTTATTAAATAATCTCATTTTATTTTTAATATGAAAATCATTTGCAAATTTTGCATTACCATGTAAAGATTTTCGTTTAGGTAAGAATGGAATTATTAAAACTAGAGGAGTTACAGCAAGAAAAGTATAAAATATAGCTTCGTATATTTTGGGTACATTATTAACTATGGCTAAAAAAGTCCATTTTAAGCCATAATATTCTTTTATTATTAATAGATTATCCATAGATCTAATTGAATAACCATTTAAAAAAAACACTACAACTCCAGCAATAAAATAAACTGCAATAAAATCTATAAAAAGTAAAAAAATGATTTGTTTTTTATCTAACATAATTAAGCACCTTTATAATATATATCAGTGATATTTCTAGAACCATTATATGCGTGCATATGGATAACAATATCAATAGAATCATGTAGATTACTTTGAATTACATCATAAGGTAATTTTTGACCTTGAGAGTTTTGTAAGATCATTAAGGCAAGCCTTCTAAATGTCTCCTCAACACTTCCTGCATGACAAGATGTAATAGATCCATTATGACCTGAGTTTATTACATTTAAAAAATCATAAGTTTCTGCACCTCTAAGCTCTGCTAATAATATTCTGTCAGGTTTCATTCTTAAACAAGATTTTAACAAAGTTGCAGAATTTAAAAAATCTTCTTGTTTTGCTTCGCTAGGATAAAATAACTGTACATAATTTTGATGTTGATAAAATTTAATCTCTTCAACATCTTCTATTGTAATAATTCTTTCATGTTCAGGAATAAAATCAATTAATGATTTCATAAATGTAGTTTTCCCTGAACCAGTTTCTCCAGCAATAACAATATTTTTACCATATCTAACAGCATTTGTTATAAACTCTTTATATCTATTATTGTCATAATAGTTTTTAAGCTCTTCATCAAATTTTGAAAGTTTACTTTTTGTTTTTGTTACAACTTCTTTAAACATTCCATCATTTTTGTAATCTTCTAATGTAAATCTCTTTTTTGATGGTTTTCTTATAGTGATACTTATAATATCTTTTTTAGTTGCAATAGGCATAATTATTTGTACTCTCTCACCAGTTGTCAATATTGCACTAAGTATTGGTTTATTTTCTTTTATTTGGTCGTTTTTATATGAAGCTACAGCAGTTGCAAAAGCTTTCGCTTTTGAATAGTCCAATAATGTATCTTCAATATGCCATACAGCTTTATAATCTTGTAAAAAGATTTTATTAGTACCGTTATAACAAATCTCGTTAATATTGTCATCTTCTAAATACTTACCAAAATAAGTTTGAGTATATTTATTTAATGAAACTGAACTCATTTATAAATCTTTGCACTTGCAGTGAGTTTGTAAACTTTTGAAAAATCTATATCTCTATTTACATAAACACCTACAAGCTCACCATGATTTCTATACAATGTAGGTTTTATATTAATAAAATTTTCTAAAGCAATACTCGCCATATCTTTTGCATTCTCTCTAGTATTCTCAGTCCTATCTATATAATTTTCATCACTGTTATTATTTATATCATTACTAATTATGTTCAATACGTCATCAATAGCACTTAACATAATGGCTGACCCAAATCTTAATAAAAATTTATGGTCTACATATCCATGAATACCACTTCCTCCTAATTCGTCACTAGCACCACTATAAACTGGTATAACTAAATTATTAGGAGTTCTTATCTCTTGCCATATAACAAAAATACGATTTAATCCATCATTCATTTGACCGCTTTTAAAAAAACCAGTTATTCTAGAACCTCTTTCAACTAATAATACTTTACCATTGACTGAATATACATTATCAGATACTGTACAAGATATACCCCCTTTAATATCACTTACTAGTCTAGTATTTAAAGAACATCCAATATATGTACCTTTTGACAATAATAAGTCAGGATTAAAGTTGCTAACCATTGCTCTAGTTGGAGTAAAAGTATCTCCTACAAAAGAATCATTTTTTAATTTTTGGGCATTAAATTCATTATCAGAAATAGTATTTTGATTAATTTGTGGCATAGTTACTTGAGTATCAGCACTAACTGCTAAAGCTTTACTAGCACCTTTAATAATTAAAGGTTTAAAAGATGGAATAGGAATATTATTTGTAACAGGAGGTAGATATGGTTTTAGTTCAGCTTTAGGCTCTTCTTTTTTAAATATCTTTTTTATAGTTGTTTCAGGTAAAGCAAAAGATTTCTCTTTTACTTCTTTTTCTATAACTTTTTCCTCTTTTTGTTTATTTTCGCTAGTAAACCGATTATAAAAAGAATATATTATAAGTAAAATAACAACAGCCGCTCCACCAAGTAAAGCATAAGCTTGTACATTTCTGTTAACCCTTCCACTTTCAAGTTGTTCTAAATCACTTTTAGTTAAGGTTTCTGATAATTCTTCATGTTCATGTTCTTCATTAGTTTTCATTCTCAATCACCTCTCTTTTTACGTTTTCATTTATTGTTTCTCTAGTTTGTGAAAGTGGATTTTTTGCATACCCTTTATTTAGTATTCCAACAATTTTTTTACCGCTTCTTAAAACAATCATTTTAGAGATTTTGTGAATAACTAAAACATCGTATTTCCCATCTTTTTTAATATGAGTATTTAAAATACTCTCTTTTTCATTATCGTATAAAAATGCACTTGGAATAATTTTTGTAGTGTCATAACCTAAATAAGTAAATACTCCATCATCATAAGCAAAAGAAGGAGCTATCTCTTCACTATCTTTATTTATCGTCATATAAAACTCCCAATTTCTAGGAACAACTGTTTTATCTAACTCTTTTTTAATATATTCTTTTTCTTTTTTTGCTTCAAGTTCTTTTATATCTTTTATTCTTTTTATTGCTTCTTGTGCAGGGTAATTAAAATTTACTTTATAATAAACAGAATGATTAGCCAATATTAAATCAAATACATATTCTCTTTTATTTGTTGTTATTATTAAGTTTGTACTCCAATCTCTTTTATTTGGCTCAATAGGAACAGACCTTTTAACTTTCTCACCTAAAGAGTTAACTGAAATATTAGAAACATAAGCTATGGGTTTTATAAATACAAAATTCTCACGATCTTTAAAATCCCAACCATCATTAAAACCACTAGCAATATTTGTTACTCTCTCATTTTTTTCTAATTTAATTAATGTTGTATAACCATTTTTAGCGTAAATTTGTGTAACATCATTTGCTTTATAAACATCTGTTACAATCCTACCATCTAACTCTGATTTTTCAGGGATACTTAAAGCTAATAAACTATTAGCAGTAAGTATCAAACTTAATATGAATAGTGTTTTTTTCATTATCTTACCTCGTTATCTGTTCTATATGTCATTACTTGAAATCCCAAAGGGTTATTAAGTCTTAATTTCTCTTTTTGGATTAAAGAAGGTATATAGGTATAACTTAGAGTTATTACTTTAGAGATAGGTCTACTTTTATATTTTGTTTTTAAATCTTTTTTCATAATATCCGCTCTTATTGTGGCAATTTTAGTTCCTGCACTCTCACCTAAAACAATACTTTTAATATTTACTTCAACTAGAAAATTATCTTTATAAACTTCTGCTCTTCCTGTTTCCCCTTCATATATTTTTCTATACTCTTGGGCAATTCTATCGCTACTCATTGCTTGAACAGTTACATAATCAGAATCTAATAAATCATGATAATAAGATTCTCTTTTTATAACATATTGGTTAACAAAATGTTTATCAGTTGCCTCAGAAGTAGTGATAGTTTTTTCTTTTAAAATAGGAACAATATCAACAGCTCCATTACTTTGGTCTACTTTAACCATAAATGGAACTTTTGATTTAAGGGGTAACATTATAATAATTGCAATAACCAATAAAACTGTTATAACAGTCATAGTTAAAGCAATTATCCAAGCTACTTTTAGACTTTTTTCTTCTATTACTCTTTTACTAGTTTCAAAATCTAAAGCTCTAGTTGCATCAAATTTATCTTTTAACATTAGTCAACAACCTTTTTAAGATTTTTAGTATTATCATTAACTGGTCTCCAATCCTCATTATCAAAAAGTTTAGTTTTAGGAACACGCAAATCATTATTTGATTGTACTTGTGTACAACCTGATAAACATAAAGTTATCAAACTTAGTGTAATTAATATTTTCATTTTCATTTTTTACTCCTAGTATTAAATTTTAATTTATTACCATTTGGTCGTACGTCTAACAATCCTTTTTGCATTACACCTTCAATACTAACAGTTCCTAATTTTTCTGCGATTTCTTTTGCAGTTATTACTAATACTGCTAATAATATTCCTGTAACAAGGACTTGAAAACCAACAAATACTGGATCGAATCCATCCTCTACTCCTGCCCTTTGAAAATTAATAAAATCTTTTAATTGTTGTATTACAGTTTTAAATAAAATAGTAATGATTAAAACCGTTAAGGTATTTGTTATAAATAAGGATAACCATTGAGTAAATACATTTTTTAACCAACCATAAAACAGAGCAAAAAACATAAATGGAGCTAATAATACAAGTATTTTTACTGTTAAGGAGGTAACAATTATTATAAGTAATGCAGGTAATGCACCTATACCAAAACCTATATATATAAGAAGGCTAGCTAATATATCAGAGCCTACATCTCCTTCTTCATATGCAATCCCTGCTAATTCTTTTGTTACTTCTAAAAGATTATCCATTTCAGCATATAAACTCTTACCACCACTTGCCCAAGCATGTATTTCATTCATTGAAGCAATTACTAAAGATAACCATCCACCCCAATTTAAAGCAAAGGCTATTATTATCAACTTCATTATCCCATCATAAACTATATCCTTAATTAGCTCATTGGACTTCCCAGCTAAAAAAGCATATGCCTTAATTATTATCATAATAGATAAAGATAAAGCTAAAAGAGAAGCCAAGTCACCCATCATGTCACTCGTTGAAAATTTTTCTAAAACTTCGAAAATCTTATCTATTTTATTTTCTACACTTGCAAAAAATCCCATATTAAGCCTTTTATATAATTAATTATTACCATTTACTATAATCTCTATCATCTTTTTTTCTAAGTTTTTTGATATATTCTTTTTTCTTTTTATCATCTTCAATTATCTTCTTAACAGCTATATCTTTAGCTTTCTTTTCCTCTGCACTCATACAACCACTTAATCCTGCAATCAATGCACCTAATACCATTAAATTTAAAATTTTTGTTTTCATTCTTCTTTCTCCTTTATTTTGTTTAATTACCAACCACTATAATCTCTATCATCTTTTTTTCTAAGTTTTTTGATATATAATTGTCTTCTTTGTTCTTTATCTATATGTCTTAATTGTTCATTTTGAGCATTTACAAGTTCAATTTGAGACTTTTTAATATTTAACTGAGCAATTGTTAAATTAATTGCATTTCCTATATCTTGTGATTCTTTTAAATCCTCAGAAGCTGCAAGTTTTGCAGCTAAAACTGATAATTCATTATATGAATCTGTTAGATCATCTTTATATTTTTGATAAGCTGCAATTTCATTTACTCTTCTTATCATTTTGTTTTCACAAATTCTTTTTTCATCTTCATTAAACCAATCATTTTCACACTCTTTATAAAGATTATATTTATCAAATAAAGCTTGTGCTCCTGCACTTAAACCATCATTTAAACTTAAAAAATCATTGGATACCCCATGTACAAACTCAGATAAAGCCCTTAAGTCTTTAATAAATTGAACTGTATCTCTTATCTCTGTTTGAGCTAATAGTTGATCCTCTAAACCTTCTAATTGATCTTTATAAAAATTAACTGTGTCTGTCCACCGTTTAGCCTCTTTTGCCCAAGTTGCTATTTGTTGAGCTAATGAGGTCATATCTACAACAGGAATACCAGCACTATATAAAAAGGTACTTGCAACAAGACAAATTCCTACAATCTTTTTTTTCATTTCTTCTCCTTTATTTTGATTTAATCTTTATAAAACTCTTGAAGCTCTTTAACTTTTTCATCTAAAGATTTATTTTTTTGATTAAAAATTCTTTCGATATCATTTACATACACTTCACCCGTACTTAAAATCTTAATATTTTCATTTCCTAAAGTACTCAGATCTAAACTTGCGATTACTGATTCATCCGATTTTTTTATTAAAAATTGATAGCTTGCAGGATTAAAATTTGTGATGATATTAAACTCTTTTTCTGTACAGTTTAATCCTTTTGTATAATCTTCAATTCTTGCTTTATCATTTGGGAAAAAGATTAATGTTTCACTTTGTTCAACCAAAGCTTTAGCAATTGGTAGCATTAAAAAATCTTCTACACTTTGAGTACCAAGTAGTACAAAACCATTTTGTTTTCTAATTGTTTTAACTTTGTTTTTTACTTCATCTTGTATTAGTGTATTGTCTAACCATTTCCAAGCCTCATCAATAAAAAGTCCAAATCTTCGTCCATCAATTAAATTAGTTGATTTCCATAAAAGATAATAAGACAAAGGAGCAGATACTTCTGGATCATCTAAAAACTCAGTACCATCTATACCAAATAGATTTATACTATCTGGAAAATCCAACATATCATTTTCATTATCAAATACCCAACCGAATTTATTACCTTTTTTCCATAATTCAAGTCTTGATTTTAAAGAGTTCTCATTGTTGATATCTTCTGTTAAATTCTCTAGTAATAAACTTATTCCAAATTTTCGTTCATTGATATCAAAATTTTCCATAATAAAATTTATACCATCACTTAAACTTGTCTCTTCACTTGTTGATATTTTTTCATTATTTCTAGTTACTAATAGTTTTATTAGGTTGTTTAAGTTTCTTATATTATTTGATGTATTTTCACACATAAAAGGGTTAAGTCCTGTTGGTGTTCCACTTTCAATAGTTATATATCTTCCTCCAGAACACAATATATTTCCTAATGCTCCTTTATCTTTATCAAGATAAATTAAAGTCATTTTTCTTTTTGAATCACTTACATTATTTGGAAAAGTTATTTTATTGTTATACTTTAGTAATTGATTAGATAAAAAAGTCATTAATGCAGTTTTACCACCACCACTTTGACCTATAAGAAGAGCATTACCTAAGTAATGTTCTCCAAAATCATTTTTATGTGTAACTTTATGTAGATTTAAATAATATGGTTGTTTATTTGGTGTTTTCAAAATAGTTACTGCATCACCCCAGCAACTATTTTTTGCTTTTCCTTTTGGGAAATTGTGTAAAGATATTAAACTGCTATAATTTTTTGAACTAATAAAGCTTATACGAGGTCTTATAGCAAAATTTGTCGGAAATTGTGAGAAATATGTTGCAGGTAGTGCAATATCAGCTAACACAACTCCTAAACCAATATTATTTAAACAAGTAACAACTTTATTTGTATTATGTTTAACTTCTTTTATAGTTGAGCCAAAAACAACAATTGAAAAATGATATTTTCCAAAACATAATTCACCACTTATTAAATCATCTAAAGCAAATTCAAATTGCTCTAATTGTGTTTTAGAATCATCTTCACTAGAGATTAATTGTTTTTCTTGTTTTTTTAATTGTTCTTTTGCTTCTTGTCTAGGAATTGGAGTAAAAGATTGTGTCATAGTATAATTAACATTTAAATACAACAAAGTATTTAAAATACCTATAAAAGTTTCATTTGTGTAATCTTTTATCTCAATAGCTCTTGAAAACTTTTTACTATTATCATTATAATTTAGTTGTAATAGATCATTGTTAAATTGGATATTTTTTAATCCACCAGTTAGATACTCATTTATTGGTGCATTTAATGCCCTGACTTTAGAATATTTCCCACCAATTAAAAAATTATAAAATTCTAGTTGAGAGGAATAGTCTAGTCCATTTTCAGTATAAACTTTTAATTTTGTTGTATTAAATATATTTAGATTAGATTCCAATCTATTTGAAAACTCTTTCATAGTTTTCAAATACAAATTTAACTCTTTCATTTTATTTTTGTAACTTGTTTTAATAAAAGAAGACATATCAAGTTTATTTGAAAATGGATTATAAACTAAGGTTATATAAAGGCTATTAGTTCTTAATCCTGAACTTTTAAATCCTTCATAATATTTTTCGTTTATCTCTTTTAGAAATGAATTATTATATTCCGCTTCTAATCCTGCTTCTATTTCATATCTTGCATTATGAAAATAAAAGCTTACTCTTTCATTTGCAAAAGCCTTAAATAGTGTATTTAAAGCTCTTTTATTTGCTTCAATATTTTCATCATCTTCTATCTCAAAAGGTATTCCTTCTATTTTCCAGGTACTAATAAGCATATATTCTTTATTTATTACAACACTATCACTAATTAGTGACGAGTAAGGAATAAATGATTGAAAAGAAGGGTTTTTATCTAATCCCATTATAGATAATAAAGGATATGTTGATTTATTTGTCATTTTTCTGTACTCCGTAGCATGATAAGTTTTTGCACCATAATAGTTTTTATTATGAAATGGAGTTGATAATTTCATTTTTAAAAAATACAGTCTAAAAATAAAATCATCTTGCATTGTGATCAATTTCATAATAAGAATTATTGGGAAGATTGAGAGTAACACTAACAAAGAAGTCCATATTGCGACTAAAAAAACAATCAATCCAATAGTTACCATTGGATAGATAGGGACACCGAACAGCATTGCTGGACGAGTCATCCCTTTAAAAAGCAATTCTCTTTCCATGTTTTAAAAAAACATTTGCGCTAATTCTGCACTGCCAGCAAGAACTATAGCACCAATTATAATTCCTGAAAATTCATTTACTGCTCTTGCACCAAATAAAACTTTATACCCAACCCATAATAACGCTATACTTGCACTAATTATTGCTAAAGCATATAAACCATCATAAATTGTTTGTAATGTTGTTTTTGCTTGATCTAAACCTGCACTAAATAAAACAGTAGGTAGTACTATTAAAAATAGAAACCATGATTTTTTTATCGCTCTCATTAACATCCTTTGTCTTAAGTTTTTGTATTATAATATAATTTTTATTATTCTTTTATTATAATAATTAACATTATATATTATATATCTAGAATTTATTATTTAATCTATAAATCACTGGTATAAAAATTGCATCTATATTTTTAAAAAGGATGGATTTTGGATATTTGTAAAAAAGCTTATAATTGGGCTTATACTTATGATTTTGAACCTATAGAGATTGAATATGCTTCAAAACTTGCATTAAAGATGCTTGATGATTCTTGTCAAATGACACCAGAAGATAGAAAAATGTTTTTTTATGTATATGATGCTATAACAGATAGAGAAGATATAACTCTTGATGATGATATGAATAAATTAATACTACTAGCAAGAGATAGAGAAACTATCTACTCAAAACCAGAATATGCAAATATTGTTCATGCATGTAGACTTGAAATAATTCCAAATATGTTAAAAGTTCATATGAAAGCTTATAAAAAAATGGTTAGAAAAAGTCTTGGGTTTAGTTTATATAACTAATCCCATAAAAAATTTTAGATTAAATGTATGTGACAATACTAAAATTTTTTATACCCTCTTTCTCTTTAAAATTATAATTTATATAACCTGCATTTTTTAGTGCCATACTTATTAAGCCTATTCCTGCTCCATATTCATGTTTATGTATGCCAGTTTTTCTTACGTCTTTCATATATTTTTTTAAACTTTCATCATCTAAACTATTCATAAAATCAAATTTGTTTGTAAGAATTTTTTCATCACTATCAACTATTTCATTGGAAGCAAAAACGTAATATTTATTTTTCTCTTCTGAAAAACCAAATACAAAACGCCCTTTACTTATCTGTTTTTTATCTTCACCAATAAATTTATAATTTGAATAGTTTAAAATATTTTGTAGCAATTCAATAGAATTGTATATTATATTATTTCTAATTTTGTTATCTATATATAAAGAACCTATTTCATCTTCTATATCTTCTATAACTGCTGCTATTATTCTTTGTGATAAGATTCCACTAATAAGGATTATTGCTTCATCTAAATTAATATCAGTAAAACTATCTACTTTCTTAATTCGCATAATAAGCCTTTATTAGAATTTGTCTTTTAAATCTTCTCTTATTTTCAAAAACTCATCTAAATGCTCAA
>NPID01011268.1_pt2 | contig 15003 bp, 10 predicted proteins | sample 8637491 | NCBI WGS metagenome assembly NPID01 (sample SAMN07420843, study PRJNA396082) | bioreactor metagenome | isolation source: sample BA6 brine-fed electro-methanogenic bioreactor BA | place: Japan: Kochi | collected 2016-06-14 | reverse complement strand
ACCCCTAAACTTTACAACCCCGTTTAAATTTATATATTAGTACAATATAAGAAAATAAAAATCATTAAATTTATATATTATATTTAACTATTAATGATTAAATTGAATTTGTAATGAGGTTTAAATGAGAATAATATTAAAATTTTCACCAGGGGAGCAACTCTCTTATGACTCTATAAATAAATATACGATTCAAGGATTTATTTATTCTCTTTTTAAAGAAACACCATTTTCAAATTACCATGATTTTAAAGGCTTTAAATTCTTTTGTTTTTCCAATATTTTTCCAGTTTCTGATTTTAAACCAAAAGAGATAAAAAATCTTATTATTTCCTCTCCAAAGGAAGGTTTTATTAGAACGCTTTTTGATGTTCTTAAAAAGAAAGAATACTTCTATTTGGGTAAATATCGGATGGAAATTATGGATGTCCGAATTTTCCAACCAAAATTAACACGGAGATTCATTACCAGCACCCCTATAGTTCTATTTGAGAATAGTAGAGAAAATAAATACTATTCTATTAAAAAAACCAATGATTTTTCTTTTTTCATGGATAGAATTAAAGAAAATGCTCTTAAAAAGTACAACGCCTACCAAAACTCAGATTATTATTTTGAGGGTAATCTTTTTGATAGATTTGAATTTGATCGAGAAGTAGCAGTAAGGATTAAAAAAGCAGATAATATGTTTTTAATCATTGGGACGTTATGGAAGAACCTTGAAAAATTTAATATGGATGATAAAAGATTTTATAAATTTTTAATGGACACAGGTATTGGAGAAAAGAATTCTTTAGGGTTTGGGATGTTAAATCCAGTAGGGTGATAATTTGTTAAGTGCATTATATAAATTAGGTAAATATGTGGCCAAAAAAGAGGAAATGGGCCATGAAGATATATTTCCAGACGAAATGAAACTAAAACGAACTAAAAAACTATTAGTGATTACTTTAGATGATGATTTTAATTATTTAGATGTAATGCTTGAAAGTTTTGATATAAAAGATGAAGAGAAATTGAAAAAGCTGTTATACAAAGGAGGCCCTCCAGCAGGTGTTAACTTCACCCCAACATCAATTGTAACTAGTGGTCCGGATGCGACATTCAAAAGTAGAGTTTTGAAATGGTTTAAAAATCATGATAATTCCGAATTTTTAAATGGAATAGGGGTAGAACTGGAGAATCAAAAGGATCAGATAATTTTAGATTTGAAAGAAAAATATTCAAATCTTTCAAAAGATGACAAAGTTAATGTAGTTCTAACAATAGCCATTAAAAAGGTAGATAAAATGAAATATGTGGGAGATTACCTAATATTTCAGGATATACTTAAAAAGGAATCTATTGAGAGGTACTATAACTTAAAAACCATAGGAGAATCAAAGGGGGAAGGGAATTGTTATCTTTGTAACGATGAAAGGGAGCTTTTTGGTTATGTTCCTAATGCTTTTGGGTTTTCTTTTTCAAATGCAGATAAAAAAGGAAATGCGCCCAACTTTATCCAAAGAGATCAATGGAAACAAGTTCCTATCTGTGAAGAATGTGGAGTTTCCCTAGAAGCTGGAAAAAAGTTCGTTGAAAAGTATCTGGCTTTCACCATGTTTAGCATTAGATATTATGTAATTCCTAACTTCCTTTTTAAAGGGGAGTTAGAAGCTTACGACCAGTTTTATGAAGAAGTTAAATTTTATGAAGGAAAAACTTATGAAAAAGGGCTTGCTGATGAAGAAAAGGGATTATATGAGTTTGTAAAGGATATGGATGACATTTTAGAATTCAAGTTTCTTTTTTATGAAACTAAAAGTGGAGGGAAGTATACTGATATCTTAAATTATGTAGAGAGCGTTTTGCCATCATGGGTTACAAAGATACACGAAGCCCAAAAAAATGTTCTAAACGACATTTTATTTCAGGAAAACAATTTAAAGAAGATTTTTGGGACCAGTGCAGTTAATAATTTCGTTACATTTAGAAATTCTAAAAATAAATATGTTATAACAAAAACAAATTGGTATGCTGCATTTTTAAGAGATTTCTTTCCATTTAAAACTGACAACAAATATTATTTGGATATAATGGCTTCAATAATTGGGGGGAAGCCTGTAAATAAAGATTTTTTAATTTCTTATTTTATGGAAAAAATTCGCAGACTGCATAGACAAAATCCTGAAAATGATTACACTGTCAAAGTTTATACAACGGAATCTTTAATGCTTTTAATGCTTTTAAACGAATTGAATCTTAATAAAGGAGCGGATAAGGTGAATATAGGGACGAATAATGACTTAGATAATGAAAAAGATTTTTTTGAATTATATGGTGAGTTTATAGACACCCCCGATAAAAAGGCATCCTTTTTAATGGGTATTCTGACCAAAAAGCTGACTTCAATACAGTACCGGGCTTTAGGATCAACACCATTCACAACTAAACTATGGGGACTTTCATTAGATCAGAAAAAGTTACAAAAATTATATCCGATGATAATTAATAAATTAAGGGAATATAAACGAGCTTATGTGGATTTAGAGCAAAATATATCTTTAAATCTTTTAGAATCAAGTCAAAAATGGAATTTATCACGCGATGAAACCAGTTTTTATTTTACCTTAGGTTTCACAATGAGCGGAATATTTAAGCCAACAAAAAAGGATAAAGGTGATTTGAATGAATAGATCTGAACTTGTTTTTCTATACGATATATCCTATGCCAACCCTAATGGAGACCCTTTAGATGAAAATAAACCAAGAATTGATGAAGAAGCTGAACTAAACATAGTAACCGATGTTCGTCTTAAAAGAACAATAAGAGATTACTTGCACGATTTCAAAAATCAGAATATTTTTGTTAAGGAAATTGAATATGAGCCAGGTAAAATCCAGGATGCCAAATTGCGAGCTGAAGACTTCTTATTAGATGAAAATGGCAAAAAAATGGCAAAAAAAGCTCTAAAACTCGATGAAATGAAAGAAAATATGTATAACAATATTCTTAAAAATTGTGTTGATGTTCGTCTTTTTGGAGGTACCATCCCTATAGAAAAATCATCAAGCCAAAAAAGTTCTATTACTTTAACTGGTCCAGTACAGTTTAGGTTCGGAAGATCCTTGCATAAAGTAGAAATAAAGCATGTTAAAGGTACAGGGGCATTTGCATCAAGTGCAGGAAAGCAACAAAAAACTTTCAGAGAGGAATATATTTTACCATATTCTTTAATAAACTTTTATGGCGTTATAAATGAAAATGCCGCCAAAAGAACATTGATGAGTGAAAATGATATTTCTTTATTGCTTGAAGGATTGTGGAATGGAACTAAAAATTTGATTACCCGTTCTAAATTTGGACAAATGCCCAGATTATTATTCAAAGTGACTTATAATGATAAAAACTATTTCATAGGTGATTTAGATAAGAAAATAATTATCGAACACGACTTAGAAGATGATAAGAAACTTAGAAGCATTCAAGAATTAAAAGTAAACATTTCTGAGATGATTGATGTATTGAAAGCTAACCAATCAAAGATTGAATCTATTTCTGTGCAATGTGATCCATCTCTAGACCTTAAAATTAATGAATCAGAATTTAAAGGTGAAAAATTAGTGGAAAACCTATCAAATCTAGAATTACCTGTCTCTAGGTTAGATTTATAATCAAATAGGGGATCATCATGGAAAACGTGATAGTATTTGATATATGGGGTGATTACGGTTATTTTAGAAGGGGTTATACCACTACATCTACCCTATCTTATCCTTTTCCAAGTAGAACAACTTTATCCGGCATAATATCTGGAATTCTAGGATTTGAAAGGGACAGTTATTATGGATTATTTAAAGAATCTAACAGCGCTTTTGCTTTAGAAATAAATAATCCTTTAAAAAAGATGAGAATGAATCTGAATGTTATTGACACCAAGAAGGGATTTATACTTTCTGATAATAACGGACAGAGATCTCAGGTCCCTGCAGAATTTCTTAAAGATGTAAGTTATAGGATATATTTATGGCTGGAAGATATTCAAGTAATGGAAAATCTTTATAATTTATTACATGAACATAAATCAATTTATACTCCTTATCTGGGCATATCAGAATGTTTAGCTAACATATCACTTGTTGGAAATGGCATTATTAACTTAGAGAAAAATGAAGTAGAGCAAGGTGAAATTCCCATAAACAGCATAATCCCCAAAGATAAAGCTAAAATAAAGATAGAGCCAGGCAAAAAGTATGGAATGGTAAAATCACCATCATATATTAATTCAAAAAGAATTGTTGAAGGGTTTAGTGAATTTTATTACGAAGAAGAAGGGAAAGACATCTTAATTGTTGATGGAGAATATTATTCTGTCGGTGATTCAAATGTCATCTTCTTTTAATATAAAATCTCACCCAAATAAAACTCTGGAACTTCATCTAAACAATGTGGCAAATTTCAGTAAAAAGACTGTAGCGGAAAAGAATTTAAAAAACACAAAATTATACTCTGAAATTGCATTTATAATCGGTCTAACACATGATTTTGCAAAATCAACAACCTACTTTCAAGATTACCTGATTGACCACATTAAGACAGAGAAATCTCAACATGGCCTTTTATCTTCAATTTTTGGCTATTATTGTGTTAAAAATTATCTAAGTAACAGTGGTTTTGATGACTTTGATTATTTAGCATCTGTTGCCTGGATTGTTATATTAAGACATCATGGAAATATAAAAACCATAATGGGAACAGATGGAGAATCACGGAAACTTGAAGAAGGCTTGGAATTAGTTAACCAACAAATATCAAACATAAAAAAAAATAACTTAGCCGACTTGATAGCTATCTATAATAAATGGGATATCAATCTTGAAGAGTTTTTTACAGAGTTTAAAAATATTATTCGGAAAATTAAATTTGAGTTAAAAAAACTAACTAGAAATAAATCCCTTAAAAGCTATTTTACTATTTTATTCTTTTATTCTGTCCTTTTAGATGCAGATAAATTAGATGCATCTGAAACAAATACTCCAAATAGACTTGATATAAATGAAAACATAGTTGATGAATTTAAAGAGTTTAAATTTGGGAAAAATTCAGTGGGAATAAATAGAATAAGAGAAGAATCTTATTTAGAAGTTGTTAATTCTTTAAATAATTTTGATATAAATAAAGAACGGATTTTGTCATTGAATCTACCAACTGGGTGCGGAAAAACTCTTACAGGTCTCTCTTTTGGTTTGAAATTAAGAAAAAAAATAGAGGGCGAATTAGGATTTGTTCCTAGGATAATTTATTCTTTGCCATTTTTAAGCATAATTGATCAGAATGCGGATGTTTTTTCTGAAATTCTAGGAATTAATGATATGGGAGCATCTCAAGTACCTTCTAACTTGCTTTTAAAGCATCATCATTTAGCTGATATCAGTTACATTAGTGATGAAAATCTTGAGATGAATATGAACAAGTCAACGTTGTTAACTGAAAGTTGGTACTCTGAAATAATTATTACAACATTTATTCAGCTTTTTAACAGTTTAATAACTAATAAAAACCGATCTGCAAGGAAATTCCATAATATTGTAAACTCTATTTTAATTTTAGATGAAATACAATCAGTACCTTATGAGTATTGGGAATCTATCAATTTAATTCTAAAATATTTATGCAATGAATTTAATTGCTGGGTTGTATTGATGACGGCCACCGAGCCTTTAATTTTTAAATTAAATGATGAAATAAAACCACTAATCAAAAATAAAGACAAATATTTTAGCAATTTTAATAGATTAGATTATAAATTTAATCTTGAGCCTGAAAACTTTGATGATTTTAAGGAGAGGCTTTGGAATAAAATTCAAAAAAACCCGAATAAAGATATAATGGTAGTTTTAAACACAATCCACTCTTCTAAAGAACTCTATCAATATATATTGGATAAATTTGATGAAGAATATCGGGTAGATGATATTGGCATAGCCCATTTAACCGGCACAAAGTTAATAAATCTATCAACTTTGGTGATTCCAGATCATCGCCTGAAACGGATAAAAAGGATAAAAGAAGATGATGGAAAACGAAATATAATAATTTCTACCCAGCTTATTGAAGCAGGTGTGGATATAAGTGTTGATATTTTATTTAGAGATCTGGCACCTTTAGATAGCATAGTACAGGCTGCCGGCAGATGTAATCGAAATAATGAAAGAGTAAAAGGTAGTGTGGAAATTTTTATTCTAAATGAAAATAATGGTAGAAAATTCTATTCATATGTATACAATTCTACTCTTATAGAAGCTACTAAAGATGTAATAAATGAAAAGATAACCGAAGAAGAGAAAAGATTTAATATTTCGGCTATACCCACCTATTACAACTTTATTTTAGAGAGAGGCACTCAGGCACAATCTAAAAAGTTGATTGAATCTATAGAAAAACTGAATTTTTCTGAATTCAAGGCCCTATTTAAATTAATAAAAGGGAGTTATCCCAAATTGGATGTTTTCATAGAAGTCGACGAGAATGCTAAAATAGTATGGAATAATTTTAGACAAATTTCAGAGATCGAAGATAGATTTCGGAAAAAAGAAGAATTTGCAAAAATCAAATCAACTTTCTATAGCTATGTGGTATCTGTGGATCCTAAGAAACTTGGAAATATATTAATAGAAAATGAATGGTTAGGATATCTTGATAATGGAAGCTTAGAAAGAAAATATGATTTAGAAACAGGGTTTGTGGTCCATGATGAAGAAGAAGCTTTTATAATTTAATTAGGAGGAATTTTTTCTGAATGGTAAAATAAAAATAACAGGAGTAATGATCCAATACTATATAGCATGTAAACGTGAACTCTGGCTTTTTGCCAATCAAATTAATATGAACTACAATAATGAAGATATTTCCATTGGTCGCCTCATTCACGAAAGAAGCTATTCCCGGGAAAAAAAGAATATTAATTTAGGGGAAGTTTCATTTGATTTTATCAAGAAAGGCCAAGAAATGGCCATATTTGAGGTTAAAAAATCTAGTAAACTGGAAGAACCTGTACGCTGGCAGCTTTATTATTATTTATGGTATGTAAAAAAGTCGGGCAATGAAGTTAAAGGAGTGCTGGTCTATCCAGAGGAAAGAAAAAGGGAAAAATTAGAATTAACACCTGAAATCGAAGCTAAAATAGAAAATATGATAAAAGAAATAGAAAAAATAGTTTCTCAACCCATAATTCCTCCTGTAATTGTTAAACCTTACTGTAAAAGGTGCACTTATTACGAACTATGTTTTGTGTAGGTATCCCCATGAAAGACCCACTATATATAACATCCCATGGAATTTTGCTTAGAAAAGCAAATACACTTTATTTTATGAACGAAGAAGGAAAAAAAGCCCTGCCTATAAACAGTATTAATGAAATTCATTGCTATGGAAAAGTTTCCCTTAAATCGGGCGCTTCATCACTTTTAATGAAGCAAGGAATCCCTGTGAACTTCTACAATAAATATGGATACTATGAAGGCTCTCTTTATCCTAGAATTCAGCTTAACTCTGGATTGGTTGTGGTTAAACAATCTGAACATTATCTCGATCCAGAAAAGAGGGCTTATATTGCCAAAGAATTTGTTAAGGGTATCAAGAGTAATGTACTTCAAACTTTGAAATATTATAAAAAACGAGGCAAGGAGGTGGATATATTTATTGAAAACATCCAGAAAGAGAAGATTAATGGTGATGTCCCTCAAATAATGAGCAATGAAGGCAGGATATGGTCTAATTATTATCAGAGTTTTAATGAGATTCAAAATAAATTTGAAATGGGGAACAGGGAGATTCGGCCACCTACCAGTGAAATGAATGCTTTGATTTCTTTTGGTAACTCTTTACTTTATTCTAGTGCACTTTCTGAGATTTATAACACTTATTTACACCCTTCAATTAGTTTTCTGCATGAACCTTCTGAGAGACGTTTTTCCCTTGCCTTGGACATTGCCGACATATTTAAACCTATAATAGTAGAGAGAGTGATTTTTAAACTTTTGAATAATAATATGATAAATGAGAAGGATTTCGATAGAGATGTGGGAGTTCTTTTAAAGGATAAAGGTAAGAGGATTTTCCTCCAGGAGTATCAAAGTAAATTAGATACAACAATAAAACACCCCGAACTAAAAAGAAAGGTTTCTTATAAATATTTAATGAGATTAGAATGTTATAAACTTATTAAACATGTTTTAGGGGATAAAAACTATAAAAGCTTTAAGATGTGGTGGTAATGTACCTTTTTGTGGTGTACGATGTTGATGTGAGCCGGGTAAATAAGGTCCATAAGTTCTTAAGGACATTTTTGCACTGGAGACAGAACTCTGTTTTTGAAGGAGAAGTTACTTTATCTCAATTTAGAAGAATAACCGCTGGTTTAGAAGAAATTGTTGATGAAGACTTTGATTCTGTTATGATCTACAAATTACCCGATAAGTCCAGCTTTGAGCTGGAGATTATTGGTATTGAGAAAAACCCTATTGAACTAATTTTATAGTCAGCCTTTATATATAGACAACATTATTATAGGTTGACTAACATAACCCTATTTTTAAAGAATTTTGCGTCATTTTTTGGATTATTCCCGGAAAAATCGGCGCGGTTTAAAATGGACTTAATAGTCTGGAAATAAACCGAGATCTGGAAACAAAAAGGAGGCCTATAATGTTTAAAATGGACTTAATAGTCTGGAAATTATCAGTACTAATGGCCGGCCACCTACCTATGTTCCATGTTTAAAATGGACTTAATAGTCTGGAAATCTGCTTCCGGGTCTATTTTGAAGTAAGCATTGGAAGTGTTTAAAATGGACTTAATAGTCTGGAAATAAAGACCATGATATTCTTAGTATAATAGGATTCAATAGGTTTAAAATGGACTTAATAGTCTGGAAATCTATTACCAGTCTTAGGTGTTATTATTGGTAGTTTCAAATCATTACTAATATTCCTAGGATTAGTTAAAGGAGCTGAAGACGCCACCACACTTTCCACTATTAAATCCACTGTGGCGACTAAAGCCCGGGCTGCTGCTGATAAAATAGCAGGAGCTGCAAGAGCAATACATGCAGCTGCTACAGGTGCACATACTACTGTCACTGAAGTCGGAACCATGGCCACTATTAAAGCCACCCTGGCGCAGTGGAAATTAAACTTAGCATTTTTAGCTAACCCGGTTATGATTGTTGTTTTAGCTATTATTGCATTGGTTGCTATTTTAGCAGTGTTGTATCATAAAAACGAAACTGTCCGTAATGCGATTAACTGGTTATGGAGTGGTTTACAACAATTAGGCGGATACATTATGGGTGGTTTAACAGCCGCTTGGAATGCTATTGTGGGGACATTAACCTGGTTTTGGGGTGTGCTCACTAATGTGTGGGATGTTTTACAAAATAATCCTATAGCTCAAGTTGTCACGGCTTTACTGACTTTCACTAACCCTGTATTATTCGTTATAACTCATTTTGAATTAGTTAAAAGCGTAGTGCTCATGTTATGGGGTAAGCTTCAGGAATTCGCAGGTTATGTTTCTTCCGCTTTTATCAGTGCTTGGGATAGTATCACCACTGCATTATCACCCTTAATCACTGCTCTTAGTGGAGTGTGGGATGCTTTAATGAGATTATTCGGTGCTATGGGAGAGAATAAAGCAGAGGAAACTAGTAACACTTTCAGTATGTTAGCCGGTGCGGCCACAGCAGTATATAATGCTATTTCATGGTTAGCCGGAATACTCAGTGGCGCATTAAAACCAGTATTTGATGCATTATACCCTATCCTAGTTCAAATAGCAAATATAATTGGTGGTTACTTCGCTGCTGTATGGAAAACTATCAGTGGAGTGATCATGGCCGTGATTGGTCATTTCACTAGAGTAATCAATATCCTAACAGATCTAGTTGAAGGTAACATTACAGCTGGTGAAGCATTAGGTCAAATCTGGGAAAGCACTAAAACACTACTACTTGAGATAATAATGAGTATCTGGGAGGGTATTGGTCAATTTGTATTCCAGATGGTCCAGGCAGGTATAGATGCCGCCATGGGCTTTGTGAATAATATTATATCCTGGTTGATGCAGTTACCTGGACAATTATGGATGTGGTTACTACAAACCATCATACAAACTGTTACCTGGGCTTTGAATATCAGACAACAAGCAATTAATGCAGGAATTGGTTTCATAACTGGTTTGATTAACCATATACGAAATTTACCTGGTCAAATTTGGGCTTGGTTAGTTCTTGCAGCGCAAAGGATTGTTGCTTTTGCTAATGCTGCACGTGAAAGGGCTAGGCAGGCGGGGCTTCAAATATTGAATGGTATCTTGGATAATGTGAAAAAAGCACCTCAACGTGTATATGATGAATTACTTCGGATTGGTCAAAGAATACTGAGTGCAGGAGGATGGTTATTCGACCAAGCAAAAGCCTTGGGGCAAAGAATCTATAATGGATTATTAGCAGGTTTAGGAATATCCAGTCCTGGTTACATGTACTATGCTATGGCTGGAGAATTAGATCGCCTGGACCAGATTTTAGATGATAATCAAAAAATCTTAGGAGACAAAGCACAATCAATAGGAGATACTATTCAATCCAATTTCAACCCAAGCCTATCCCTAGTTGCCGACTTAAACACCACCCAAACACCAATAACAGAAGTCAGCATACCTGAAAATCATACTAGTAGCATCATAGAAGAAGCTAACCTCACACAAACAGGAGTAACCAGTGCCTATAACCTTATGGGCGCCGGAGTAACCAGTACCCTGACAAGTATGGTGAATAATGATAAATCATCCTGGCTAAAAATCAAAAACAATACAAATACACAATTAACAGCAATCCGGAACAGTACCAAAAATGTTACAGGTGAAATGATAGGTGCCTGGGATACTATGAAAGATGGTATCATCAGCAATGCAGAAAAAATCAGATCCACCAGCTCACAAAGAATACAAAGCCTAAGCATTAACATACGAACTTTTTATGATAAATTAATCCACCCACGAAAATGGTTCGCCGGACCCGCACCCAATAATAGTACAAATACCGGTACAAGTATAGCTCGTAGCATTAATTTTGCAGGACCTAATTCATCAGAAGACCTACTAGACAGTTTCCTATGGCATGAAGCACCATGCACTGATTGCTATGCCGGTGGCTGGAGTTTCAGCGAACCAAACAATACCCGGATACAGGACACCTTACATGGTTACAACGTATCATTGCCCGATATCACCGGATTAAATGTAGGTGACTTCAAAAACACTACCAATCCTCTCATGGGTAGTATGAAATTATTTGAAGCCGTGGCTGAAAACCTGATCAGTAAAACAGGGTATGATTTCTATTATAATGGTCGTTACAGTAACCTCGAAGCAATAGACCGTGGCCGTTTCAATTGTTGGGATGGTGCAGAAATCATGATTGGATTAGCAAATGCCATGGGTATCCCTGCTAGTATGATTTGGGGTAAATGGGGTAATATTGGACATGTGGCTGCTGTGGTTGGAGGCAAGATTTTTGATACTACTCAACGACAGAAAAGAGGTGTTTGGAGGGGTGCGCCGGGTGTTAGTTTCGGTGGTCCTGGTCCTCGTTCTAGGGGTTTCCAAGGTGATCCTGGTAATGGTAATGTTATTGAGTTGAAAGAAAAGATTGATTTGACTTTGACTGTTGATTTGGAGGGTGTTCCTGATGGTATTGATGAGAATAAGTTAATCCGAATCCTTAAAACAATGTTTACTGATAGTGATTTAGTTAAAAAATTAGTTAAGGATAGGAATTTCCAGGATTTATTAAAAATCGAATTAGCTAAGTCTAAAAACCGTACTAACAGAGCATCAGGGAGTATGTGATTAATATGAAAGAGTTTAAAACAAGCCCCACGGTTTGGAGTGTGGATGGGAATGTTATTGGTGAGGAGTTGGGTTATCTCAACAATTTACCAAAATATAATTCTCATTTTGCTAAAATAGTACAGGGAAATCCAGTGAATTTTGGTGGGTACAATCATAATAGTTTAGTGATGACTTTTGACACTGATAACTTATTAGACCGAGAAACCAGCCGAACCTTGAATGCAGCGAAATTCCCTGGGGGTAATTGTGTTGCGACAATTGTAGATAATCCAGATGGGTCAGGAGAGCAAGTTTTAGAATTAAATCCTGATGGCACAAGTCATGATTCCAGAGCAAGTATAGTTCAAGATACTGGTGGCATCCGATTAGGTATGGTTAAAGGAGGTTATTATACTGTCACCGGCCAAATATATGTGCCTTCGAGCACAGGGTTGAGTCCTAATCATAGCTCAGGGCTTAGAATATTATTTTTCAGGAGAGTAGGGGGTAATTATGCGTCTAACTCTTCTTTACAGCCTACCAGCACAAATCAATGGCAGAATTTAAATATATCTGATTTTATTAGTTCAGACCATACAGAATCATTTATCAGATTATATAATGGATTTAATACAGTGGGTAAAAAAGTTTATTTCAGACGGTTAAAAGTGCAACAAAGAAATATACTCACCCCTAATCAGGCCACAGGTACAGATACACTTGCAAATACAACAGGATTTGGTGGGCTTCAAGGAGGGGTATTTAGTAGTACAGAATGGAGTAGTGAAGGCGGTAGAAGTATTAAATGTGTTACTGAAGGGGTTAATGGACGTATGCAAATTTCTTTACCGGAACCGGTTAAGGGAGATATAACCTATCCTTTTGTTTTTGACTTTAAAGGAGAAAGCGGTAAAGAGTATTCCGTTCAATTAATATCGCATACTCCTTACAGTTTTTTATATAACACAGACCCTAATAATAACTTTACTGCAACAGGTGCTAATCAGACGATTTCTTATAATATCCCGGTAACTCAGGCACAATTAAACAGTTTAAATCCCGATACTGCTTTTTCATTATTGATTAGGCAGATAAGTTCAGGGGCAGGGGCTTTTTATGCGGATAAATTATACTTTTTAAAACCCCTTACAGGTTTTAGTCCAGGAGTTGAATAATTATGGTATTTACAACAAAATATCCAGGAACACTTGCCAGTGAGATAGGATACTATGACCAATACGGTAACGCAAGAGAAAGGCACTGGATAGACCTTAACAACCTTAAAACTGATGGGGCAACAGTAGCAACTTGTGGAACACTGACAATCGCCTCAAACGCAGGTACAATACATAAACCGGCCCGTATTCGAACCACTAATTATGGTTTCAATATCCACGGAAACGCTAAAATAAACAGTATACGGGCTGAATGGGATGAATATGTCAGAAACCCTACTGGTGGAACTACAGGAAATATTATAATCCCTAGTAAAGGAATCACAATCCTAAACGGTTTAGCTGGAAGTAACACGGTTGTTAAAACTGAATCAAGCCAAGTACCATCAACCAAAACTGCCCGTACAATGACTTTTTCAGGTTCAGAAATAAGTGGAACAAAACCATCCCATATAAATAATTCTGGTTTAGGAATATTCTTCAATCCAGCAATAAATACCTCTGGAAACACAGGAAGGATGTATGCTGGTTATATTAGGATGCGTGTAGATTTTGATATGCCTACTTATGCTCTTAGTGGGAGTATAACTCAAGATCCTATTCTAGGGGATGAAGTCACATATCAATTAGTTATCACTAATACAAATAATGCAAACCGGGATGTAGGAGTACCAGTAACAATATCACTACCTGCCGGTTTAACTGTTAAATCCTCATCTGGACATGGAACATTTAATACTGGGAATAACAAGTGGACCGCTCAAATTCAAAGCAATGGATCCGCAACATTAACCTTAATATTAAACACTACCAGCACCGGAAACAAAACAATCACAGCCTCCATAGATTCAGTAACCAGTCATGATAGTGTAACTCATGATTTCAATACTAGTCTAAGCAGGTCCACTAATGTTCAGGCAGCAACTTATACCCTGTCATCCTCCCTGGGCGGTAGTGTAACTGCTGGACAAGATATTACATTCACAGTAGAAGTATCTACTAACAGTCCCAGCATAACTAGTAAAAATGTAGAGGTTCCTGTAATCCCAGGTTTTACTTTTAAAAGTAGTAGTGGTGCAGGAAGCTATAATAGTGGTACTGGAATATGGAGTGCAGTATTTACTAATAAAACTAGTAGTCGTACTTTTGTTATGACTGCTGTATCAGCTGGAGATAAAACACATACAATAACTGTTGATGACACCACACTTAATAGGACAGTCACTGTAATTAGTGCTTCTATTACAGAAGTATTCTGGGCCTCAATCCCTTTAAGCGAGCAGGTGAAGAAGTATTTAGTCCCTGGTTTTAGTTATAGTATCATGGCCACGGTCCGATATACTGATACTGTATTGGGTGCTGTTTATGAAGGAGCATTTAATCACCGGTTATTCCTTAGAAAAAATGGTGTGAAAGTACAGGATGGTAGTAGATGGAGTTATAATAGTTTAACCCGCCGAGGGTTAAGTTTAATAGATTATGATCCCACTGCAACCTATGAAATAGGATTTAATGGAAATTATTTTGAAATAAGCCCTGAAACAGGACAAATTGAAATATTAGCATTAGAAATCAGAACCATTGGCTGGACCGATACCTATTCCCTTCCAGGATACTTAGTAGACGACCCACAATTACTCTTAGTTAACACTGAATATGCAATTATTAATGTACCTGCTAATGAGAAGATGAACATCACTTATCTTAGCGGGATGAATTGGGCCGGACATGAGAATGCACCCGACTTAATAATCAAAGGAATATCAATCCAAGGCGACATCGATATACCTGTCAATGTAGGACTGAATATAATCCTAAAAAATGGAACCGAACACAAAGAAACATCAACAATAATACCAGCAACACAAAACACCTTCCAATTAGGCGGACCACACGATAAATGGAGACTACAACACATTGATTTATCTAACCTGGAAGTAGGAATACAAATACAAAACC
>NPID01001187.1_pt2 | contig 15012 bp, 16 predicted proteins | sample 8637491 | NCBI WGS metagenome assembly NPID01 (sample SAMN07420843, study PRJNA396082) | bioreactor metagenome | isolation source: sample BA6 brine-fed electro-methanogenic bioreactor BA | place: Japan: Kochi | collected 2016-06-14 | reverse complement strand
ATTTATCGGGATGGTTACATGGTTAAGAACTATAAATCAACACTCAACACTCAACACTTCCATCCATAATCCATAATCACATAATCACATAGCACATAGCACATAACACACAGCACACAGCACATGTACTATATAACACATAGCACATAGCACACAGCACATAGCAAATATCAAATATCAGATCTTCCTTCCTTCCAAAGGGCATTGAAGGATTTCCGGGCCAATGGCGGAAGTTTGCGGTCGGGGCCCCATTGCGAGCCGGCAGTTTTCCGGAACATGAAATTGCGTACACCGAAGCCACCCATATCCATGTATTTCCGGCTCATCATCATCTTTTTCATGCCCCACATGCTTCGTTTTTCCGATCCTTTTACAAATCCCTGTTTAACCGAATCGCTGCGGTTGAGCAGAAGCAGTTTGTGCAGGGGAATATTGACCGGGCACACATCCGTGCAGGCCCCGCATAAGGTGGAGGCGAACGACAAATGTTTGTGGCTGGCCATTCCCTGCATATAGGGACTGATCACCGATCCGATAGGGCCGGTATAGGTGGTGTTGTATACATGTCCGCCGATATTCCGGTATACGGGGCAGGCATTGAGGCAGGCCCCGCAGCGTATGCACGACAGGGCAATGCGTTGCTGCTCTTTTTGGAGGACTTCCGTACGATTATTGTTCAGCAGTACCAGGTACATCTCCTCCGGGCCGTCGGGTTCCGAATCGCGTTTCGGACCACTTACAATGGAGCTGTATGCGGTAAGTTTCTGGCCGGTTCCGTAAGAAGCCAGCAGCGGCCAAAACAGGTCGAGATCCACGATAGACGGAATGATCTTTTCGATCCCGGCCACCGCAATATGCACCCGCGGAAAGGCCATGGACATGATGCCGTTGCCCTCGTTTTCGGTCAGGGCTACCGAACCGGTATCGGCGAGCAGGAAATTTGCCCCGGTGATCCCGATGTCGGCCGAAATGAAATTCTTCCGCAATTCCTTCCTGACAAATTCCGTGATCTCTTCCGGGCTGCTGTTCTTATCCAGGTCGAAAAGATTGCAGAACAATTCGGCAATGTCTTCCTTCGATTTCTGCATAACCGGCGTTACAATATGGTAGGGTTTTTCGCCGGAGAGCTGGGCAATATATTCTCCCAGGTCGGTCTCAAGTACACTGAGCCCCTTTGATTCCAGGGCCTCATTGATCCCGATCTCTTCCGTGGTCATGGATTTGGATTTTACCACTTCCTTTGCAGATCTTTTTTCGGCGATCTTCAGGATTTCCCGAACAGCCTCCCGGGCATCCTGGGCCCAGATGATCTTTCCGCCATTCTTAGTGAACTTTGATTCAAATTCGATCAGGTATTTTTCCAGGTCGTTGATGACCTTATATTTAAGGTGGGCAGCCCGTTTACGGGCAAGGTCAATGTTGCTGAATTGTTGTTTGCCTTCAACAACAGCCTGATCGTAACGGGAGATATTGAAATTAATGGTTTTCCGGTGGTCCTTGTCAAAGGCTTTTTTCCGGGCATCCGATAAAAATTTCTTTGCTAATTCTCCCATCGTACGCTGCTTTTATACTCTATTCGATATTTTTTCCACCCTGCGTTCGTGCCGTCCTCCTTCAAAATCGGTATTGAGGAAATTCATGAGCATTTCCAGGGCTACTTCATTTGAAACAAACCTTCCCGGCAGGGAAATGATATTGGCATTATTATGTGCCCGGGCCAGCATGGCCTGTTCCGGCGACCAGCATAAGGCCGCACGCACACCGGGGTATTTGTTGGCCGTCATCTGCGCTCCGTTGCCGCTTCCGCACAAAATGATCCCCATCGGAAATTCACCTTTGTTCACGGCACTGGCCAGCGGATGGATGAAATCCGGATAATCGACACTTTCCTCCGAATACGTACCCATATCCTTCACCCGGTAACCCAGTTCTTCAAGCTTGTTCTTCAGGAATTCCTTCATTTCATAGCCTCCGTGATCGCACGCTATGGGTATTATTTGCTGTTTATCTGCCATCCAGTTACTTTTTCATACAAAAGTAGCCATTTTTGAGGCGTAAAAAAAAGTACATTATCGGAACGATCACACTTATAAACAAAGCATGGTTAATAAGCCCAAAACTCCGTTATTAAATAATAAAACATTCGTGCTTTTCAACAAATTTGTTCCCTGTTTCATTCCATCGTAAAAGAAATCGACAAAATATCAGTATTTATGAGGATGAAATGAACAGGAAAAAGCAGTTAATTTCAGGAATAAATATTCACATGTACGCGTATTCACAATTTGTCAATAACTTTGTAAGTTGCTATTATAAAAGAGATTCTTTTTATTTATGCGTTAGTGCAATTGTTAATAAAACTGTATAAGTTTGTTTGTCAAGAAAACGGCAAAAAAGTTTTACAACATCCTAACAGGATATATACATTAAGGATTTTATTTAAAAAGAATATAATATTATAACATTGTTAATAAAGCGCCATGGACTACAGGGATGAAATACTGAAGCTGAAGAAAAAGAAGAAGGCCGTATTGCTGGCTCACTATTACCAGGTACCCGAAATACAGGATATAGCCGATTATGTGGGCGACAGCCTGGGCTTGTCGCAACAGGCTTCACAGGCCAATGCCGATGTGATCGTTTTTGCCGGTGTGCATTTCATGGCTGAAACGGCCAAGATCCTGAGTCCTTCATCAAAAGTACTGCTTCCCGACCTGGAAGCGGGATGCTCCCTGGCCGATTCCTGTCCGCCGAATGAATTTGCCGCCTTCAAAGCAAAGTACCCCGACCATATCGTGATCTCCTACATCAACTGCAGTGCCGCCATCAAAACCATGTCGGATGTGATCTGCACTTCAGGAAATGCGAAGCAGATCGTGGAATCTTTTCCGAAGGATCAAAAGATCATTTTTGCACCCGACAAAAACCTGGGCGGATATATCAATAGCATCACCGGAAGGGATATGGTATTGTGGGACGGGACCTGTGAGGTTCATGATGTTCTGAAAACCGAAGCCATTATCGAACTCAAAGCTGCCCACCCCGATGCCAAGCTGGTAGCCCATCCCGAATGCAAGGCACTGGTGCTGGAACTGGCGGATTATGTCGGGTCCACTACAGCCATGCTGAATTTCACTTCGAGCGATAATGCCCAAAAATATATCGTGGCCACGGAAACCGGAATTCTGCATCAGATGAGCAAGAATTCGCCGGATAAGGAATTCATCATTGTCCCGACCGATGAAACCTGCTCCTGCAACGATTGCCCCTACATGAAAATGAATACCATGGAGAAATTATACCGTTGCATGCTGAACGAAAGCCCGGAGATCATCCTCGATGAGAAAACCATTGAACAAGCCTTAAAACCCATCGAACGCATGCTGGATATTTCCAGGAAATTAAACCTGATCAAATGAAGGTCAATAAACATATCCTGGTTCTTTTTCTGAGCCTATTATCCCTGCAGCTGTTTTCGCAGGAAGGCCTTCCTGACGGACCGGCCGTGTTTTACCATCCCAACGGGGAGATCAGCAGCGAAGGCTTTATCAAGAACGGGAAACCCGAAGGCTATTGGAAGACTTATAATGAAGAAGGTGTGCTTATTTCGGAAGGCAACCGCCTGAACCACCTCCTCGACAGCCTGTGGCGCTTTTATGACGACAGCGGCAGGATCAAGATGGAGATCCACTACGTGGAAGGAAAGAAAAACGGCATCAGGACCACCTACCGGGAAAATGAAAAACTGGAAGAGAATTTTGTAAATGACCTGAAACAGGGGATCAGCAGTTATTATTACCCGGAAGGAGAGCTCAAGAAAACAGTGAATTTCGTCGATGGTCTTGAAGATGGCATAGCGAAAGAATATGCCAAAGACGGCCGCATCATTCAGATCATCACCTACCGGAAAGGCTTTATTGCCAACCGCGAGAGGATCAACCGCTACGATAGTGAAGGCAAGAAACACGGGAACTGGAAGTATTTTTACGAGAACGGGAACCTGCAACTGGAATGCATTTACAAACACGGGCTCCGGAACGGCTATTATAAAGAATACGACCGGAACGGCAACCTGGTAAGTGCCTTTAAATATGTGGAAGGAGAAAAGCAGGACGTAGTTCCTGAATTTACAAAGCTGGATGTAAAAACAGAATACTATCCCAGCGGTAAAGTCAGGATCAGGGCTACTTACAAAGATGATAAACCTGAAGGCGTATGGAGGGAATATGATGAAAACGGCGAGATCGAAGTTTCCTATATTTACAAAAACGGGATCATCGTCGGGGAAGGAATTATCACCGAACAGGGCGAAAAAAACGGCTACTGGAAAGAATATTTCGACAATGGTATTTTAAAGGGTGAAGGCCGCTATAAAAACGATGTCAGGGTGGGTGCCTGGACTTATTACCACCAGAACGGCGAAATTGAACAGTCGGGGGCCTACGACAGCCTCGGTCGCCTGGAAGGGGAGTGGAACTGGTATTATTCTTCAGGTGTACTCCTGCGAACCGAACAATTTGAGGAAGGCCTGGCCCAGGGAAACATGAAAGAATATGATGAGCTCGGCAATCTTATCGTGGAAGGGAATTTTTACAAGGGGATGGAAGATGGTAGCTGGTATTATAATATCGGCGACCACCGCGAAGAGGGTGAATATATCGAAGGCATGCGCGATGGCGAATGGGTTTCGTATTATCCCGGAGGGAAAATAAAGTTCAAAGGTCGTTTTATCGAAGACAATCCCCACGGGGAACATGTATGGTACTGGGACAACGGAAAAATGAAAGATAAGGGATCGTATATCATGGGCAGGAAACACGGCGACTGGACAACCTACAATTACGATGGTTCGCCCTTTCTGGTGATCACTTACGAGAACGGTGTTGAAAAGAAATATGACGGAATGAGCATACTTCCTGAATTCGATCCTGAAGGAAGTGAATAATTCGTAATTTTACGCCCACAAAACTAAATAAGGAGGAAACAATGTACAAAAACATCTTATTGATCTTAGTCGCTGCCGTATTTGCCATTTCTTGCAATAATCAGGCAACGACCAATGATGAGCAAACCGCCCAGGAAGAAGAAGTTGTGGTGGTTAAAGAAGAACCCACAATGCTCAGCCTGGCCGATTTTCAAGCTCAGGCAGAAAACCTCGTCGGAAAGGAAGTGATCCTGGAAGGCGATGTGATCCATGTTTGCAAGCATGGTGGTAAAAAAATGTTCATCACCGCCGACGATCCCGATGTAAGGATCAAGATCACCACCGATGGCGAAATGGTCGCTGCATTCGACACTGAGCTCGAAGGAAGCCATGTGAAAGTACACGGTATCGTGGAAGCCATCGAATCAGAAGTGGTTGGTGAAGGCGAGCACGCCGACGAAGGCGAACATGAAAATGACGAAGATCACGTCAATCATTATCACAAACCCCAGTATTCGGTAGCCGTTCTCGATTATACCGTTGAACAGGCAGAACCTGATGGTGAGTAATAACTTGATTTTCAGTTAAAAAACAATGAAAAATCAGTGGTCTTGTGTAAGCATTCCACTGGTTTTTCATTTACACATGCAGCCATGAAGAAGTGGAGAAAATGGTTCAGGACCATACACCGTGACTTTGGTTACCTTTTTTTCGGGGTCACCCTGGTGTATGCTGTATCGGGTATTGCCATCAACCACCTCGACGACTGGAACCCCAATTACATCATCACCACAAAGAATATCGAGACCGGCCTTGACAAGAGTGTTGAGAAGGCCGATATCATTGAGATGCTGAAAGGCCATAAGGAAGACCGGAATTACAAGAACCATTATTTCCCGGCAGAAAACCAGCTGAAGATCTTCCTGAAGAACGGAACGGTATATGTTGACCTGAACAGCGGCAGGGGCTTGATCGAAAAAAGCATCCGGAGGCCGGTTTTCCGGGAGATGAACTATCTTCATTATAACCCGGTAAAGTACTGGACATGGTTCTCCGACCTTTATGCCGCAGCCCTCATTGCCCTGGCCATAACGGGCCTCTTCCTGGTAAGGGGGAAGAAGGGGATCACCGGGCGCGGCGCCTGGCTCACCATCCTGGGTATTCTCATTCCACTGATCTTTTTATTCATTTACTATTACTAAGATGCAGGAACTGATCTTTTTCATCGTTTTTATCGTGTGGTATATCGGTGCCGTGATCGTATCCGAACGCATCGGGAAGAAGAGCAGGCTGGGCGAAGAGTGGACCTTCTTTATCAGTTTTATGCTTACTCCCGTAATAGGCTGGATCCTGGCCGGATCCATGAAAAACAAAGTTTAATCTTTCCCCCGGATGAATACGTCCATGGTTGTTTTGCGGTCTTTGCGCAATTGTTCCGCCAGGGCATCAAGATCATCAAATTTCACTTCATCACGAATACGGTCCACAAAATAAATGGTGATGGTATCCCCGTATATTTCTTCGTCGAAAGCAAAAATGTGTACCTCGATGGTTAGATCGCTGTGGTTGATGGTAGGCCGGAAACCGATATTGCCCATTCCTTCGTACATCGCGCCGTTCCAGAGCACCCGGCAGGCATATACCCCGATGGCGGTGATGAGCTTATATTCATCTTCAAGCTCAATATTGGCCGTGGGAAAACCGATCTTGCGGCCGATCTTGTTCCCGGGAACTACCTTGCCTGTAATGCTGTATTCATAGCCCAGCAACTCGTTGGCTTCCCGGATACGGCCTTCTTTCAGCGCATTCCTGATCTTGGTGGAGCTAACGGCGATATTGTTGATATCCTGCACCGGGATCTGTTCCACGCCGAAGCCATATTTTTCCGATAATTTCAGCAGTTCCTCAAAAGATCCTTCACGGTTTTTCCCGAAATGGTGGTCATAACCCACCACCAGTTCTTTCACCCCGATCGTATCCACTAAAACATTCCTAACAAATCCGGCAGCATCGGTTGAGGCAAATTCACGCGTGAAAGGGATGATCAGCAAATGATCAATGCCATAGCTTTCGATGAGATCGTATTTTCGTTCCTGGTTATTGATGAATTTCAAATCTTTGCTGTCGGGATGGATGACCAGCCGCGGGTGCGGATGGAAGGTTACCACCACGGTTTCCCCTTTTTTTTCGCGGGCGATCCTGTTCATGCGCTCAAAGATCTTACTATGGCCGATATGCACACCATCGAAAGTCCCCACGGTCACCACCGGGTTCGTCGCTTCTCCAAATTCTTCCAGTCCGTGGTATATTTTCACGCTTACAGCAGTTTTTTAGTGATGAGGTATTCGGCGATCTGTACCGCATTGGTGGCGGCACCCTTGCGGAGGTTATCGGATACGATCCACAGGTTGAGGGCCTTGTCGAGAGAAAGGTCGCGACGGATTCGGCCTACGAAAACCTCATCCTTCCCTTCGGCCTCCAGGGGCATGGGATAAATGTTGTTTTCACCATCGTCCTGCACGACAAGACCGGGCGTTTCCTGCAATAGTTTCCGTATGTCAGCGATCTCGAAATCCTGTTTCAGTTCGGCATTTACGGCTTCGGAATGGCCCCCGAAAACGGGCACTCTCACCACCGTGGCCGTAATGGCGATATCGTCATCATCCAGGATCTTGCGGGTTTCGTCGACCAGTTTTTGTTCTTCGCTGGTGTACCCGTTTTCGAGGAAAACACCGCCATGGGGCAGCAGGTTTTTATCAATGCGATGCGGATAAGCCTTGTCGCCTTCCCTGCCCTTGCGTTCATTCACGAGCTGGTCGACCGCTTTCTTTCCCGATCCGGTTACCGACTGGTAAGTGGAGATCACCAGGCGGCGGAGGCCGTAGCGGCGATGCAGGGGATACAGGGCCAGCACCATTTGTATGGTGGAACAATTGGGATTGGCAATGATATAGGTGTCCTTACGGATGGTATTGGCATTGATCTCCGGCACCACCAGGGGGATGTGTTTTTCTTTCCGCCACGCGGAAGAATTATCGATCACAAAGCATTTTGCTGCCGCGAATTCAGGGGCCCAGCGGCGGGAAACTTCCGCCCCCGCGGAAAAAATGGCAATATCCGGTTCGCTTCTGAGGGCTTCATCCATCGTTCGGATATTCCATTCCCTGCCATTGAAGCTCACTTTTTTGCCCGCCGAACGTTCGGAAGCAGCCGGGATCAACTCAACATCCCGGAAGATCCTGCTTGCTTCGAGAACTTTCAGCATTACGCTGCCTACCAGGCCGGTAGCTCCTGCAATGACAATTTTCATGGTATTTTCTTTTAAAAAACGAAGGACATTTCCCTCAAAAAGGTATTAACCAATAGAGACCAACAAAAATACAAATTCGATGCATTACACAAATTTTATTAAAGTTTGCGTTTTCCTGACCGCTATTCTTCCGTGTTTTTGCCATGCCCAGCTCGTCGAGGATTTTTCGGATGGAAACATCAGCCATAACCCGGCATGGAAGGGCAATACGGAATCTTTTAAGGTGAATGATGACGGGCAATTGCAGCTCGATGCCGACGGGGCCGGGGAAGCCATGCTGTTTACTCCCGTCGGGGCTTCGGAAAGCATGGAATGGCAGATCTGGGTCAGGCAGTCGTTCAGCCCGTCGGGCAACAACCACAGCCGGGTATATCTTTATTCCGGACAGGAATTCACCTCCTGTACCCCTGACGGGATATTCCTGCAGCTGGGCGAAGGCGGTTCCGATGATGCCGTAAGGCTATACAGGCAGACCGGGGGAGACACCACCTGCCTGCTCAAGGGTGCTTCCGGGGCGATCGCTTCTTCCTTTAAGCTTGCACTAAAGGTCACCTGGTCGGAGAATCAGTGGAAGCTCTTCTCGGATTATTCGGGAGGCGAAAATCATGTTCTGGAAGCCAGCGCTACAGACCTTTTCGAGCCTGCCGACGGCTATTTCGGATTGGTGTGCAAATACACCAGCAGCAATGCCACCAAATTTTATTTCGACGATATCTATGCCGGGCCGGAGATCGTGGATACCCTGAAGCCCCAGGTGAACGGGATCAGCCTGCTGTTGCCCGACCTTATCCGCGTCAGCTTCAGCGAGATCATGGATGAAGAAAGCTCGGAAACGGCATCCCATTATCGTATTGGAAATCCGCCCCTGCATCCTGCCAGTGTTTATACCGATGATGAAGACCCGCTCTCGGTGTTCCTCGAATTGGCCGACAGCCTTCCATTTGCCGAAGAAGTACAGATTGAAATAGGAAATATTTCCGACCTGGCCGGAAATACCATGATCCCCTGGCAGGGCAGTATTTCCTGGTATGAGGCTGCCCGCTACGATATTGTTATCAATGAGATCATGGCCGATCCTTCACCGGCGGTATTATTGCCCGAACAGGAATACCTGGAATTGTACAACAGGACTTCCCTGCCGGTCGATCTCTCGGGATGGGCCCTCTATATCGGGGAGAGTGAAAAACCCCTTGAGGGGGCCGGTATCGGTCCGGGAGGCTACCTCCTCATCGGGCATGAAGATGCGGAGAATGATATGAAGGCCTACGGTGATTTTTATGGCCTTGAAAGTTTTTCCCTCTCCAATGCGGGGCAGAACATTCTCCTGGTCGATGACCGGGGCGTATATATTTCGGGGGTCGGCTATGATGAATCCTGGTACAGGGATGATGACAAGTCGGACGGCGGATGGTCGCTGGAACAGATCGATCCGGAAAATCCCTGTGTGGGAGCTGCAAACTGGAAGGCTTCCAAAGCTGCTGAGGGCGGCAGTCCGGGGAAGTTAAATGCTGTTGACGGCGAATACCTCCTCGCACCTTCGCTCAGGCATATTTGTGTGCTGGATTCCCTGCGCATACGACTGGAATTCAACCAGTCGCTGGGAACGGAGATCATCGGCATGCCGGAAGCTTTTATGATCGGACAGGGGATGGGGGCTGCCAGCGCCATCCTTCCCGAAGATCCCTGGTATACCACTTTTATCCTCTATCCGCCAATGCCCCTTCAAAGCGGCATGGTGTACAGCCTGGATTTTCATTCGGAAATTGCAAACTGCATGGGCGATACCACTTTTCTTTCCCTTGAAACGGGGGTTGGATTGAGTGAATTTCCCGCCGGGGGCGAATTGGTGATCAACGAGATCCTCTTCAATCCCTTTCCCGGGGGGGATGATTATGTGGAGGTGTATAACCGCTCCGAAAAAGTGATCAGCCTCTGGGGATTGCAGCTGGCATCCATAAAGATTGATCCGCCTTCACCCCCCGATACCAGCATGGAAGGCCTGTACACCGAATGCCGGGTGTTATTGCCGGGAGAATATGCCCTTTTCTGCAAAGACTTCAGTGCCATCGATCGCTTTTACGATTGCCCCGGCGACAAAGGGGTGCAATTACTGGAATCTTTTCCGGCCTTCAACAGTGAGTCGGGTACCGTGGCCCTTTTTGGTCCGGAAATGGAACTGATCGACCAGTTTAGCTATCATGAAGACATGCATTTTCCCCTGCTGAACTCGGTGAAGGGGGTATCGCTTGAACGCCTTCATTATGATCGGGCATCCACGGACGATGGAAACTGGCATTCTGCCTCCCAGCTCAGCGGTTTCGGAACACCGGGCTACCGGAACTCCCAGTTCAGCGAGTACATCGGCCATGAAAATAAGCTGGACATCGAACCCAGGATCTTTTCACCCGGCTACGATGGCAGGGATGACCATGTAAGCATTGGCATTCCTGATGCGGAGGCAGGATCCATGGCCAGGATCATGATCTTCAATGCAGAAGGACAAGTGGTAAGGATGCTGGTGAACAATGAGCTCCTGGGAACACAGGCAGTATATTCCTGGGACGGCACTACCGACAGCAGGCAAAAGGCCACTGCCGGCATTTATGTGGTGCTGGCCGAAATAAGCGGCATCACCGGCAAGGTAAAGCGGTATAAGGAAAGTGTTGTGATCGCAATAAACTGATCAGTTGTTTTTCAGTATACTGAACTGCACATAGGTTTGCAGGTACATATTCCGCACCACCCCATCGATGTACTTGTAGTTTTTCCGGTAAATGGAAGTAAGCCCGGTGGTCAGGCTCAGGCCCAGGTTGATCCTTCTGCCGGTAACATAGGTTGTTCCCAGCATCAGGCCGTAATCCCATTTGTTCAGCTCATGGCTCTGGTCAAAAGGTTCATCCGTTACATTGGTGAACGGGCTTTTGGGGTCACCCACTTCAATATCGGCGGTTCCCGTATTCTTACCGCTGACCAGGTAAGATACATAGCCCCCAAAATTCAGCAGGAAACGCCGGCTCAGTTTATACGAAACATAGAGCGGAATGTCGATATAGCGGTTATCGAATTTCCCGTCGACCCAGCCACGATAACTGGTATGGGCTTCCGAAGGAATAGTGTCGGTTGGGGTGATGGTGTTGTACTTATAGATGGTATCGCCCGAAGTAGGGGTATGGAAGCTTGCACCTTTATAGGAATACAGGAACTCTCCGTTCAATATCCAGCGTGTTCCGAGGTCGTAGGAAAAATACATCCCGATCAGGGGTCCTACGCCAACACTGCCTTTGGCGCCTTTTTCGGCTACTCCTACGGGCGTACCGATATTCAGTCCGCCTTTCAGGCCGAACTCCATTTCCTGAGCGTACATGTTTCCCAGGCAGAACCACAGTATTGTGGCTGTCAGAATAATGTGTTTCATAAGTCGTTCGCGGGCTAAAATAGCCAAATTATTTAATATCACTCAAATATGAGGTCAAAATCATCGGCATAGATGGTGCTACCCACGCCTCCGAGGAAATATTCCCCACCGGCGCTGGCTGCAAATACCATATCGATGGTATCGGGATCCCCGCTCAGGAAATACTCGAATTCCAGGTCGAAAAAGGTATAGTCGGCGATGGTTTCGGTGGTGCGGTAAATGGCTTCACCCACTTTTTCGCGTTCGCCGGTGTTAAAGTTCCAGCGGGTCAACGAAGTCCTGATCTCGCAGGAGTCGCCTCCCACGGGAATGTATTTATACCAGCCCTGGAAACGGACCGGCCTTGATTTATAGGGTACGCCGATGATCATGCTTTCCAGGGGATTGTTGAGGTCAACGCTGAAGATACCGGTAGAAAGGCTGCCGGTAAGCAGAGGCATGCCAATCGCTTCGTTGGTTACTGCCTTGGCAGCATAGTTTCCGGAATAGGCATCGTCGGTTTTAAAGAGCAGCTGCGGGTACACATCCGGGTTCAGGTCGGTAACTTTATTGGCTGAGGTCCATACGCCTTCCGGCCAGGGACTTTCATAATTCTGGTACTGGATCCATTCTTCCATGTTCATGTTGGGCAGAACGTTTTTGGCCCGGGTGGTGAATTCCTTCACCGCCGAATTCCCGCTTTGCCCGTTGGCGTTGTAAGCCCGCATGCGAACATAATAGGTAGTACTGGTGTTCAGACCCTCGACAACGAACATGCCGTCGATCTCCACTTCCTTGTTGTTGTAATCCGGCAGAATATTGCTGAAATCCTGATCGGTGGCCACATCGGTAACATAGCCCTGGGCACCGGTCACCCCGATCCAGTTCACATAAAAATAATCCCCGTAAACATGAAGGGCTTCTCTGACTGTCGGTGCTGAAGGAAGGTTTGATTCTTCCTCTTCATCGTCTTTTTTGCAGGACGTAAAGATCATTGCGACCGCCAATAAAGCGATCATTACAGATTGTAATTTATTGATTTTCATAATGTAAGATCTTGGTGTTTATTTGCTGATCATAAAACTTCCATTGCTCAGGGGAATGTTGTTTTCCGTCAGGCTGAAGAAATACTGCCCGGCGGGTAGCTGACTGACATCCACCCTGGCTTCATTTCCTGAAACAGCGGTGGTGATCACCCGGCGGCCATCCCGGGCAAAAATGCTGAGTTCGGCCTGCACGCTGCGTTCGAATTGCAGCTTGAGCGTTTCTCCGGCAGGATTGGGGAAAAGCTTTGTTTCGAGCAGGGAAACGGGTTCGCTGATGCCCAGCTCATATTCGAAGGCCAGGTTATCGATATACATGTACGATTCGGCATTGGGGTTGATCATATTGGAGGAAACAACGTTCACGTTCATGGTATCCGGAGTGGTAATGGTATCGTTGAAATAGATCATCACCGTGAAATTGGTCCAGCTATCCACGGTTTCCGTGCTGAACATGCCACCGTATCCGATGGTATCCCTTTTTCCCTTGGCAGGAAGGTATTTGGTGAAAATGGCGACAACCATGGTAGAGTCACCGGCAGCCGGATAGTTCTTATAGCTTCCGGTAAGGGCCTGCGGGCGGCTGCTGAAGGGGATCCCGCCTTCAAGAGTGGCTGTGTTGTTAACATAGTCTACCACAAAAGTTCCGAGTGTGACCACACCGGGAATCACAAATTCACCGTCGGTAGCTGCATTGAGGACTTTCGATTCCAGGAAAGCAGATTTACTGCCTTCTGCGGCATCGTCGGAGGGCATGACCGGGGTCAGGCCGAAAAGTGACAGCACGGCATTGGGGTTGTCCCAGCCTACAGGGTACTGAAAGCCGAGAAGTTCGTGGGTTTGCCAGTCTTCAAAACCCCCGTTGGGAATCTGTTCCTGGGCTTTGGTGAAGCCTGCGAGGAAAACGAATGTGATCAAAAAGAGTAGTGTTTTTTTCATATTGCTTACGATTTGTTTTTCATATTCGGGCTTAAAGATAAATAATAATTTTTGGCGGGTCAGCAATTTATTTGCCTGCAAGGTGCCAATTTTCCCTGCAACAAATTGACAGAATGTCCTTTGGCCCTTTAACAATTCTTAAGTAGAATTATGCTTAATTAAAATATGATAAGGCTATAATGTGTTATACTTGAAGCCGGAAAACCAGGGCCATTGTTGTGAAAAAGATCATCATATTCAGCACCTTAATACCATGGTATGTTATGCTTACGGGCCAGAACATCCCCGACAGCCTGTATTCTTTTTCCGGCTATGTATTGCATGCCACCGACAGCATTCCCATTCGCAATGCCCATATTTTAAACCTGGACAAGGGCACGGGAACCATTTCGGGTGAAGACGGAAGTTTCTTTTTGCTGGTCAGGGAAAACGATTCCCTGAAGTTCAGTTGCGTGGGCTTCCGCGACCGCTATATGGTCATGAACGCTGCAATGATGCGCAGGGGGATCCGTGTTTTATTGCAGGCCGATACCATACAGATGGCGGAGGTACGCATTTCCCCCCTTCCTCCCCGCCATCTTTTTCCCACGGTTTTCTTAAAAACCAAACTGCCCGAACCGGAACGCATGGAGTTGAACCTGCTTCCCATGATCAAGTCTGATCCCGGGAATGTCCCGGCCACAGGCATCCATTTCACGGGCCCGGTACAATTGCTCTACAATGCCTTCAACAAAAAAGCCCGCCTCAGCCGCAAACTCAGAAACAACCGAAAAAAATACGCCCCATACCTCAGGCCGGAAGCGGGGGATAGTTTGGTTTGGGAAGAGCAGTAATTATTTAAAGTACTTAAAGTACTTAAAGTACTTAAAGTATTTAAAGTACTTGAAGTACTTGGGGTACTTGGGGTTATATATTGGTTATTTTGGTTTTTTCAGTTGTTTCAAATACTTAAAAATCTAAATCAATATTTACGTTTTTGTCTTTGAGAGTTTTTGGGTGATTGCTGTAAACATGGCAAATAGTTCTTTTGATTCTCTGTACAATTCTTGAATACCGATATGATTTTGCTTTTTGGATTCCAGAAGAAGTTCGATCCAATAAATTGTTTCATTTGCTTCTGCCTGGCAAATCTTAATTCTGTTCAGGAAATCAGCTTTGCTTCTTGAACTGTTAGCCTCCCTGTAGTTTGCTCCTATACTGGTTCCGGCCTTAACCAATTGATTTCGAATGATATTATTTTCAAGGGTATTTGGTATTCTGCATGATAAACGAATAACCTTGATTGCAAATGATTTTGTGCGTAACTCCAGGGCTTTTCCAAATTCTTTATTGGTCATTTCAGTCTTATTAATTTTTATATAGTATTAATTTTTAATCAGCCACTTCAAGCACTCCAAGCACT
>NPID01005328.1_pt1 | contig 15020 bp, 14 predicted proteins | sample 8637491 | NCBI WGS metagenome assembly NPID01 (sample SAMN07420843, study PRJNA396082) | bioreactor metagenome | isolation source: sample BA6 brine-fed electro-methanogenic bioreactor BA | place: Japan: Kochi | collected 2016-06-14 | reverse complement strand
GATCAACTGGGTCTCCCGCCAGGTGCCGAAGGAGTTGGTCGCACCCTCTCCGGACTGGCTGAACCCCGACTTCAAGTAAGCGGGCGGAGCACCGGAGCCGGGCGGCAGCGGGGGGTGCCGCCCGGTCCGGCGCCAGGGATGGCGCTCCCTCCACACAAGCCCCCGCCGCACTCTTGAAGGCAAGGATTTCGAGCGATATGAACGCTGCCAACCAAAGCAAGCAGACCCTCATCATCGGGGTCCTGACGCTGGCCTCCCTCGCGTTGCTGGCCGTCATCTACTTCACGCCGGTCTGGTGGGTGGCCCTGAAGGCGCCCAACTACCCAGAGCACACCTTCCCGGACGGCATCCGCATCCACTTCCACGTGGATGGCGTGTTCAACGGCTGCAAGGCGCGCGTATCCGAGGAGGTGGCGGAGAGCGAGGCGCTGGACTGCAAGCACGAGATGGACACCATCAACCACTATGTGGGGATGTACCCCATCTCCGCCGGCGCCCCGGTGGAGCGGGCGGTATCGCCCTTTGTCTTCACCCTGCTCGGCGTGATGCTGGTGGCCTTTGTCATGCCGGGGCGAAAATCCCGCACGGCGGTTCTGCTGGCGGGATCCCTTGCCATCGCCGGGTGGATGAGCGTTGCCCTCTACAGCGAGGGAGGCTTCAAGTACACCTCACCCGGCTACCAGTCGGACGTCATGGAGACCCTCGATCTGGATCGTGAGGATGTGGCGGACTGGAGCGGCCTGATGGCGGTGGAGGAGAGCTACTTCGAGGCGCTGGGACGCTACTTCCCCGGCCAGGACATGGCAGAGCGCGTGCAGCTCATTGTCAACATCGTCCAGGGGGTCTTTGTCGCGATGCTGGTCGCCATGGCGGTGCTGGTAGTGGGGGCCTGGAAGTGGAAGCCCTTCTACTGGCTGCTCATCGCCGTGCCGATGCTGCTGCCGCTGTTCTTCATCATCGACTACTCCGGCTGGCTGTGGTGGTTCGGCCACAACCTGAGCAGCATGGGCGCCTTCACGGTGAAGCCCTTCATGCCCACCGTGTTCGGTGACGGCAAGGTGGCCCAGTTCTCCACCCACTCCTATCCCTCCACGGGCTTCGGGTTGATGATGGCCTCATCCTTCCTCCTGCTGATCGCCGCATTGCTGCGGAGCCGGCAGATGCGTCGTGGTGGGTTCAAGGTCTGAGGACAATTCCGTGCCGGCACTTAGCGGAAGGTTTCTGCTCCTGGCGCTGCTCCTGGCAGTGGCGCTGGGCGTAACCGGTGCCGAAGAAGAAGGTGCGGCCACGCCTGAATACCCGCCCCTGCAACCCCTGGTGGATGCCACGGAACCCGGCGGCGTGCTGTCGCCGCCGCCCGGCATCTATGCCGGCCCGGTGGTGGTGGACAAGCCCATGACCATCGATGGCCGCGGCCAGGTGACCATCGACAATGGCGGGAAGGGCACAGTCATCCTGCTCGACACTGACGGGGCACAGGTGAAGGGGCTGCGCCTGGTGAACTCGGGCCACTCCCACAACGACCTCGATTCGGGTGTCCAGGTGCGCGGAAACTTCAACGTCGTGAAGGACAACGTGATCGACGACTGCCTGTTCGGCGTCGACCTGCAGCAGTCGGAAAGCAACGTGGTCCGGCGCAACCGGATCAGTTCCAAGGATTTCGACCTGGGTATGCGGGGCGACGCCATTCGGCTCTGGTACAGCTTCCACAACCGCGTGGAGGAGAACGAGATCACCGATTCGCGCGACACCGTGGTGTGGTACTCGCGGGACAACATCATCCGCGGCAACTCGGCCACCCGCGGCCGCTATTCGCTGCATTTCATGTACTCCCAGTACAACCTGGTGGAAGGCAACCGCTTCTGGGACAACTCGGTGGGCATCTTCATCATGTACAGCGACGGGATGAAGGTGCGCAACAACCTGATCACCAACGCCACCGGGGCTACCGGGGTCGGCATCGGGTTCAAGGAGACCTCCGATGTAGACATCGAGAACAACGAGATCCTCTACTGCGCCAATGGCCTGTACCTGGACGTCTCGCCGTTCCAGCCCGATACCACGATCCGCATCAACAACAATCTGATCGCCTACAACGGCATCGGCGTGCAGTTCCTCAACGACTGGACCGGCAATATCTTCCGGGGCAACACCTTCCAGGGCAACCTGACCCAGGTGGCCGTGGCCGGTGCCCGATCGGCCAAGCGCAATGACTGGAACGGCAATTTCTGGGACGACTACCAGGGATTCGACCAGGACAAGAATGGAGTGGGGGATGCACCCCACCTGTACTACGCCTATGCGGACCGGATCTGGATGGATATTCCTTCCGCCCGCTTTTTCAAGGGATCGCCCGTACTGGAGGTCATCGATTTCCTCGAGCGGCTGGCGCCCTTCAGCACCCCGGAACTGGTGCTGAAGGATGAACGGCCGCTGCTGCACACCGGAACCGTTCAATGACCGACGACAAGAGCAAAGAGAAACCCGTCAAGAAGCCGCGGGTACTCGACCGCAAGACCCAGGAGGCGCGCCGCCGCTTCCTGCGCTCCCTGGGACTGGCCGCGGGGGTGGTCACCGCCTCGATGGTGGGGTTCATCCCCGTGGTGCGCGGCTACAACCCGCGTCTGCGCCCGCCAGGGGCGCTGGCCGAGGAGGAGTTTCTCGCCTCCTGCATCAAGTGCGGGCAGTGCGTGCAGGTGTGTCCGGTGGAAGCCATCTTCCTGGCCGACATCATGGATGGCTTCGGCAACGGCACGCCGCATATCGATGCCCGGGCCCAGGCCTGCGACTTCTCCTGCGACGGCCTGCAGTGCGTGCTGGCCTGCCCCACCGGCTCGCTCAGCCATGACACCAACTACCCCCACCAGGTGCGTATCGGTTTCGCCGAGCTGGCGCGCCCGGATCTGTGCCTGGCCATGCAGGGCAAGGGCTTCAAGGGTCGCATCCGCGATGCGAGCTTCAAGGGCCTGTTCCGCTATGCCGAACTCAATCGCTGGCAGCCCCTGCCGGTGCGGGGCCAGGAATTCGACCGCGAAATCTGCGATCTCTGCATCGTCCACTGTCCCATCGAGATCCGCCGCAACCAGTGCGAGGCCGGAGAGCCGCCCGCAAATGACCTGAACCAGTGCCCGCCGAGCCGCGCCATCGGCCTGGAGCCGGTGGCGGGGGGCGGCATGCGCCCGGTGATCTACGAGGGCTGCGTGGGTTGCGGGGCCTGCGAGATGGTCTGCCCCGTGACGCCCGCCGCCATCGTGGTGGACATGACCAAGAATGCGGATACGGTGACGGCATGAAATACCTGGTCGAATCATTCATGCAGTTGCTCGGGCGGGCGCCGGCCAAGCCGGAGAAGGACGACATCACGCCCGCGGCGCAGGAGATCCACTTCTACAAGCGCGGCCAGAAGCTCGACATGGACGAGGTGCGCCGCCTGCACGACGAGAAGAAGGGCAAGAACAAGTGGCTCAAGCGGCGCTGGGCGACGCTGCTGTTCGTCAATCTCCTGTTCGTGGTCTCCTACTACTTCGACATCCAGCTGCTGGAAGGGGCGCTCACCGCGTCGCGCTTCCTCGGTTTCCACATGGCGGATCTCAACTCCGCCCTGCAGGTGATGCTGGCCTTCAAGACGGTGCTCATCAACCTGCTCATCGGCACCGTCACGGTGTTCGTGCTGTGGTTCCTGGTGGGCGGACGCAGTTTCTGCTCCTGGGTCTGTCCCTACCACCTGCTCTCCGAGTGGGCGGAGAAGATCCACCTGTGGCTGGCGCAGAAGAAGCTGGTGAAGGACATTCCGTTCCACCGCGCCATCCGTTCCGTGTTCTACGTCATCTTCGCACTGCTGGCCTTTGCCACCGGCTACACGGTGTTCGAGGCCATCTCGCCGACCGGCATCGTCAGCCGCGCGATCATCTACGGGCCCTCGCTGGCATTGCTGTGGGTGCTGTTCCTGCTGCTGTTCGAGATCTTCGTATCGCGCCGCGCCTGGTGCCGCTATGTCTGTCCCATCGGCATCACCTACGGCGTGGTGGGACTGATCTCCCCCATGCGGGTCACCTATGTGCTGGAGGATTGCAAACACGAGGGTGACTGCCGCAAGGTGTGTCTCGTGCCGCACGTGCTCGACGTGACCATCAAGGGCCGCGCCACGGATACCAGGGTGCCGGTCGGTGCCGATTGCACCCGCTGCGGCATGTGCGTGGATGTCTGCCCCACCAATTCGCTGCGCTACGAGTTCAGCTGGCTGGAACAGCTGAAATAGCATTGGCAGCATCGCGATTGAAGCCTTCGAGGGGAAGTCATGATCCAGTTCCAGCAGGTGGTGAAGCGTTTCCGCCGCAACAAGGTGCTTACCGGGATCGACCTGGACATCCATCCGGGTGAGCGCATTGCCCTGGTGGGTTCCAACGGAGCGGGCAAGACCACCCTCATCCGCTGTCTGCTCGGCGAATATGTCTGTGACGGCAAGGTGCTCGTGGACGGACTCGAGCCACGCACTCATCGCAGCGAGGTGCTGGCCCGGGTGGGTTTCGTGCCGCAGCTGCCGCCGCCGCTGAAAATGCCGGTGGGCCAGCTCATCCGCTTCGCCGCCAGCGTCTGCGACAGCGATCCCGAGCGCATGCGCGGGATCGCCCGGCGCCTTGGCCTGGACCCGGACGCCTTCCGGCGCCAGCCGTTCGTCAAGCTCTCCGGCGGCCAGAAGCAGAAGCTCCTCATCAGCATTGCATTGGGGCGGGATGCCGACATCCTGGTGCTGGACGAGCCGGCGGCCAATCTCGACCCGGAAGCCCGGCACGTCTTCTTCCGGATCCTCGCCGAGAAGAAGGATCACGCGGTGATGCTCATCTCCAGTCACCGTCTCGACGAGGTGGCCTCCCTGGTGAACCGCGTGGTGGAGCTGGACCGGGGCCGGGTCGTGCTCGACGATCGGGTGGCCGACGCCGTGGACATGGACAGCGTGCTGGAAGTGCGCCTGAGCATTGCCCGTCCCGAAGAGGCTTTTGCCCGTACGATTACCGAGTGGGGATTCCTCGATGGGGGCGATGGCCGGGTCTGGGAGGGACGGGTGGCCGGCCCCGACCGCCTCCGTTTCCTCGGCATGCTCTCCCGCTATGCGGGGCTGGTGAACGGTATCAACATGGAGGAGGAGGGGGAGGGCGCCGATGCGCGTGTCACGCGTCTGGCCTGAGCGACTGCCCTCCTTCCTGCTGCTCTCCGTCATCCTCGCCGTGCTCTCCGCCTGCAGCGGTGATCCCGGCACCGGCCCGGTGGAGCCGAAATGGGACCGGGATGCCTGCGAACGTTGCCGGATGATGATCAGCGACCGGCGCTTTTCCGCCGAGGTGCGTGGCTGGCCCAAGGGCGACCGGAGCCGGGTATATTATTTCGACGACGTGGGCTGCGCCATGCTCTGGCTCGATCAGCAACCCTGGAAGGATGATCCCCGGGTGGAGATGTGGGTAAACGACCACCGCGACGGGCACTGGATCGATGCACGCAAGGTTTGGTACGTCACGGGTTTCACCACCCCGATGGAGTATGGCCTGGGTGCCCAGGACGAGCCGGCCGAGGGCGCGCTCGACTACGTGCAGGCCAAGGAACACGTCTACAAGGTGGAGGAACGCTTCAGCCAGGAAGGCGGTCTGAGCCTCGATCCGGCCCGTCTGGCGCCCTCGGTTTATGCCGACGACCACGACAACGACCATGACCATGGGCGGGAGGGCGCCGACGCGGCGCCCCCACCGGCCCGGCAATGATGTTATAGCCCACGGAGCTCCCATGAAAAGTCTCTGGCTCACCGCTCTCGCCGACATCACCGAGTCCCTGCGCGCCCGCTGGTTCATGGTCTACACGGCCATCTTCGGCGGCCTGGTGGTGCTGCTGTTCGTCTTCGGCCTGACCGAATCGCGCATCATGGGCTTCCTGGGGCTCTCGCGCCTGCTGACGGTCTTCATCCAGCTCACCATGGCCATCCTGCCGGTCTTCGTGCTCATTACCACCGTGCGTTCCGTGGCCGGCGATCGCGAGGCGGGGGTGTTCGAGTACCTGCTGTCCCTGCCCATCACGTTGAGCGCCTGGTTCTGGGGCAAGATCATCGGCCGTTTCACGGTCATCTTCCTGCCGGTGTTCCTGGCCATGGCAGGAGCTGCCACCTGGGCAATCATCAAGGACATCCCGGTACCCTGGAACGACTTCTTCTACTACACCGGTCTGCTGCTCGCGCTGGCCTGGTGCTTCCTCGGCATCGGCATGCTCATCTCCACCGTGGCCCGTTCCGCCGACGTGGCCCAGGGTGCGGTGTTCATCCTCTGGCTGACCCTGGTGCTGTTCCTGGATCTCATCCTGCTCGGCATCATGATCAAGGAGCATCTGCCGCCGGAATCGGCGGTGGCCATCGCTCTGGCCAACCCCCTGCAGGTGTTCCGCATCGCCGCCATGATGATGTTCGATCCCCAGCTGGTGATGCTCGGCCCGGCCGCCTATATCATCCTCGACACCTTCGGCGAACCCGGTTTCATGACCTACGCCATCGCCTACCCGATGGCCCTCGGCACGGTGGCGGCCACGGGCGGCTACCTCCTGTTCCGTCGTGGTGATCTGCCCTGAGGGGAGATCGTTCCAGGTTGCGCGTGGCGAGGACCGGACGGTAGCCGCGCGGCGCGCGCCGACCGGTTCGCTGGCAGCGGGCTGAGGGATATCGGGGGCGGTTGCCTGCGGGGGTGCTGCCCCCGCTCATTTCTGGCGACCCGCAACCCGCAATTCGTCGCGTGCCTTTCCTCCCAACCAGCCCAGTACCCGTCCCGGGTCGTTGCTGAACACGCCGTCGACGCCCATGGCCCGGACCCGCGCCAGGTGCCGGCGCTCGTCTACCGTGTAGACGAGGACCCGCAGTCCCCGGGCATGGGCCCGGCGCACCAGGACCTTGTTGACCAGTGCCAGGGGGATATGCAGTGAACGCGCGTCAAGGCGCCGTTGCAGCGTGCCCCAGTCCACGGGCAGACGGGACACCAGCGCCCCCACCGGGATGCGTGGCGCCAGACGGTGCAGCCGCGCCAGTTCGGCGAGATCGAAAGAGGAAACCAGGAAGCGGGAGTAGTGCCAGCCGAGGTGGACATACCGGTGCACCAGCGCGGCCACCGCCGCCGCGGTACCCGGCCCCTTCAGCTCGATGTCGAGCCCCCGTTCCGGTCCCAGTGCCTCGATGATCTCCCACAGGAAGGGAATCCGCTCCCCGTCGCCGGCGTCCAGCTGCAGCAATGCCGCCAGTGGCAACGCGGTAAGCGGACCCCGGCCGTTGGTGGTGCGTTCCAGGGTGGTGTCGTGGAACGCCAGCAGCGTGCCGGCCACGAACTGCACGTCCACCTCTACCCAGTCGGCACCGGCGGCTGCCGCCAGGCGCATGGCCGCCAGGGTGTTTTCCGGTGCGAGCGCGCTGGCGCCGCGATGGGCGATGACAGTGAATCCAGGCGTTCTGTTCATCCTGTTTGTCCGCCTCAATCCCGTTTATGAAAGCATGGACCGGCGCAGTCCGCCTGTCAGGGGCCGCCCGGAAAATAAACCGCCGGGAGGGAATAATTTCTTCGCGGAGGCGTCTATACGCTTGAGCAGGCCTGTCCGGTGCGGCCTGCCGGCAGCGATACCAGACCGATAACGCGGAGGATTACCGATGAATAACGTCAAGATCCTGTTGCTGACCCTGGGCCTGCTGGCCCTCAGTGCGCCCGCCCTGGCATTCCACTGCCCGGCGGACATGAAGAAGATCGACGCGGCCCTGGAACAGGGGACCGCTCTGAGCGAGCAGCAGCTGGCCGAGGTGAAGGCGCTGCGGGCAGAGGGCGAGGAACAGCACAAGGCCGGCCGCCACGCCGAGTCGGTGGCGACCCTGGCCAAGGCCATGGAGATGCTCGGGGTACAGTAATCCGGAACGGCACGGGGCATGGACCACTTCACCCGGCGCCTGGCCCTGCACGTTCCCCGCCTGCGGCGCTACGCGCGCGCCCTGGCGGGGAACGCTGCGGAGGCCGACGACCTGGTCCAGGACTGCCTGGAACGGGCCTGGCGCCACGCGCGCCAGTGGCGCGAGGCCGAGGACATGCGGCCGTGGCTGTTCGCCATTCTGCACAACGTCTTCGTGAGCGGGGTCCGGCGCCGGGTGCGAGGACCCCGCTTCGCCACCCTGGAGGAGGTCCCGGAACCCGTGGCCGGGGGTGACAGCCGGCCGGAGGGGGCGGCGGCCCTGCGGGATCTGGAGCGGGCCCTGGGCGGTCTGCGCGACGAGCAGCGCGAGGTGCTCCTGCTGGTGGCGCTGGAGGGACTCAGCTACGAGGAGGCAGCGGCCGTTCTCGATATCCCCCTGGGTACGGTGATGTCCCGCCTCTACCGGGCGCGTGAGCAGTTGCGCCGGCAGCTGACGGGGGAGGAGACGATGGGATTGCGGAGGATCAAATGAGCCGGAATGCGCCTGCCGTGACCGAGGCCGACCTGCACGCCTACGTGGACGGGCTGCTGGAGCCGGAGCGGTTGGCGGTGGTGGAGGCCTACCTCGCGGGACAGCCCGCGGAGGCGGAGCGGCTCCGCGCCTACCGGCGTATCGGCCGGTTGCTGCACCAGGCCTACGACCCGGTGCTGGGCGAGCCGGTGCCTGCGGCATTGACCACCGGAGCACTGCGCCCCCCGGCGCGCCGCTGGCTCCAGGCCGCTGCCGCCGCCGCGCTGTTCGGCCTGGGCGGGCTGCTCGGCTGGACGCTACACCCACCGGATGCAGGGTCCCAGGCCGAGGCCATCGCCCGGGTGCTGGTGCGCCCGGCGGCCGTTGCACACGCGGTCTACAGCACCGAGGTGCGTCATCCCGTGGAGGTCGGCGCGGAGCAGGAGGCGCACCTGACCGCCTGGCTCACCAAGCGCCTGGGCGCCGAGGTGCGTGCGCCCAGCCTCCAGGCGGAGGGTTATGACCTGGTGGGCGGCCGGCTGCTGCCGGGCGAGGATGGGCGTCCCGCGGCCCAGTTCATGTACCAGGACGGCGGCGGCCGGCGGCTGACCCTCTACCTGCGCACCAGCCAGTGGGACAGCAAGGCCACCGCCTTCCGCTACGCCGAGACCGACGGCAACAGCATCTTCTACTGGGTGGACGGTCCCCTCGGTTATGCCCTGACCGGCCCCGCCGACCGCGCCGTGTTGCTGCGGGCGGCGCAGGCCGTGCACCACCAGCTCAACCCCTGAGCAACCGCCGCCGTGGCGGCAGGGAACGGCCGATCGTTCCCCGGCGTGGCGCATTTCCCTGCGCCGCGGCTGTCCGCTGTGCCAGAATGTTACTGAAGCAAGCGCTGGCAAGGCCCGATCCGACAGGCTGCTAGAGTCAATCCGCCGGGTGCGCCGGCTGCCCGGTGGCAAGTACAAGGGACTGTACCGAAGTGTTCAGGCAGGGCATCTGACCATGCACAGCGACCCGAAAAGGGCTGGTTCCGCATCCGAGGAGTTGGTGTTCGAGGCCCGGGGACTGACCAAGGTCTACACCATGGGCGAGGTCCGGGTGCACGCCCTGCGCGGTGTGGATCTGGATATCTACCAGGGTGAGTTCCTGGTGCTCCTCGGCCCCTCGGGAAGCGGCAAATCCACCCTGCTCAACATTCTCGGCGGCCTGGACGCCCCCACCGCCGGGGCGGTCCGCTACGGTGATCACGATCTCTCGGCCTACGACGACGGGGCGCTGACCCGCTACCGGCGCGAGCACGTGGGCTTCGTGTTCCAGTTCTACAACCTCATCCCCAGTCTCACCGCCCGCGAGAACGTGGCGCTCGTGACCGAGATCGCGCGCACCCCGCTGGCGCCTGAGGAGGCGCTGCGGCTGGTGGGGCTCGAGCAGCGCATGGACCATTTTCCGGCCCAGCTCTCCGGCGGCGAGCAGCAGCGGGTGGCCATCGCCCGGGCCATCGCCAAGCGCCCGGATGTCCTGCTCTGCGACGAGCCCACCGGGGCGCTGGACGTGCACACGGGGGTGGTGGTGCTGGAGGCCATCGAGCGGGTGAACCGGGAGCTCGGCACCACCGTGGTCATCATCACCCACAACGCCGATATCGCCCAGATGGCCGACCGGGTGATCCGCCTCAGTGACGGGCTCATCAGCGAGGAGCGCCGCAATCCGGAGCGGATCGCCGCGCGCGAGCTGTCGTGGTAGAACCATGCGTGCGCTCGACCTGAAACTGCTTCGCGACCTCTGGCACCTGCGCGGCCAGGCGCTGGCCATCGCGCTGGTGCTCACCGGCGGCGTGGCCACCTTCGTCATGTCCCGCAGCACCCTCGACGCCCTGCACGACACCCGCGCGGCCTTCTACCAGGAGACCCGCTTCGCCGACGTGTTCGCCTCCCTCAAGCGCGCCCCCGAATCCCTGCGCGGGCGCATCGCCGCCATCCCGGGGGTGGCGGCGGTGGAGACCCGGGTGGTGACCCAGGTGAACGTGGACCTGCCGGGTTTTCCCGAGCCGGTGAAGGGCCGGCTGGTGTCGGTGCCCGACAGTGGCGCGCCGCTGCTCAATGACGTCTACCTGCGCCGGGGACGCCTGATCGATCCCGCCCGCGACGACGAGGCCCTGGTGAGCGAGGCCTTCGCCGAGGCCCATGGCCTCGAGCCGGGAGACACGCTCGCGGCGGTCATCAACGGCCGCTACAAGCGCCTCACCCTGGTGGGGGTGGTGCTTTCGCCGGAAGTCGTCTACCAGCTCGCGCCCGGCGCGGTGATCCCCGATTTCCGCCGCTACAGCGTGCTGTGGATGGCGCGCCGGCCGCTGGCCACCGCCAACGACATGGACGGCGCCTTCAACGACGTCGCCCTCGGTCTCGCCGCCGGTGCCAGCGCCCGGGCCGTGATCGACCGGCTCGATGCGCTGCTCGCCCCCTACGGCGGGCTGGGCGCCTATACCCGCGAGGACCAGGTCTCCCACCGCTACCTGAACGAGGAGTTCCGCCAGCTGGAGCAGATGGCGGTGATGTACCCGGTGATGTTTCTCGGCGTGGCCGCCTTCCTGCTCAACGTGGTGGTTACCCGGCTGGTGAACACCCAGCGCGAGCAGATCGCCATGCTCAAGGCCTTCGGCTACGGCAACGGCGCGGTGACTCTCCATTACGTGAAGCTGATCCTGGCCATCACGCTGCTGGGCGACCTCGGCGGCGTCGCGCTGGGGGTGTGGATGGGGCAGGGTCTGGGCGATCTCTACATGGACTACTACCGCTTCCCGTTTCTGCTCTACCGCCTCGATCCCGCGCTGGTGCTGGTGGCGGTGCTGATAAGCGCCGCCGCGGCGCTGTCAGGCACCCTGTTCGCGGTTCGCGCCGCGGCACGGCTGCGCCCGGCCGAGGCCATGCGCCCGGAGGCGCCGCCCGTCTACCGGGCCACCCTGCTGGAACGTATCGGCCTGCAGCGGCTGCTGGCCCCGCCCAGCCGCATGATCCTGCGCCACCTGGAACGGCGGCCCTTCAAGGCGCTGCTCTCGGTGGTGGGCATCGCCTTCTCCTATGCCATCCTCATGCTGGGCAGCTTCTTCGGCGACGCGGTGGACTACCTGGTGGACGTGCAGTTCCGCCAGATCCAGCGTGAGGACATGACCGTCTCCTTCGCGGAGACCACCGGGCGCAAGGCGCTGTTCGAGCTGCAGTCGCTGCCGGGCGTGCGCTACGCCGAGGGGGTGCGTGGCGTCTCCGTGCGCCTGCGCAACGGCTACCGCACCTACCGCACCGGCATCCAGGGCCTCGAGCGCAACGGCCGCCTGCAGCGGGTGCTGGACGAGTCACTGCACCCCATCCCGCTGCCGGAAGGCGGTCTGCTGCTGAGCGACTACCTGGGCGAGCTGCTGGGCGTGGGGGTGGGCGACCGGGTCACCGTGGAGATCCTGGAGGGCGAGCGGCCGGTCTACCAGGTGCCGGTGGCGCGGGTGATCACCCAGTTCGTGGGGGTGGCCGCCTACATGGACCGCACGGCCCTCAACCGCCTCCTGCGCGAGGGCGATGTCATCACCGGCGCCCTGCTGGCGGCGGACCGTCACTCCCGCAACGCCATCTACGACGAGCTCAAGGCGCGACCGCGGGTCGCGGGCGTGGAGGTGCGCGAGTACGCCATCGACAACTTCAACGAACTGATGGCCCAGTCCATCAACCTGTTCTCCTTCTTCGTGGTCATCCTGGCGGGCAGCATCGCCTTCGGCGTGGTCTACAACAGCGCCCGCATCGCCCTGGCCGAACGCGGACGCGAGCTGGCGAGCCTGCGGGTGCTGGGTTTCACCCGCGGCGAGATTTCCTACATTCTGCTCGGCGAGATGACCCTGCTCACCCTCGCGGCCCTGCCGGTGGGTTTTCTCATCGGGCAGGGCATGGCCGCGTATATGATCGAAACCATGCAGAGCGAGCTGTTCCGCATCCCCTACGTGCTGGAGGCGCGCACCTACGCGTTCGCCGCGCTGGTGGTCCTGGTGGCCTCCGCTCTGTCCGCGCTCATCGTCCGCCGCCGCCTCGACCGGCTCGACCTGGTGGCGGTGCTCAAGACCCGGGAGTGAAGTCATGAAGTGGCGCCGCAATATCGGAATCCTGCTGCTTGCCGTCCTCGTCGCCGGAGGCCTCGGCTACGGCTTCTGGCCCAAGCCGGTGCCCATGGACATGGCCGAGGTCTCCCGCGGCCCGCTGGTGGTGAGCCTGCAGGAGGAGGGGCGCACCCGGGTGCGGGACCGCTATGTCATCTCCGCGCCCATCGCCGGCTATCTCCGCCGCATCACCCTCGAGGTGGGGGACCCTGTGACCGGTGGCCAGGTCGTGGCGACGCTGGAGCCCCTGCGCTCCACCAGCCTGGATCCCCGCAGCCGCGCCGAGGCCCAGGCCCGGGTCAGCGCCGCGGAGGCGGCGGTGAAGGGCGCCGAGGAGGAGGTGCGGGCCGCCGGCGTCGATGCCGAGCTGGCCCGGCGCGAATACGATCGGCGCAAGCGGCTGTGCCAGGTGGAATGCATCTCCGAGGAGGAGGTGGAGCGGGCCGGGGCCGAGGCGCGGCGCAGCGCGGCACGGCTGCGCTCGGCGGAGTTCAACGTGGAAGTGGCCAGCTCCGAGCTGGAGGCGGCGCGCATGGGATTGCGCTTCGCCGGCACCGCTCCGGAGGGACAGGATGAGCAGGTCGCGGTCCGGGCGCCGGTGGACGGCCGGGTGCTGAAGCGCTACCTGGAGAGCGAGGGGGTGGTCCAGCCGGGCCAGGCGTTGCTGGAGGTGGGCGATCCGGCCGCCATCGAGGTGGAGGTGGATGTGCTTTCCGCCGATGCGGTGGGCATCGCCCCCGGTACGCGAGTCCAGCTGGAGCGCTGGGGCGGCCCGGAGGCGCTGGAGGCCAGGGTACGGCGGGTGGAGCCGGTGGGCTTCACCAAGGTCTCCGCGCTGGGCGTGGAGGAGCAGCGGGTGCTGGTCATCGCCGACATCACTTCGCCGCAGGCGCAGTGGCTGCGCCTCGGTGACGGCTACCGGGTGGAGGCCCGTTTCATCCTCTGGGAGGCGGAGGATGTGCTGCAGGTGCCGGCCAGCGCCCTGTTCCGCGAGGCCGGGGCGTGGGCCGTGTTCACGGTCGAAGAGGGCCGTGCCCGCCGGCGGGGCGTGGAGGTGGGCGAGCGCAACGGCCTCAGCGCCGAAATCAAGTCCGGCCTGAAGGCCGGCGAGACCGTCATTGCCCACCCCGACAACCAGACCCACGACGGCCTGCGCGTGCGATCCCGTTCCTGATTAATGGACAGGATTGACAGGATTGAGAAAAGGACTGTTTAACCGCAGATTGCGCCGAATGGCGCTTACGGATCGATGCGTTATGCTTACAGACAGTCATGGGAGACCGTCCACCAGAGCTTCGGGGCGGCGGTTGGATGCCGGATCCGAGTACTCGGCCGGGTGGGGAAGATCCAGCCCGGGGCGGCCCGCTGACTGGCCCGCACAGGGAGGCAACCAAGATGCGTAAATCGACGCTATTTCTGCTGGGCGCCGCAACGGCTTCCATCGTCCTGAGTGCCGGCGCGCAGGCCCAGGATGGTGCGGCCCTCTATGCCCAGAAGACCTGCATCGCCTGCCACGGCGCAGGGGGCAACAAACCGATCCTGCCCACCTATCCGAGGCTTGCCGGACAGAACGCCGAGTACCTCTACAACCAGATGGTCGACATCAAGAGCGGGGCCCGCAACAACGGCCAGGCCGCGGCCATGAAGGGGGTGATGCACCTGGTGAACGAGGGGGAGATGAAGGTGATCTCCGAGTGGCTGGCCACGCTGCCTGGCGTGGGTGCGGCCGCTCCGGTTGCGGCGGCCCCCGAGCCTGCGCCCGCTCCTGAAGCTGCCGCCGAGCCTGCGCCGGCCCCCGAGCCGGCACCCGCTCCTGAAGCTGCCGCCGAACCTGCGCCGGCCCCCGAGGGATCGGCACAGGGCGATCAGGTCGCCTGGGACGTCCACAGCGGCGAAATCGACGCGGCCCTCAACCTGGAGGGCAACAAGGAAGACGGCCGTGATGTCTACGAGGTCTGCTCCGCCTGCCACCTGCCCGAGGGCTGGGGCACCGAGGACGGTACCTTCCCGCAGCTGGCCGGCCAGCACCGGAAGGTGCTGATCAAGCAGCTGTCGGACATCCGCGCCAAGAACCGCGACAACCCCACCATGTACCCCTTCGCCCTGCCGGAGTCCATCGGCGACGCCCAGGCGCTGGCCGACGTGGTGGCCTACATCGAGACCATCCCCATGAACCCGAAGCCGGGTTATGGTCCGTGGGAGCCGGGCACCCCCGAGTACGCCAAGGGCGAGCAGCTCTACAAGGACAACTGCACCCGCTGCCACGGCGATGCGGGGGAGGGCATTCCGGAGAAGTTCTACCCGCGCATCGGCGGCCAGCACTACAAGTACATCGTGCGCCAGTTCGAGTGGATCCGCGACGGCAAGCGCCGCAACGCCAACCCGGACATGGTCAAGCAGATCCAGGAGTTCTCCGACCAGGACATGAAGATGGTGATCAACTGGGTCTCCCGCCAG
>NPID01000149.1_pt2 | contig 15043 bp, 10 predicted proteins | sample 8637491 | NCBI WGS metagenome assembly NPID01 (sample SAMN07420843, study PRJNA396082) | bioreactor metagenome | isolation source: sample BA6 brine-fed electro-methanogenic bioreactor BA | place: Japan: Kochi | collected 2016-06-14 | reverse complement strand
TGCCTTTGGCCGAAGGCTTACATTAAATGAATGCTGACAACACTTGATTTTTTGTTGCAGGTTTTTGTACGGCTGAGTTTATGGTTGTTTTCCGTCTGCGACACCTTTGCCGTAAAGTGAAATATTTGGCAAAATTAAGCCGGTCTAGAAGGGAACCCAAAAGAATAATGACACATTAAACTGCAATTTTGCCCTCATCGACCAAAAATATACCACAGCTAAAAGCCGCCAACCTCACCTCTTTTTATATCAATCCCCATAGTTTAGTTCAACACCTCGTTCAGACTTTGTGCTTCGCACAGTCCGAACGGTTAATTGTTATCGGCTGGCTTTTTTTATTTCCCTCAATTATCTTCAATCACTGTTAGGTATTTTTTATATAGTTCAATAAAAATATTATCTATCAATACTAATATGGCAAACCATAAAAAGTAGTTCTCATATATATAATTTTCGTTTACAAGTGTTTTAAGTGTAGGTAAGTTTTGCTGATAAGAATGAGTGTTGTGAGCCACTCTATTTCTGTGTTTATACAGATGATTCTCATAAATATTTTTCAAAGAAATACCATTATTAATTTCTGGAAATAAGCTTTTGTTCTCAGTTGCAAAATGTTTGTTTTCGATACTCTTCCAGATGCTTTCATAATTATTAAAGGCTCCTTGCCCCCAAATCAATAAGTTTGTATTTGAGAATATTTCTCTAATTTTAAAAGCGGTACCTTTTCGTATTTTCTTTTTTTCGATGTTTCTAACATTAAAGTCAGAATCAGAATTGCATATCTGTTCAACTAATCGTTTATATATGTTACTCTTGTCCTTATAAGAAGAACATTCTCCTAATTTATCCTCATTAGACAATAACACTCTTCTATAATCATAATCATTTGATGCTAATTCCCAATAAATACATTTCATTTTTTGCTCTTGAAATCCAGTCATTTTTAGAAATACGGATTGAGAAATGTAATCATACAAAGGGTAAGTTTCGATACCACTGCCAATTCCAATACTGGCATTTACTCCTTCGTTTAAAACAGCAGTAATTGGCTTTAGTATAAATTCATTATGATTATTCATACAGCATAACCTTTATAAATATTAATCGAATCTTCTAATCGAGATCTCAGATATTTTAATGCGCTTGGAGTTTTCTTGTGTGAATAATTATTTTTATAAGCACTTATTTTGTTTTCTATTTTCTGTTTGAGTTCATCTTTCTTTTCGTCATCTATTGTTTTGTTCTCAAAAACAATTTCGTAAATCAATCCAAAGAGATACATATCAGCATCAATTATAGATGGAAATTGATTAATCGCTAATGATTTTATATTTTGCTGTAATCGCTCATATCGTGAATCATAATTCTTGTCAGGAAATATAACTGTAAAATCATCAAACATTTTGGAATCATTCTCACCAGCAATTGAATAAATATATTCTTCATAATATTCTTCCAATTTTCGTCCATAATATTTCGCAACATAATTTGCTCTTTTCTCTTTGTAATGCTGTGACAACAAAGACAAATATCTGACAAAATCTATTTTTATTTTGTTTATTGTAAGCGTTTTACTAAAGTCAGGGTCAAAGAATTGAGCTAAATTGCTATCCAAGAAGTATAATGATTTTCTACTTTCTTGCACCAGTAATTTTTCTCCTTTGATATTAATGTTTCGAAAAACAGTGGAATAATATTTTTGTTGCGCAGTATCTGTAGTATTTGCTGGAACTAAATATGAAAATCCTAAAAATGTATTGTTAAGAAAATCATTATTAATATCAGTCAAATTTAATTTGTGATAATGACCATTTTTCCCGTCATTCTTTTCTTCAATATATGTTTTAAAAGTCCATTCTATAATGTCAAGTTGTTCATCATCTTCTTCATCATCATTTTCGTTGGCTGTCTGATTTAATGGATTTTTGTATTTATCTCTTTCTGGAAACAAATCTAAATATGCTAATAAAATACTTGTCAATCTCTGTTGTCCGTCAAGAATAAGATTTTGAAGTTTGTTTTCTATATTCAATGCTCCAATTGTAACCGGAGGGATGAATTGTTTATCCTTCAACGCTTTAATAAAATCTTGTACCGCATCTTCTTTCCACACAAAATGACGTTGATAATTAGGTAGAATAATGTTTTCTTTTAATATCAAGTCAATCCAGTGTTTTAAGGAATACTCTCCATAATATACTTTGTTCTCCATAATTTAAAGAATCTGTTCGTTTCTGTTTATTTGGTTATTTTAATGGTACTATCTTGTTTTTAAGCTTGCCGATAACGGTTGACAATATGAAACGGTTGGGTTTTCGTAGCACGTTCTTATCCACCGTTGGAAAAGTAGGCTTGAAAAACAAACGCCCGCAAACCGCTGAACCCCAACTGTTTTATATTGTGTGTTGTGTGCTGCGCATTATTGTTTTCCAGTCTTAATGGTCACCCAATTTTTATCTATCATGTATTTTACAAATTCGGTTTCACCTTTTTCCTTTAACATCTCAATTCCTAATCTCCGATTTGTTCGAGTAATAAATTGTCCAAATCGTATCATGAATGGATTATATAGTTTACAATCCTTAACTGATTCAAATTTGTTACAGTCAGCACACGAATTAAATCCATTCTCAATGCAACATGGTCTCACCTTACAGGCTTTATATCCTATTGCACATTTTGGGGTAGCACCTTTACACCCTTCACATTGTCCATTTGTATATTTCGGACAGGCACCACAGTAAAATCCACAATAGGAAATGAGGTCAATATTTGTTTTTTCCATTGTTTATCCTTTTTTAAATTTTGCTTTACCCTCTTTACTCATTTTTTCGGTTGCATAATGAATAATTTTTCTACCACATTTATCTTTCCATTTTAAAAGAAATTCTTCTGCTATTTCAGGTTGTTTTTTCCAAATTTCCCTTAGAAGTGTTCCTAATCCCTTTTGAACATCTTCTTCTTTATCTTCCATCAAGATTTCAATTACGGCGATGATAGGTTCAGACTTATGCCCTTTTTTTATTGTTTCAAAAAAAGTAACTGGAACTGCTCTTCTTTTCCATTTAGATTCAGATTTTGTCCAATTTATAAAATCTTTGGGTTCAATGATTTTGTTGTAAATAAACTCGGGTAAAACCAACATACACAATACGTCAGTATTTCCCCAGTTTTGAATTCCATTTTCTAACCATTTGCCAATTCTATCAAATGTTTCAATTGAAAATTCATCTTTTTTTGATTCAATTAACGAGATGGCATAGCTTGCTTCTTCAAATTTACCTGTAGATATTAGCAAATCGCCTAAATCTAAGTAATCAGAAATGGTCATTTCATTTTTCCATGAATCCAACCATTTTTTTATTTGCGATTTGAAAATTTTAGTATCAATGCCATATCCATCATAACCTTCTGTAAAATATTTTGAATATTTCTTTACAACCGAATCGTCTGCGTTTGCAATACAAAAGTTGATTATTTCCTTATGTTTTAATTCTAATTTATTCATTCTTTTTTCTTTTTAATTGCAAAAATAGTCTGTGCATATATAAAAAAATTGTAAAAAATGGTCTTTATTTCCGGGTGTCAAAAAAAGCTTTTGGAGTAAGTCCTGTTAAACTCTTAAAATCATGAATAAAATGAGATTGGTCGTAATACCCGTTATTATAAGCTAATTGAGACATACTATTATTCTTACTTTCAATTTGTATAACATTTTGAAAGCGGACAATGCTTGCAAACTTTTTAGGATTTATACCTACATATTTTGAAAAAGTCCTTTCAAATTGTTTTATTCCCAAACACACCTCAGATGCAATATTTTGAGCTTTAATTTGCCCTTTAGTATTTTCAATCATTTTTATAGCATGTTCAACTCTTTCAATTTCATTATTATAAATAAGTCTTTTAATAAGAAAGTTTTCTAAATGAGTAATTCTTTGTTTATTATTCGGGGAGTTTAATAATTTGTCTTCTAATTCAATAGCTTCATTATTAATCAAGTCCTGAAGCGAAAGGTTTTCATTTAATAATTCAGTAATTGGAAAATTGAAAAAAGATTTTACTCCATGTGGTCTGAATACAATAAGAATCATACCTGTCTTTCCTGATAATGACAAATCATAGTAATTAGTTTGTTGACCGCATATAACCAAATTTGGTTCAATATATTTGTTTGAATTCTTTTTCTGGAATTTTGAAGGAGAACCATAATGAAAAACCATTGTTGCATATCCGCTGGGGTAAACTCTTTCTTTGGGCAAATAGTCTATTTCACTGTCAGTTTCAACAATGAAATAGTTTTTAATGTATTTGCTTAAAATCTTTATAGGCTCAATGGATTCAATCATTCTGTTTCACTGTGATATGTCGTTTCTTTGCGTTGCACACAACTTCTTATATGTTCACCATTTATGACTATATCCAACATCATACTGCGGATATGTACACCTTTTGTTAAATATATTTTACAAATGCTAAAGCAGTTTTGGCAGGTATAAAAACCCGCCCCTATTTTCCATAGCCCTATCAAAACCTGTTATGCATCAATCTTTCCATTAAACAATTATTCAATTTAAACGACAGCTAAAGTCATGGAGGAAGGCATTGGTGTGGTTTTGGTTAATTAGTGCAGCTAATTTAGTAAATCTTCATTTATCAAACGAAGCATGCTCCAAAAAAAATAGGTTTGGTTTTGTTTGTTGTTTATTTATTGCGCTTACCAATCCTCAAAATTCTTGCTCGTGCGCACATCTTCAATATGGCTATTTGCTGTTAGATTTTAGCTATTTGCATGCTTTGACAAGACATATCGTTCAACTTTAAGCATTTACCACCTCCAGACTCTTGCTCTAGACTCACACTTCTTCAATATGGCTATTTGCCATTAGCTGCTTGTCCCGCTAAGCTGGAACTATTGGCATGTTTTGTCAAGACATACCGTTTATTTTTAATCACTTACCACCTCCAGACTCTTGCTCTAAACTCACACTTCTTCAATTGACTTGCACTTCTTCAATTACTCGTGGCCAAACTATTCCCCTGGCAGGGGCAGCTTATGCATCCGCAAAAAAGACAGCTTGTCCCAATAACCCCGCTGAAAGCTGATCTTACCATCCACCACATGAAAAAAGCCGCAGCCCCTTAAGCCCAACGGGTCTTTCCATTCCAATATGCCCCACTCCCCGTCTTCGAAAATATTTTCAGGAATGCAGCGCATCTCTGCCGCCTTAAATTCTGCTTCAAACATTTCCTGTATCGCCTTTTTGCCCACCACAGGCGCATTGGCCACCTGATGATTGACGGCCTCCTCATGATAAAGCGCTGCTATGCCGGCAGCATCAGCATTGTTGAATAAAGTAATCCATTGGGTGATGAGGGCTATTGGTTGCATAGGGTGATACGATTTGTAGAGATAAATGTATTCTGACAAAAATAATACATATAAACGGAAATGAGGGATTAGGCTTAAATTGCTGGTATAAGGCACAATCAAATAGCCAATTGCGGTGCAAATTACAATGAATTGCTTGAAAGGTATCAGCGGCACACATTGAACCAATATAATTGGCACAATATTACCGGTAGGTCTGGCACATCTTACTCCGGTTTAGCCGGCACACTTTGAACCGGTTTAACCAACCAAAGGATCATTGAGGAGTATTGAATCTGTTTTGAACATAAATCGAAAGTATGAGACCAGAAAAAATTGAAAGGTTAGCGGTTGCACTTATGCTGGATCAATGTCGCACAGCTATGGTGTTGGATAGTATGCGAACGCATGCGTTGTGAATTGCTTTCAAATTGTATCTTTGACTTAATGTCGCACAGCTCAAAGGCAAGGGCATACATGGCGCATTAAGTTGTGAATTGCTTTCAAATTGTATCTTTGACTTAATGTCGCACAGCAAACTGTTTAAATGATTAGAGTACTAAATGTTGTGAATTGCTTTCAAATTGTATCTTTGACTTAATGTCGCACAGCTAACCTAAAAAATCTATTCCGTTTTTTATAGTTGTGAATTGCTTTCAAATTGTATCTTTGACTTAATGTCGCACAGCACACCTCAAGGAGATGATCTCCCTTTTTAAGTTGTGAATTGCTTTCAAATTGTATCTTTGACTTAATGTCGCACAGCATAATTCATAGTGCAATGTTATATAGAGGTGTTGTGAATTGCTTTCAAATTGTATCTTTGACTTAATGTCGCACAGCCACGTTTGAATTTGTTTTCTTCCATTGTATGTTGTGAATTGCTTTCAAATTGTATCTTTGACTTAATGTCGCACAGCTAATGCAATGCAAAACATTGATAATCTGTAGTTGTGAATTGCTTTCAAATTGTATCTTTGACTTAATGTCGCACAGCCTCAAAACTTATTCGAAAAACGTAACCATGGTTGTGAATTGCTTTCAAATTGTATCTTTGACTTAATGTCGCACAGCCTATCCTGATATAAGTATTGCGCTTTCGCTGTTGTGAATTGCTTTCAAATTGTATCTTTGACTTAATGTCGCACAGCCGACGTAAGTGGTGCAATTTACACGGATATGTTGTGAATTGCTTTCAAATTGTATCTTTGACTTAATGTCGCACAGCATCCTGTATCAGAATAAAATAATCCAGTATGTTGTGAATTGCTTTCAAATTGTATCTTTGACTTAATGTCGCACAGCAAACAGCTCACTTATCAGCGTTTCACCTTCGTTGTGAATTGCTTTCAAATTGTATCTTTGACTTAATGTCGCACAGCTAATACTAAGGAATGTAAAGGGAATAGGTGTTGTGAATTGCTTTCAAATTGTATCTTTGACTTAATGTCGCACAGCAGAGCTTGAAAAAAGAAGAAAAGATGAATTGTTGTGAATTGCTTTCAAATTGTATCTTTGACTTAATGTCGCACAGCTGATGATCTGTTGTCTGGACTTGACAACATGTTGTGAATTGCTTTCAAATTGTATCTTTGACTTAATGTCGCACAGCAACCGTGCGTTCATTTATCTACCAGGCCGAGTTGTGAATTGCTTTCAAATTGTATCTTTGACTTAATGTCGCACAGCATATGTGTGTGAAGAAATATGTATCTGTTGGTTGTGAATTGCTTTCAAATTGTATCTTTGACTTAATGTCGCACAGCGATTGCCCCCTGCGTGGCGAATGCGAAGATGTTGTGAATTGCTTTCAAATTGTATCTTTGACTTAATGTCGCACAGCCAGGTGCTATTCCTTCAGTGGTTAGTATGTGTTGTGAATTGCTTTCAAATTGTATCTTTGACTTAATGTCGCACAGCGTCTTGAAAAACATGCGCTGGACCACATCGTTGTGAATTGCTTTCAAATTGTATCTTTGACTTAATGTCGCACAGCATATACCTTATTAGATGGGGTATAAGTGTAGTTGTGAATTGCTTTCAAATTGTATCTTTGACTTAATGTCGCACAGCTGCAACTATGCAAAGAACAATTAAAAAAGCGTTGTGAATTGCTTTCAAATTGTATCTTTGACTTAATGTCGCACAGCGATCATTCCCAAAATTCCATGTTTGGAATTGTTGTGAATTGCTTTCAAATTGTATCTTTGACTTAATGTCGCACAGCAGTATGCTTATAAAGCAACACGAATGACAGGTTGTGAATTGCTTTCAAATTGTATCTTTGACTTAATGTCGCACAGCATACCTCTAATCAAATAGCTGGATATGAATGGCATAAGTCAAAATTTAGATCAGAAAAATTAGCTGTGAATAAAAAGCCAACCCACATTTGGGCTGGCTTTTTTATTTCTGATTACCAAAGTTCTAGTTGCTGAGGTCCCGGATTTGGCTTTTCTTCTTTCTTGCCATGAAACAATTCCATCATACCAAACTGTTTATCGGTAATTGTTAATATACCAATGTGGCCTTTTTCGGGCAAGCGCTTTTTAACACGCTTCACATGCACCTCGGCACTCTCGCGACTGGCACAATGACGCAAATAAATACTGAACTGAAACATCGTAAAACCATCATCCAGCAAATTCTTTCTGAATTTTGTAGCTATCCGACGCTCTGCTTTGGTATCGGTAGGCAAATCAAAAAATACAAGTACCCACAAAATACGATATTGATTAAAACGTTCGTGCATAATAATTTCCCAACTAATCAGCTGATTACAGGCAGAATCAGCTTACGACTGCTCCCTTCAAAACAGCGAACCAGCGAAGCAGCTGTTCTTTGTGCGGCCACCATCAAGGGGGATTTTGTCCCCTCTATAGTTACATCCATTGCCGGAATCATTAAAAACTGCTTTTTAAGTGCTGTTGTTAATTCAAAATCCTCTGGTTCAAAATAATCTTTATGTTGCATTCCTTTTAAAATTGCTAACACAAGTTTATCCACTACCGGTCGATAGGGTTCCATCAGATCGTCAGCCAGGCAATAACTATTGTACTTATTCCGGTGATGAATACCCAATACCAGATGCAGTCCGGCACTTACCAAAGCCCGCGCCACTACTGCCCGCAAAATGGCGTAACCATAATTGAGCAGATTATTGGGAGGTAATCCTTCGCGACTGCGCTTAAAATCGGGAATCATACTAAAAATATTTGCCCAATAATAGGCTGATGCCCTTCCTTCGTGGTTTTCGGTATCACCACTTTTTACACTTTTTTGCCAATAGGCCATGTTTTCAATGGGCACACCTTCTGCTGCCAGCAATAACTTTTGATTGGCAATTTTAGCCTGCACAGTATGTTGCCAAAGGTTCTTCTTCAAGGGTTCCGAAGCCTCCAATTGTGCCCTTGTCCTGGCTGTTTGAATAGAATGTGTTTCCTGAGGCAGCATCAAGCCATCAGGCATATGCGAGCTGTTGCAGGAAATGAGAGCCACATGATTGGCCATTAAAGCCATCATCAGGGCATGGGTCAAAACCAATTGCTGATGATCCAGAATCACAAAACCAAGGTCTTCGATCGGAACACTCCCAGAAGCTTCTCTTTTGAAACTTGCTGGTAAAGAGACATTCTTCTCCACTTCAGGCAATCTGATGATGAGTTGCTTGTTTTTTAAGCTCAGGTAAGCGGGATTACCAAAATATAGAGTTCGTTTGTTCATAGTTCAAATATCAAATTTATAAAGTCCTGTCCTTAAAAACCCCTTGATTAGTTTAATCCATATCTGACTTTTATTACCTATGACCTTTAATAATAGAAACAATATTTCCGAGTCTGTCAATATTAAGTTTCCAGCATATTTCTTTCACCATTATACTATCAATAGTCTTCTCCATTTTGTTTAATGCTGAAAACTCAACCTTGTTTAAAATTGCGCTAGCAACGTGATCTTGAATAAAAAAGCACTGATTTCCACTACTACTTACCATCTTATATATCCTATTAACCTGATCAGCTGTGAGCCTGTCTTTATTAAAAAGTGAAGGATTTTCCAACTCTTCCAAGGATGGCACATAAACCAAATCGTTGGGAGATAAAGCAAATAGGAATCTTCCTTTCTCCTTGTTTACAGGCACAGGAGTTCGCTCCGTTTTTGGTAAATGAGCAACCTGTTTTTGATGCTCAATTGCAATATTTAGCGGAATAGTTTCAAATTCCCGCTTTAGCTTATCTTCATTCCAATATATTGCAAAATATAAATTAGTATTGCTTTCTGCTTCACCGAATTTTCGGTTTTTATTTCTTTGATAACCAATTGGAAATTTTTGCGATGATGCCTCAGCAATAGGAAGCTTATAAACAGGCTTATTCCTTTTTGAATTAAACCTTTCAATACCTTCCATGGAAAACGCTTTATCAAGCTCAAAACCATTTTCTTCTAAATGAAGTAACAAAGCTTGCCTGATTACTTTATCAGAAACTTTGTTGATAAGATTAATTGCCTGCTCAGTAGTTTTAACACCTCCTTGCCCACGATTAGCTAGTTTAAAAATAGGTTGTCGCTTCCTATATCTAATTTCTGGAACATTATAAACCGTAAATTTAATGTGGTTCCCATTACTATCTTTAAGTGGGTTCTTCTTTAAAAAACTTTGAGCTTTGCCAATTGTACCATGCTCGGCAACCACTTTTTCAACTTTATCTCTTATTTCATCATTTTCAATGAAGTTACGCTTACCTAAATTACTTGTGATTTCCAATACTGTAAAACTATAGTTCCTTGCACCATAGGGTAGTGGTGCATGCATCGGCTTACGAATACCCCAGCTATCTCCTTTACTTTGTGCCACAAGCTGTTTTACAGGTAAACCATTCTTACCTGTTTTAAGCTTACCATTTGAATCATGATAAGACTCGTATTTGTTCGTGGTTTTATTAATTACACGTAAATTCTGCTTAAAACTTACAATGATTTTGCTCAAGGCTGCATGAGCATCATAAGAAAAGCTTTGCCAGGGCTTTATAAAATCCTTAGCTACTTCTATTTCCTTTTGTTCTCCGTTTCTTACTACAATTGTCTTTTCATACCTGCGCAATTTTCTTGATAATTGATACCGGTTTACATTACTCTTTGCCATTGCAGCCTCGTTGTTCAATAAATTAACATGGTCACGTGTTGCACAAGCTATGACTAACGCATCCATGGCATGGTGCCGGTGATCAATTCGCTTCTTGTTAAATCCCTTTTGCAGTTCAAGTGGCATTGTAGGGATAGGATGACCATTCTGATTTGTTGTAGTAAAGTCCGTAGTTCCAGTCACTTCATTTAATCGTTCAAACCTGGGAATGATTATACTATTCCAAACGTCATTCAGTCCCCAGTCCTTTTTTAACCGGTCTGTAATACTACCTGTAACTGAAATCAGGTTTTTGGAAACAGTTTCTTGCTCATATTCGCCATTTCCATCTTTAGTTCTGACGATATTTGATAACAGTTTTTTTACTTCATTGCTGATGTACCTGCTATCATTTAATTGTCTTTCAATAAACTTGTCAGGAATTTCTTCCATTAAAAGTTTTTTCATTTTACCGCGCAAACGTGAATAATTGTCTCTTATATATTTTTCATAAGCTTCAATTGAAAAAACCTCAACAGTTTTTCCAAAACTGATCTCTACTTTTCTGCCGGCATTATTTTTAATAAACTCATAACCCAGTTCGTTGTCTTTCAACTTGTTTATTTCGGCTTCACAAATAACTTTATTACTGAATGAATCATCAAAATATCTGGACTGTGGTATAATGTGCTCAATTTCATAAGCAGAAGTAAATAACTTGCCTAATGGTATCATTTCTCCGGTATAAGGCGAACGATATCTTTGTTCCAACCAAAGCTTATAGCGCAATATTTCAGACCTACTTGGTCGCTTTTTAACATCATTTTCTTTAAATTTTTGGATTATTTCATCCACAAAATCCGGTAATTCCGGATCTGGCACAAATTGTTCTAAAGATACGTCATAGCGTTCATTTGAATTGAGTGCATATTCTTCATATATTTTTAAAATATCTTGTTGACTTGGTGAATATGGTCGCACATTTTCAACATTAAATTCAGGATTTATCAATTCCGTTAACAGTGCTTTTATTCTTAGATTTGTGTTTTCGTTCTCTGTGATTTGCTTTGTCATCCTGGCACGCTTATCAGCAGGGTTTTTCATTTCCCGGCCAAGTTCTACGTGAATTTCATCAATTTGGCCGGATTTATGCCATATGTCTCGTACTGTTCTTAATGTTTCGAGGATAACCTTTTCAACAATTGGATTCCGTAATGAATGCTGCCTGAATGTATTCAGGTATTTATCAATATCAGCAGGTTCGTGCCATTTTGTAATGTCTTTTGCCTCAGAGTGTCGATCATAAACGATATAGGAAGCTAACCAAAGCGGAAGTCCTTTAAAATGGTTAATTTCTGTTAGTTTAATTGATTTTTCGCGTACCCTGTTCCTTATCTTTTCATCAAATTCACCACTGATGAGCTTTTCAATTCTGGCTCTCGTGTTTTGATCAATTGCTTCCTCAGTCCACTTGTCACCTATTCGCATTAATGGGACTAGTTTCTTGAGTGCCTTAGAAGAATATGCACCATAGTCACTCTTAAAAGGAGGGAACTTTTTAAAGTTTTCAGTAAAATCATTATTTAATCCATTTTTGCTTGCAAATGAATTTAAAGCTTTCTCGAGCTCATGCTTGTCGTTGACTGAATACAATATATGCCAGAGAGATTCTTCAATGTCTGCTGTTAGATTTTCAAGTGCAATACCAGATTTTTGCCATCTGTTTAGTATGAGCGACCTTGTTTCGTTGCACGGATATGACTTATCCTCAACATAATTCCACCTGTAGTCTGACGCATTTTTTTTAAGGCCAAAAGCAGGATACCTTAAAAATGCCTTTTGATCAATTTCTTTGCGATCGTTTAACCATTCAAAAAGAGCAACATAATCCTGTTCATCTTTCAGAAATTCACTGGTCACATCTACATCTGTTTCAAGTTTCTCTTTTGCTCGTGCTTGTAATGCCCCATTTGAAACATATTCTTCAATATCCTGTTCGACCAATCTTTCCTTCTGATATATTCTAAGATTAAGAACAAATTGCCATAATCTAAACTCCTGATAGAGCGGATGCGATTTAGGTATACATTTAATTGGGTCTGATTTTTTCTCTCCGGTTTCTTTGTCCAAATAGCTATAAGATTCAAACGGACAGTTTGCAATCAAAGATTTCTTACTCTTCAAAGGTCTTTGGTAAAAAATTATATCGTCAACAAATAAATTGGTAAAGGATTTATCTTCTATACCTCTTCGGTGAGAGATGTTATTAGGGTATAACTCTTCGATGCATTGCCTAAACAATTCATTATCTGTCAATTCAGGGTGATATTCTTTTTGTTTTTCAAGAATAGCCTTGAGCTCTGACCTATAAAACTTTCGTTCAATAGTGCGAATAAGTTTTCCTCTTATTTTTTGGTTTGGTTTATTCAAAAGTGCATCATAAATAAAAGTACCGACAGTTTTATTGCTTTGATCAATTTCCGCTTCGGTTTTCTTTTTTAATAAGGTCCAATCATCTTCTTTAGGTGCCCGAAATGACCGCTTTATGTCGCCTTCTTTATCAAGCTTAGGATTCCCCTCATCATCTAAATCAGTTGTAACAATGAATTCTTTTGTTTTCCCTTCCCAATCTAAGAAGGTATTACTTGGCCGCCGATAAATCCATCCATTTTCCAGGCGTATATTATACCAATAGTCTTTACCTTTCTTGTCATCTGTCTTTTCTACATTTACGACTTTAAGTGCGTAGTATTCAACTAATTTATTGGGATTATCTTCTTCCTCCTCAACTCGTAATTGATAATACCCTCTCTTCTGATTAAAATTCAGTATTATCCAAGCAAGTTCTTCTTTTGATATAGCATTTTTTAAAGCCTTTTTCCGCAAATAGTATATCGTCCAATCATATGGTACTTTTTTCCCATTAGCCACTAATTCAGGCTGATGATCCTTAAAATCTTCCAGCATTTCATTAAAAGAATCCTTAAAAATAAACTCATACTTATTTGTAGAAACTTCCTTCCATGCCAATTTGGGTTCTTTGCTCTCGATAAATTTACCATAAGTCTTGTTGATTGATTTATCCCATCCCAATTGGTCATCATAATGTTCTGGTAAAAACTTTAGGATATGCAAAACTCTGTGCAAACGTTCGCGTCTTAGCAGATTCCGCTCATTTAATCTTCGTATGCTTCTAAATCTGGTTCTCTCTGCTGTTTGTGATTTAGAATTTCCTCTATCAAAATCACTTAGCACAGTAGCATCCATAGGGATTATTCTACTTCCAATAGCATCAATACTTTCTGGTTTAAGGGTTTTACCATTCTCTGTAGCATTAAGTAGAGTCCAGCCAATACTGTTGGTTCCCAAATCAAGTCCTAAAATTTTTTTCATATTTTATTGCTTATTATTATTGTTTGATGTATCTTCGCCTTTCAATTTGAAGCAATTCACAATAAGGATTATTCCGTTGTGAAAACATTTAAGGCGGGGCAACTCGCCTTTTTTATGTTAAAAAAACTTGCGACTATTACACAAAAGACAGCTTATATTTTCAAAAACAACAGCCCAAAGAGGGTTTATTTTCTTAGCGCCTATATTTAATTGACCTTTTTTTGTTATTACTTTCATATCATTTTACATTTCTATTTCAAAGTTCACATTATTTCTCAAAACATTCAGCACCCTATGCGCTGAGCATTGGTGCACTTATTTTCCGCCTACTCCATCCTGGCTAAAATGCGACCCTGAAAAGTAAACCCAAACTGGTTTACCCAATAAAAAAACAAGCGACTGCCTGGCAGCAGTTTAAGCGGTTCAAATATAGGGAAGGTTTTTTATAAATACAATAATTAGCTGTTGGATTTAAAAGTGCCAGGATTCTTTAGGTAAGCAATTGAACACCTTATTAGTTTTTATTCTTAATTGGCCAATACCATTTTTCAATTAAACATCTTCCAGGTCACTACCCACATCAAAGACATTCCTGCCCACATCAAAGATGTTTCTGCCTAAATCAAAGACTTTTAAGTCTTAAACCAAGACGATCAGTTGAAAATATTAGGCTTTGTCTTCAAATCACCACCGGGCTGGGTGCGCTGGTTTACCTACTGGCCAGGTAGGCCAGTGTGAGCGGCGGGCGTGCAGCGGGAAAGGCAATTAAAACAGCAGGAAAACTTGCGGGGCAGCTAAATATCGCTATTGGCTGTTGGGTTTGAGCATTTGGTACGTTATAACTTAAACAGCACATTATTTTTTTATACAATTGTCTCAGGACTCTTGCTCTAGACTCAAACTTCTTAAATCGCACTTGATTTTTGGGAACTTTTGACCTGTCCCGCTGCGCAGCTGGCGGGATCAAGCAAAAGTTACAATTAAATAAATATGAGGCGTTTACATAATTTAAGATGCTTTTTCTGAAATTGATTAAGTCCACATCGAAGACGTTCGGATCCACATCAAAGACGTTCGAGTCCACATCAAAGACGTTCGTATCCACATCAAAGGCGATCGTGTCCACATCAAAGACGTTCGAGTCCACATCAAAGACGTTC
>NPID01005926.1_pt2 | contig 15089 bp, 14 predicted proteins | sample 8637491 | NCBI WGS metagenome assembly NPID01 (sample SAMN07420843, study PRJNA396082) | bioreactor metagenome | isolation source: sample BA6 brine-fed electro-methanogenic bioreactor BA | place: Japan: Kochi | collected 2016-06-14 | reverse complement strand
GGATCCGGGGCCGCCAGCCGGACCGCATAGCGAACATCGGTGGCCTCCGGCCCTGCCGCAACCAGCAGGCGCGCTATTGTGGATTTCTTTATCATTTCATGTCATTTCCGGGCAATCAGGTGCTGTATTTGGGTCGATTTTCAAGAGGTTAGACCCACTTTTCAATCTCAAAAATTCTGTCAACCGCGAGAATGGGTCTTTTGGGAACAATTTTTGTATCATGCTCTATATAGGGATCATCAGTTTAAATATGTCCATATGTAGTGGTCAGTGTAAGAAGTTTGCGAGCGCCGCCAAATAGCGATTGCCGGGTTGAAAGCGGCCGATTAAAGTCGGAGACGTTTCAGGGGCCGAGGAAAGACAGGGCCTGTGAACAACTTGTGAACAAGTGCCCCAAAGGCCTGTCCTGCCGAACGAAAACGGCAGGAGGACCGATGGGCTATGGTTGGTCTAAAATTTGGATTGTGCGGGTGGGTGGCTCATGCGAGACTGCCCGACCGGAAGAGGAAGCGGAATTTTCGTGGAAGCGAAACAGGCGAAGCAGGTGTGGTCGAAGGCGTGCGGGTTTCTCGCGGCGGCGATGTCGGCGGACGTCTACAGCCGCTGGATCGGCGTGATCGAAGCGGTGGGGGACGACACGGCGGGACGGCTGACCCTGAGCGTGCCGAACGGCTTCTACCAGGACTGGCTGAAAGAGCATTATCTGGAATTGATCCAGAAAGCGCTGGAAGCGGCCGGGGGGGACACCCTGACGATTGGATTCACGGTGGACGGATCGCGGCAGGCCGAACGGTCTACCAAGCCCGCGATGCCGCGCAAGGCTCCGGCCCGCGCAAAGACCCGGGCGGTGAAGTCGACCAACGTGGGCGGGGTGTTGAATCCGCGTCACACGTTCGACAACTTCGTGGTGGGACCGTCGAACTCCTTCGCACATGCGGCGTCGCTGGCGGTGGTGGAGGCGCCGGGGCGGGCCTACAACCCGCTGTTCATCCACGGCGGCACGGGGCTGGGCAAAACGCACCTGATCCAGGCCATGGGCCAGGCGCTGCTGGAACGCGGCAAAGGCAAAGTCTGCTACACGTCCTGCGAGGATTTCACGAACGAGTTCATCCAGGCCCTGCAGCAGCGCGAACTGGCCGCATTCCGTAAAAAGTACCGCCACATCGACCTGCTCCTGATCGACGACATCCACTTCCTGGGCGGCAAGGAAAGCACCCAGGAGGAGTTTTTCCACACCTTCAACAGCCTCCACGACGCGAAAAAGCAGATCGTAATAAGTTCCGACAAGCCTCCAAAGGACATCCACCACATAGAGGAACGCCTGGTAAGTCGCTTCGAATGGGGCCTTGTGACAGACATTCAGCCGCCCGACCTGGAAACGAGGATTGCCATTCTCAAAAAGAAGGCGGCTATTAAAAACTACGACGTACCTGACGACGTGGTGGATTTTCTGGCCCAGAACATTCCCAGCAACATCAGGGAACTAGAGGGTTCCTTAAACAGCGTCATGTTCTTTTCAGACCTCAACAACGAGCCGGTTACGGTGGAAAACGCGGCCAAATGGCTCAAAGACGTAATAAGGAGGACCGCAAAAGGACCAGTCAGCATCGAGATGATCCAGCAGGTAACGGCGGAGACCTTCGGGCTTCCTATAAGCGCTCTTACCAGCAACAAGCGTACCTCCGAAATTGCACTGGCCCGTCAGGTTGCCATGTATATCAGCAGGGAGTACACCGATTCGAGTCTGCAGCATATCGGTTACGCCTTCAACAGGAAGGACCACACTACGGTCCTCCACGCCTGCAAGAAGATAACGGAAGCGTACAAGAAAGACCTGCGCATTCGAAACGTTGTGGATTCTATAAGGGAAAAGTTGTGAAAAAAGCTTTATCCCTCGTGGATAAGTGTGTATAAAAAAAGGCCAATATAAAAATTTTTTTTTGCCAGGGGAATATGTGTATAACTTTTCATATATTTCTCCTTTTTTTTCCACAGCAAAAAACGCCGGATTTTAGGCCTTTTTTGTTTTATCCACACTTTTCACACCCTTACTACTAGACCTACTATTTTTTTCAATCTATAAAAGAATATAAAGAAGGGAGTGACACCCGTATGAAGCTCCTCGTGAACAAACCCGTTTTTCTCAAAAGCTGGCAACTGGCTGAACGCAACGTTGGCTCAAGAAGCGCCCTGACAGTGCTTACCGGAGTCCGCTGCGTAGCCGAAGAAGACAGGGTCACCCTTCAGGCTACGGACCTTAAAACGTCCATTACCTGCAGAGCCGAAGGGGTTGACATCGAGGAATCGGGGCAATCTGTTTTTCCGGTTCGGGTAGTGGGGGAACTTTTCAAGAAAGCCCCGGCGGACATCTTTACCGTAGAAGTAATGGGAGGGAAGGCCCAAATCGTTTGCGGAGAGAAGAACAAGTACACCTTCACCACCTATCCCGCGGAAGAGTTTCCCAAACTACCGGTGTCCGACGGCGCCTCTTTCTTTTTTGATTCCACGGCGGGAGATCTTAGACGCCTGATAGAAGAGGGAACCTTCGCCGGATCTCCCGGTGAAGAATTTCCCCAGTACTTGAGCGCAGGGCTCTTTCAGGTGAAAGAAGGTACCGTAAGAGTGGTATCCACCGACGGAAGAAGACTCTCCCTTTCGAGGGCGCCGGTGGAAAGACAACGGAGCGACGAACAGGCCCTGCTTCCTCTTGCGGGAGTAAAGGAACTCATGAGGGTCCTTGCGGCGCAGGACGAGGAAATACAGGTTACGGTGAAACTGGATGACGCCCAGGCTTACTTCATCGCGGGAGAACTCGAGTTTGCGGTAAGGAGAATAGAGTCGAGATTTCCACCCTATGAAAAGATAATAACTCCGGAAAAAACAACATGGATGGTGGTGGACAGGGAACAGTTCATGGAAGCTCTCGAGAGGGCGGAGATCATAGTAAGAGATTACAGCAGGATGGTAATCTTCAATCTGTCCCCCGGGGGAGCCCTGCTGGTGGAATCCCGCGCCCCGGAAATAGGGGAGGCCCTGGAGGAAGTGGTCGCCGAGATAGACGGGGAGCCGCTAAGGGTGGCTTTTAACGTAAGGTACCTTCTCGACGGACTGAAGGCCCTGCACGGAAATGTAGCCTATATGAGCTTCAATGGGCCTAATGGGCAGATGCTTTTGTCCAGGCCGAAAGAAGAAAGTTTCATGTACGTACTCATGCCCATAACCCTGCCGGAGGAAGAGGAGCCGGTTCCCGAGTAGATGATATGCCGATACCTGCAGTGGAAGAATTTTCGCAACCTGAAGCCCCAGCGCCTGGAATGGGCGGAGGGGCTTCACTTGCTTTTAGGGGAAAACGGGGCAGGAAAGACCAACATGCTTGAAACGCTGCATGTACTTACCGGCTGGGGGCCCTTCGGCAATACCCGGGTAGGCGACCTTCCTTCCTGGGGCGGGTCCGGGGAAGCCTTTCTTGGCGCTATATTCGAGGGCGATGAGACGGTAGAGGTACGTGTAGGCATATCGTCAAGGACCAGACTAAGGCTTAACGGCAAGGTGTGCAGGGCCACGGATATCAGGATGAGGGTACCCTCTCTTTCCTTTCTTCCGGGAGATATGTCCCTGATAGAAGGGTCTCCTTCGGTGAGGCGCCGTTTTATGGACAGGTTGTGCGCCCTGTTGTTTCCCCTTTACGCTCCCAGGCTGCATGAATACCGCAGGGCCGTGCGCCAGAAAACGGCGGCCATGAGAAGGGCCAGGGAAACGTCGGCGGTTACAAGAACCATGGCCCCCCTGGCGTCATGGATTTGGTCCATGCGTGAAGGCGCGACGGATCTTTTGAGACTGGGATTGAAGGAGTGCATCGGGTTACTTCCGGCGGACGTTGAAATAACCTTTTCAAGAGGGAGCTCTTCGGGAATAGAGGACGGACTGGAGGATTTCTGGAAAGGCGTCAGAAGGTACGGGGAAAAAGAAAGCAGGCTGGGCGTTTGTCTTGTTGGTCCCCACAGGGACGACCTGGTAATTAGCAGCGGAGGACGTCAGGCGGCGGAAAGCTTCAGCAGGGGACACAGGAGGCGCGCCGCCGTGGCGCTTATGATAGCGGCGGGATGGGCCGTGGAAAGAAAGACGCGAAGGAAGCCCCTGCTCCTTCTGGACGAGGTAATGGCGGAACTGGACATGGAAGGAAGAAAGAAAATGATTCAAGTTCTCATGGAAAGAAAATGGCAGTCCTTTGTAACCACCGCCGAAGATTGTACGCCGGTATGGCCCGGGACGGTGTGGAGGGTGGAAAACGGAAAGGTATTATCAGGCGAGGGATGAAAAAACCACGATGAAAAACGATGAAAACAAATTCGACATCATAGTGGTGGGGGCGGGACACGCAGGTTGCGAGGCAGCCCTGGCGGCTTCGAGAATGGGGGAGAAAACGCTCCTTCTAAACCTCTACCTGGACAATATGGCTCTTATGGCCTGCAATCCCTCCATAGGAGGGCCCGCCAAGGGGCACCTGACCAGGGAGATAGACGCCCTGGGTGGGGAACAGGCGCGAGCCACCGACGCCACCACTTTACACATACGCTGGCTCAATACATCCAAGGGGCCGGCGGTAAGAACCCTGAGAGCGCAGTGTGACCTTGGGGCCTATCACAGGTGGTACAAAAAGGCATGTGAAGGGGAGCCGAACCTTTACCTGAGGCAGGAACAGGTTACGGACCTTTGGGTTGAAAACGGAAGGGCAAGGGGCGTCAGGACTCAGTTGGGAACCGTCTACGAGGCCCCATGCATAATACTTACCACGGGAACCTATCTGGGAGGAAAGGTCTTTATAGGTACCACCTCCTTTCCGTCGGGGCCTCTTGGCCAGATGGCATCCACTGAGCTGACAGGATCCCTGCGCGAGGCAGGGCTTGAAACGGGAAGGCTCAAGACGGGGACCACTCCCCGAATCCACTCCGGGACGGTGGACTGGAAGAACCTCACCCGACAGGAGAGCGACCCCGAACCCTTGAGGTTCAGCCACTGGGGACAGAAGAAACTATACGAGGGATTTGCCTGCTACCTGAGCAGAAGCACGGAGGAGACTCACAACATAATAAGGGCCAACCTCGACAGGTCGCCCCTTTTCACGGGGGTCATAAAAGGAGTGGGGCCGCGCTACTGCCCCTCCATAGAGGACAAGGTGGTCAGGTTTCCCGACAAGACGAGCCACATGATTTTTCTGGAACCGGTGGCACGGGAGAGCGCGGAAATCTACATGCAGAACTTTACCACCAGCCTTCCCTTCGACGCCCAGGTAAAAATGGTGCGATCCCTTCCTGGCTGCGGCAGGGCATGGATAATGCGGCCCGGCTACGCCATAGAGTACGACTATCTTCCACCTACGCAGCTTCATTCATGGCTTGAGTCGAAAATAGTGGAGGGGCTGTTTTGTGCCGGGCAGATCAACGGGACCTCCGGGTACGAGGAAGCCGGGGCCCAGGGGATACTGGCGGGCATAAACGCCGTATTGCGCCGCCGCGGCGAAGCGCCGCTGGTACTCGAAAGGTCGCAGGCCTACGCAGGCGTTTTGGTGGACGACCTCGTAACCAGGGGGACCCAAGAGCCCTACAGGATGCTGACGAGCCGCTGCGAGTTCAGGCTTCTTCTGCGTCACGACAACGCCGACAGGCGCCTCGCTCCGATAGGACGCAGGCTGGGTCTTATAGACGACGAGCGCTGGGCGGAACTTCAAAGGCGTTGGAAGGCCATGGAAGACGAAATGAAACGCCTGGAGGAAACGGTTATACATCCGGGTGAAAAGACCAACGCCCTTTTGACGGCGTCCGGGTCGTCGCCCATAAAAGAACCCGCCAAGGCCGCTGAACTTCTGAGGCGCCCTGAAGTGACCTGGGAGCTTTTGGCGGAACTTGCCCCGCCGCAAGAGGCTGTAGACCAGGAGATTAGCGGAGCCGTCACGGTGGAGATAAAATATAAAGGGTACATCGACAGGCAAAAGAGCCAGGTAGAGAGGATGAAGAAAATGGAAAAGGTCCTCCTGCCGCCGGACTTTGACTACGATTCGGTAGCGGGACTGCTTTCGGAAAGCCGGCAGAAGCTCAAGCAGATGCGGCCCGCTACTCTTGCCCAGGCGGGGCGTATTTCGGGGGTGACGCCCTCGGATTTGCAGATTCTCTGGGTAGCCCTCGAACGCAGCAGAAGAAGAGGGGGGAATTCCTTGGGTGCGACGCTGGAAGAATGACGAAAAACAGGCCCTGAGGCCCGCATCATCGGTGATAAAGGGCGCGTTGACGCCGGAGGTTAGAAAGGGGCTTGCCCTGGCAGCGATAGCGTCCGCCTGGCCCGAGGTGGTGGGAGAAAAATTAGCCCGCCACACGGCCCCGGAGTCGGTGGAAAAAAACGTTTTAACAGTAGTGGCTTCTACCCCTGCCTACGCCCAGGAAATTTCCATGCGGGGCGGGACCGTGGCGAGGTCCATAGAAAAAAGATGGGGCGTGGAAATAACTTCCGTAAAGGCCAGGGTGGGCAGGATGCCCGTAAAACGCGCACCCAGGGCAAGGGGAAAAAAACAAGGTGTCCGGGTTCCGCAAGAAGCGGTGGAATCGTCCCGAAAGGACATAGAAAATATCCCGGGTCGTGATGATGCCAAATCAGCCCTTGCCAGGCTGATGGCCCTTTACAGGACACGTTTCGCAAGGGGCGGGGGAAAAGACCCTGAGGCATGAGAAAGGAAGGCTCTAAATGGACGAAAAGTACGGGAGAACGAATACGGGACTTTTGTTTCTGGGTTTATTCCTGGCAATAGGTATGGTTATTTCCGCCTTTGTCTTTTCCGGGACGGTGGAAAAAGTCAAGCTGGCGAACCAGACCATCACCGTCAAGGGGTTTGCCCAGAAACAGGTGACCTCAGACGTGGCTACCTGGTCCGGACAGATAACCGTCAGGGCGGCGGAGCTTGTTGAAGCCTCGAGGAAACTGGAACAGGACAGGGAAAAAGTCATCGCCTATTTCGGGGAACACGGCGTAGCCCCGAAAGATCTGACTCTTTCCGGTGTCGTGACAATGCCGCGGTACAAAAGGACCACTGAAGGCTATGAGACAAACGAGATAGATCACTATGAATTGCGGCAGACGGTAACCCTTGGATCGAGGGATGTGCAGCTTGTGGCTGACCTTGCCCGTTCTTCGTCGCGGCTTCTCGGCGAGGACGTGGAATTTTTCGCCTACGCCCCGCAGTATTTTTACAGCGGCCTGGAGGAAGCCAAGATAGAGCTTCTCGGGGAGGCCACGAAAAACGCGGGTCAAAGAGCGAAACAACTGGCCGAAGGAAGTGGGGGCCGGGTAGGGGCACTGCGCTCCGCCAGCCAGGGTGTATTCCAGATAACGCAGCCCTTTTCCACCGATGTGGAAGATTACGGGATGTACGACACGTCCACCATTGAAAAGGCCATAAAGGCCGTGGTTACCATGCAGTACACGATCCGGTGACCCCTTTGGCCACCATGGTCATGGAACAGGCGAAATCGCAACGCGAAAAAGGCAAGTAGCAGGAGGTGAAAACTCATGAAACGAATGATTAAAGGACAAGCCGTGGGTCCCATTCTCGCGCTGGCTTTGATATTTGCCGCAGCCTTCTTTTTGGCTCTCGATATGACGCCGGCAGAAGCCTGGACCTACGAAGAGCTGGTCGAGGTTTACGGCACGAAGGAAGAATCTATGCCGGAAGCGCGGGAACTTAAAGAAGCCCTTTTGAGCGAGGCCGGCGACCTCGACGGCCTCGGGTTATGGAGGTCAATCGTTGGTTCCTCGACGCCTCACCGGCAAAGGGCGTCCGATTCGCTAAAGCTCATTGAGATACTTTTCCCCCGGGGCGACACGTCGAGATGGGAGGACGTTTCCGGTTTCTGGTACCCGGCTTTGATTCCCAAGCCCCTTGCGGCTTTCGACGCGGTTTACTACGCAGTCATGGGCCTTTTGGAGCTTGACGAAGAGGGGGCGCCCTGGTTGGCGAGAGAGCTTATGGCCGGTTTGAGAAGGTCCTCGCGGGCTGCCCACATTGCCATGCGCGAGGCCCCTGTGGAATACGCGTCCATCGTGGCCAGACTGGACGAGCTGACGGGCCTTTCCCCCATGGGCGGCTGGCCCGCGGGCGAATTGGTGGGCAACCTGCCCTTCGCCAGACCGGTGAGATTTTCCGTTTCCGCCGATTGGGCGCTTGCAATGGGGATGACCTTTCTCGACAATTCGGGCGTTCCAGCTTCCGGTATGGGGCCTTATGCCTGGGACAGGAAGAAGGGAGCCATCTACAGGGTCACTGACGGCTTGGACGATGACGTCTGGTGGTGGAGATAAACACCGTGTTGACAAAAGAGCCCGGGGGAGGGTATGCTTTGTCTTGTGAGTCGCTCATCAAAGATGACCTGCCTTCGGTCGTAACATTCTGCCGGAGGCAACGTCGGTGAATCAATCGACAACGGAACAGGAACGCGTCGTACTGGAGCTTCTTGATGAAGCGGAAGGCCCAGTCGGAGCCGGGACCGTCCGTGACCGTCTGCTTGCCGAGGGGTTTTCGGCAAGCGAAGCAACGGTGGGAAGACTCCTCCGGGAGCTTGACCGGCGCGGCCTTACCACTCGCGTGGGGTTTCAGGGTCGTGTGCTCACGGACCTGGGCTCAACGAGACTCACCGAGCTTTCGGCGGCCAGGGAACAGGTGGCTTTTGTCGACAATCTTCTGAAGAGCATCTATTCCCCGGAAGAAAACGCGACGGACCTCCTAGTGGCCAGAAAAGCCGTGGAAAGCTGGATCGTACGGCTTGCGGCCGAAAAAGGGTCCCGCCAAGGCGGGAAAGACCTCGAGAACTTGCGGGAGAGACTGGAAGAAGCGCGCAATGCCCCGGATCTTTCGGCTGAAGAATACAGGGATGTGTTTGGCATTCTCTCGAAGGCCGCCGGAAACGAAATATTGAAGGCCATCGACGAGGTCCTTCTCGACCGCTACGTCGAGACGGACCTTTCAACCGGGCATCGCGCAAGTTTTGCCGGTGAACTGGCTGACATAGCGGAAGCCGTCATGAAAAACGACCCGGTGAGAGCCGAAAAAACGCTTTGCCGTCACATAGACGGACTTATCGAAAAACGCGGGGAAGGCCCTTAGGCAGCGTTTAGGAATATCAAGGGCGTTCCCCCACGGGCTCGTAAAGAACAAAATCCGTCCCTGGAGGGAACGCCCGATGAAAAAAGAGATAGTCAGGAACCTGGTGATGGCAGCGACAGCCGTCGCGGTAACGCTGATTTCAGGCGAAGCGGCCCTTGCGGCCGATGAAGCGGGACCGGCCTTCGGGGTCTTGTCGCTTTTGCCCCCGTTGATAGCGATAGCCCTTTGCATTGTAACCAGGGAAGTAGTTCCATCCCTTTTTCTCGGAATATGGCTTGCCGGGACCATGCTAACCGGATGGAATCCCGTAACGGGTTTCGGCAAGGCTGTGGAAGCCCTCTGGACCAACCTCGGGGACCCCTGGTCGGCAAGGATAGTACTCACCAGCCTCACCATGGGGGGCCTGGTAGGGATAATGAAAACAGGCGGCGGGATAGACGCCGTCGTCCAGTGGATCACCAAAAAAATAACCAGCGCGAAAAGCGCCATGGCCTTTACGGAGGTCGCCGGTTTTCTGATTTTCTTCGAGGACTACGTGAACACCCTCGTGGTGGGCACCACCATGAGCCCCATCACGGAGAAATACCGCATCTCCAAGGAGAAACTCTCCTACATCGTCGACTCCACGGCGGCTCCCGTAGCCTGTATCGCCGGGATCTCATCCTGGATAGCCTACATGGTGGGCCAGATCGGGACGCAGTTCAACGACCTGGGCATAGGCCTTTCTCCCTACGTTACCTATCTCAAGTCCATTCCGTTCATCTTGTACAATATCGCCGCCCTGGTGCTGCTTACCTTCGTGGTGCTGTCCGGGCGGGATTTCGGACCCATGCTCGCCGCGGAACGACGTGCAAGGAAAGAGGGAAAGATACTCCGCGACGACGCGAAACCCTTGATCAACCCGAACCAGGTAGAAGAAGGTCCCGTCCCTGAAACACCAAGGAGACTTTTAAACTTTGTGTTTCCATTGCTCTCGCTGGTGTGTTTGATATTTTTCCTGCTTCTGGTCACCGGAGGCTGGCCTTCCGCAAGCGTCGCTACAGCTATGGGCGAAGGCAGCAGCTCCAAGGCGCTTGTATACGGCGCGTTCGGGTCGGTGTTTTTGACGCTGGTGCTTTACCGCGTCCAGGGGATCTCCACCTGGGGGAGCCTGTTCAAGGGTTACATGGAGGGTATGCGCTCCATATTCTATGGCACGCTGATTTTGATCTTCGCATGGGGCATAGGGTCCATGGTGAAACAGGTACAAACGGCGGGTTACATCGTCTCCTTGACCCGTGAAGTGCTTTCGCCCGGCTGGGTTCCGCTTATAACTTTCGTTACGGGCGCCATCGTAGCCTTTTGCACGGGGACGTCCTATGGAACCATGGCCGTTTTGATGCCCATCGTTGTCCCGCTGGTGCACACAATCTCGGCAGGCGCGGGCATCGACCCCATGACTTACATGATTCCCACCATCGGGGCCGTCTTCGCCGGGGCCGTGTGGGGCGACCACTCGAGCCCCATATCGGATACGACGATCATGTCCTCCATGTTCACCGGATCGGACCACATGGACCACGTAAACAGCCAGATCCCCTACGCCCTGCTGGCGGCTTTGGGAGCCGCATCCGGGTACGTGGGCGTGGCGCTTGGCCTGCCGGCGGCGGCAAACATAGCCATAGCCCTGGCTGTTACCCTGGTGGTGTTCAGGATGGTTTCGAGCCCGGTGGAGGAGTGAAGCCCCTTTTACCTTTTTGAATTCAGGGGCCGGCGAGCTCCCTTCTGAGTTCCACCATGCGGTTCCTGTCTACGATGAGGATAAGCTCGTCGCCCCTTTCGAGGACGAGGGAACCTCCAGGGTTGTAGATATATTGCCCCGAAGCCCTCTTTATGGCTATGACCATGGCATTGTACCTGGAACGGATGGGGGATTCCGCCAGGGTCTGGCCGACGATTTTGCTGTCAGGATGCAAGGGTACGGAGTCGAAGGTGATGTCCAGATCGCGGGAGATGTTGACGATCTCCAGGAAATTTGCCACGGCGGGCTTTACCGAGGCCCAGGCGATGGCCGCCGCGCCTGCCATGACGGGGTTGATTACCTTCTCGGCGCCGGCCTTGTAGAAAACGCCCATGGACTTGCGGTCCGAAGCCCTGGCTATTACGCGCAGGTCGGGATTCAGGGACCGGGCAGTGATGATCACGTAGACGTTGTCCGAGTCGTCCGAGAGGGTGGTTATAAGGCCCGTTGCACGTTTTACTCCCGCGCTTTCGAGGATTTCCTCGTCCCTGGCGTCTCCCTGATGGACGATCCAGCCCCGCTCCCGGGCCGAGGCGACCTTGCGCTCGGCTATCTCCAGGGCCACGCAGGGGATGTCGTCCCGCAAAAGGTGCTGCATCACTTCCATGCCGACCCTGCCGAGGCCGCACACGATCCAGTGTTTTTCCATCTTGTCCACCCGGGTATCCCTCCTTTTGCCGAGAGCAGAGAGCAGGCGGTCCACCACGAAAAAGCGGGTTACCTGGCTCACGGCGTAGCCTGCAGTTCCTATTCCCAGAATGACCAAAAAGGCGACAAAAAGCTTTCCCGCTTCGGTAAGGTTGGGCGGTGCTTCATATCCTACCGTCGCGAGGGTTATAACCGTGTAGTATATGGCGTCGATAAATCCGAGGTCGAGCAACAAATGAAAACCCGCAGTACCGATCAAAAAGACCAAGACCAAAAGAACGAACCATATCCACGCCATCCTGGTCGGTTGCACCGCTTTAGCCTCCTTCGCCCTTCGCTCGCTTCGCCTGTAGTAGAATGAGAAAAAACATTACAAAAAGCGGGTGACCGTAATGAAAGGTTTAAAGATAGCCACCTTCAACGTCAATTCCATACGGAGCAGGATGCACATTCTCAAGCGATGGCTTCATGATAGCAGAGTGGATATACTCTGTCTCCAGGAGACGAAGGTAAAAAACGAGGATTTCCCCGCGGAGGACCTGGCCGTACTGGGATACAAAGCAGCCTACTCCGGCGAAAAAAGCTACAACGGCGTGGCCGTGGCTTCCCTGGTGCCTCCCGATGAGATACGATTCGGACTCGGCGACGGCGAGGAGCCCGACGGTTTTACGCGGATGGCTCACGCGCGGTTCGGCGACCTTAACGTCATAAACCTTTACATCCCCCAGGGAAAGAGCATAGACCACCCCGACTACCCCATGAAGCTCCGTTTTTTCGAGAGACTCATGAAATACCTCGACGAGAACTTTTCCCCCGGGGACAAGCTCGTCATCGTGGGCGACCTCAACGTGGCCCCCACGGATATGGACGTGACCAGCCCCGAGAGGAAGCGCGACCATGTCTGTTTTCACGAGGACGTGAAAAAGGCTTTCAGCAACCTGCTTGACTGGGGACTGGTGGACGTCTTTCGCAAGCACCGTCCCGGCGAGGGGGAGTTTTCATTCTGGGATTACAGGGTCAAGAATTCACTTGAGCGGAACATAGGCTGGAGGATAGATCACGTGCTGGCGACGCCGCAAGTGGCGGAAAGCTCGAAGGAAGCCTGGGTCGATCGCGGCCCGAGGAGCTGGGAAAAACCCTCGGATCACGCGCCGGTGGTGGCGGTTTTCGACCTTTAGACGAACCGCCCATAAAAGGGGGCAAAAGATGAAAACCATGAAACGACGCAGGAGAAAGAACATCATAAAACCGGGGCTTCCGCCGGGAACGCTGGTACATGTGGGTGAAAAGAAGACCGAAGAGACGATAATAACGGTCATGGCCTATAACGAAGAGACTTTCTCCGCCGAAAGGGTAGGCGATGCCGCCTCGTGCAGGGAAAGGCTTTCGGAGGAAAAGTTTCTCTGGATCAACGTAGACGGCATCCATGACCTGCAATTGCTTGAATCCTTCGGGCAGCATTTCGGAATACACCCCCTGGTCCTGGAGGATATCTGCAATACCGCCCAGCGGCCCAAAATCGAGGACCATGGGGAATACCTTTACATGGTCCTCAAAATGGTCGACTACGACGAGAAACAAAAGGCCATCGACATGGAGCAGGTGAGCCTGATCCTCATGCCGCGCTGCGTCATAACCTTTCAGGAAAAGCCTGGCGACGTCTTCGAGCCCGTAAGGAATCGCCTCCGAGGGGGGAAAGGGCGAATTCGAAAGGCAGGTCCCGATTACCTCGCCTACGCCCTGCTAGATGCCGTGGTGGACCGTTATTTCCTGCTGCTCGAAAAGCTCGGTGACGAAGTGGAGGCACTAGAAGAAAAGATCCTGGCCGATCCCGGAAGCGAAACGGTCAGGGAACTTCACGGCCTCAAGCGGGAGATGATCTTCTTGAGGAGGGCGGCGTGGCCCATGAGGGAGATCGTGGCTCGCCTTGAAAGGGGTGGCAGCGAGCTGGTCGACTCCGAAACGGAAGTCTACCTGAGAGACCTCTACGACCACGCCGTACAGGTTATAGACGGCATAGAGACCCTCAGGGACCTTCTTTCGGGACTTTTGGACATATACCTTTCCAGCGTGAGCAACCGGATGAACGAGGTAATGAAGGTGCTCACCATAATAGCCACTATATTCATTCCCCTGACCTTTATTGCAGGCGTTTATGGAATGAACTTCAGCTACATGCCTGAGCTGGAAATTCCCTGGGCATATCCTGCCGTCTGGGCGGTGATGGTCCTTTTGGCCTTAGGGATGGTCGTGTTTTTCCGAAAAAAGAAATGGCTTTGAGAGGATGGATTTTACAGGTTGTCGATTCACCGAGTTATCCCACTTATCCACAGGATCTCTGTGGATAAGTGGGATAATAATTTGAATCATGCAAGTCTGCCTGTCAGGCTCGCGTAACAGTGTACCCGTGGTTACGCTATAAACGCGCTCTTTAGATCTCCGTATTCAGACCCCGGCTTTTGACCCTGGCCATGTAGCGTGAGACCTTGGGCCAGTAGTTGTTCACGGATCCGCCGTAATAACGACCCAGCGCCCGCCGGGTGTCGCCGTAGTAGTTGAGGTACCTTGAAAGCAGCAGAGTGCCGGCGGCGATGCCCTTTTCGGGGTCGTGCAGTTCTTCGGCCGCTTTGATGCCGTTTGCCTTAAGCAGGTGTTCGTGAACATGCCACGCTACCTGCATCACGCCCATGGCGCCGTACCCGCTTCTGGCATCCGGCCTGAAATGGCTTTCGGTGTTTGCCACCGCGACGGCAAGGCCTAAAGGTACATTATATTTTTTGCTGTAATGCACAAAGGATACGGCCTGGCGCCAGGCTTCCAAAGGTTCGAGGTCCTTGTTCTGCGACGCTATGTAGAGGGCTATTACGGCGGTGTTTTTCTGGTCCCTCCGTTGCCATCCCCAGATGTGGCGGATGTTGGAGGTCGGATTATTCCGGGACCAGGCCAGAAGGTCTTCGGCTTTTAGTCCCATTTCCTCGAGGGTGGAGTGGACGGCGCCATCCAGTGAACCGAGCATTATTTCGGTCTGTCTTTCCCTGGCCTGCCTTGCGAAAACGGCCGCCGGAGACAGAGTAAGGCTCTCGCCGGCTGTAACGGTCAAGATAAAGCACGCCAGGCTTGCCAGAATGACTGCCTTGAAAAGTTCTCTTATTTTGTAAAGGATCGCATGATCCCTCCTCTTTACGTACTTTTTCCGGTCATTTCTCCTTTTTTGTAAAGTCTTCAATCTGGACTAGTGATTATACATAATAAACGGGAAGTTGCAAGAATCGTATACTATCGTCGAGCCGCGGGACCGTTCTGCGGGACCGTTCTCATGTCTTGTCTTGTATTGTAGGTTTTAGTGTTTTCAGCAAAAAATGGTTCCTGGGCGGTTTCGTCGAGCCGCGGGACCGTTCTCATGGCTTGTCTTGTATAGTATCGGCCCTCGACTCGAGAAAAAGCATTCAGGTGAAATAGAACTCTTCAGAAACAAAAAACAAAGCAAAAGGCAAAACACAAAACACAAAACAC
>NPID01001597.1_pt2 | contig 15154 bp, 8 predicted proteins | sample 8637491 | NCBI WGS metagenome assembly NPID01 (sample SAMN07420843, study PRJNA396082) | bioreactor metagenome | isolation source: sample BA6 brine-fed electro-methanogenic bioreactor BA | place: Japan: Kochi | collected 2016-06-14 | reverse complement strand
AAGCCAGCCTGTGGAGGGTGGAGCTGGCCCGGGAACTCTCCGGGTATTACTCCCCTCATGCCGGGGTTGCCATGGTCTGCCTCGGCGGTTCCGCCGCCAGGGGGATCGCAGACATCTGGTCCGACCTGGACATCATCGTCTACTGGAAGACGATGGACACCGAGTGGCTGCGAAAGCCTCCCCTTCCACTGGAAAGGACCGCAGTTTCGTTCCACGATTCCGGCACCGTACTGGAGAGCTACCATCTCCAGGGGCTGAAGGCGGATTTCGGCCATGTGTGCCTGGAAGGCTGGGAAGAATGGGTGGAGCCTCTGTTCTCCACCCCGGAACCCGAACCTGATGCGATCGGGAGCGTGGGCGGCTTCCTTTCCTCCATCGTCTTCCACGGTGAAGAGGAATATCTCAGGATAAGCAGCCGTATCTCCAGATACCCGGATGTTCTGGCGGAGCATGTGGCCAGGAGAAGCATGGGTTTCTTCGTGAAGGATTATCTGGAGAAGCAGTGCCTGGAGCGGGGCGACCTCATAGCCTGGCATCAGGGGGCTCTTCAGACCATAACGAACCTGGTGAACTTGCTGGCCGCGGTGAACAGGGTCTGGTTCCACGCCGGTGAACTGAGATGGCTGGGGTATCACCTGGGGAAAATGCCTCTTCTTCCCCAGGGGTTTTCCGCAGAGAACATCCAACGGATCCTGAGGGAACCGGGCAAAGAGAGCTCGGAACTGCTGGAGAAGTTCCAGCGGGATACCATTTCACTGGTGGAACGGGAGATCCCGGCACTCAGGGAAACGGTGGAGAGGAAGCGGGAAAGGATCGAATCCCTGAGGGTTACCCCATGCCGCCGCAGACCCTCCATCCTTCCCGGGGGGTAGTCCGGATTGCTTTTCCCCGGGGTGTTTCATAGCTTCAGTTCCGTCTGTGCACCAACCAGGAAGGATGCCGTTTGATACAGGCCCCGGTATTCATTCAGGAAGCCCTTGCCCGGGGTGAGTTCTCAGGTTCATTTCCGGCTGCGGCGCTGAAGGCGGACATCATAGGATTTACCGCCCGGTTCATGGACATGGCCTCCGGGGGTTCCCGGGGGGCTGAAGCCCTGTCCGTAACCGTGAGCAGGACCCTCTCAAGGGCCGTTGAGATAGCCTCGAAAAGGGGAGGAGTGCCGGTATCCTTCGCCGGCGACGCGGTTACCATGGTTTTCAGGAACGATCCCGGAGCGGCGAAGGCCGTTGCCCTTGAGATAGAGAAAGCCCACCTGGAGCACCCGGAGGTACTCCCCATGAGGGCCCATGCATCCCGGGGGATCGTGGAGTGGGACTGCCTTTCCATGGATGGCTGGGTGTTCTCCGGTTTCCAGGGTTCAGCCCTGGGGATGAAGGGTGACCGGACGGGGGATCAGCTCCGCCGGGCTCAGGACGTTTCCACGGTGAGGATGGAGCCGGTAAAATCGCCGCATTTCCTTTCCCCCGACCTTTTCCCCGGGGAGATCACAAGCGAGTTCAGGCATGTGAGAAGCGTTTTCATCTCCCTGGAGAACCGTCGCCGCAGGGGCTGCCCCAGAACCTTCCAGCAGCTGGTGCTGGACGCGGCCGAGGAGACCGGGGGGTTCGTCTCCGGGCTGGAGGCGGGAGACGAGGGCTACAGGCTGCTGGCGGTGTTCGGAGCGCCGGTCTCACGGGAGGACGACCCCCGGAGGACCGACACCTTTCTCAGGAGGGTGTTCGCAAGCGCCCAGGGCAGGGTAAGGGCCGGGGCCTCCTCGGGGATTGTGTTTTCCGGAATGGTGAGGACCCCGCTTCTGGACGCCTATACAGTTCTGGGACCATCGGTGAACCTTGCGGCAAGGCTCCATGACACGGCGGCCTGGAACAGCGTAGCCTGCGATCCCCACTTCGGGGGTTCCTCGGAGATGGAGGAAAGGGGCGGGAAGGAAGCCCGGCTCAAGGGTTTTCCCGGAACCGTTCCCTACACCGTTCTCTCCCCATGGAGAAAGAGGCGCGGAGCTTCCGTTTCCAGACCTCCCCTGCTGGAGAGGGGGGATGTTCTGGATGAGATCGGGGTAATGCTAGCGGTCCCCTGTTCCACGGTGCTCGTAACAGGCGAAACCGGAATAGGCAAGACCCGCGTGCTTCAGGAAGCGTCCGGGAGATCCGGGGGCTTCTTCATGACCATGAGGTGCCGCAGTCTGAACGAGTCAGGTACGGATATCTTCAGCTCATGGCTTGGGGAATGGACCGGAGAAGGCGATCTTCCCTCTTTCAGGGAGAAACTTTACGACCTCATAGACAGGGTGGAGGATTCCCTGAGCCCGGATTCAGACGAAGTTGCCGACGAGCTGCTGAGGGCGGAATCGGTGCTGGCGGCCATGGTCGGTCTCAACTGGGAGGGTTCCCTTTACGGAGGTCTGGAGCCAGGTGCCAGGTTCGCCAACACCGTATCGGTCCTGGCCGCGCTGGTCAGGGCAATGATGATCCTGGGCGGCAGGGTGATGGCGGTGGACGACCTCCAGTGGATCGATCCTGATTCCCGGAGGCTGCTCCGGGAGGTGCTTCAGGAACTGGGGGAGGACGGGCCGTCCCTCCTCCTTCTCACCTCGGAGTCCGGCGGAGGCGACGAGTGGAACCCTGAGGCGGAGATAACTCTGGGACCCATCTCCAGGAGCGGTGTAGAAGAGTATCTGAAATGGAGCCTCGGTGAAGCCCCCTCCAGGGAACTGGTGAACTGGTTCTACAGGAGGACCGAGGGCAACCCGTTCTTCATGGAGCAGTACGCGGGAATGCTGGAGTCGCCCGCGGCCCCGCCGGATGAGGATTCCTTTCCCGGGAGTCTCCATTCGCTTCTGGTGGCCAGGCTGGACAGGCTGGATCCCGGATTGAAGAGGACCGTTCTCGCGGCTTCCATCCTGGGAAGGGAGTTCACTGTGGGGATACTGGAAAGGCTCTGCGGAGAGGATGAGCTTAGGGCATCAGTGGAAAGCGGTATCAGGAAGGGCATCTGGCACACACCTTCCGCAGGTGTCTGCTCATTCACCCACAACCTTCTCCGGGAGGCTGCTTACAGGCTTCAGCCCCACAGCGAGAGAACGGCTCTTCACAACTCGGCGGCTCTGGTCATGGAGGGTCTCTGGGAAGGCTTGCCGGAAAAGTCCGCCGTGATCGCCAGGCAGCACGAGATGGCCGGGAACGGAGAGAGTGCGTCATCCTTCTACATGGATGCAGGCAGGTATTCACTCTCCCGGAGGATGAACGGCTCCTGCAGGGTGCAGATGGACAAGGTCCTGGAGCTTTCCGGCGATCCCCGGATGCGCCTCGCCGCCAGGAAGATCCTCTTTGAGCTGTCCGTTTCCTCCGGGGAGATGGACCAGGCGCAGTCCGAGATCGACCTCTGCGCCGGAGAGTCCGGCCTTGACAAGGCCGGGGAGGCCGAGATCCTGATGATGAGGGTCGACCTTGCGGTTCACAGGGGTCAGCCGGAGACAATACAGGAGCTTCTGGAGGAAACCGAGAAGCTGAACCCGGCGCTGCGCCACAGGATAATGCACCTCCGCGGAAGGCTTCTGATGCTCCAGGGCCGGACAGCGGAGGCAAGGGATCACATGTATTCCCTCTACAGGGAGTTCAGGAACGGCACGGAAGAAGAGAGGCTAACCGCCCACAAGGCCCTGGGCAACGCCGCGGGAAGCACCCTCAGGCTCGGGGATGACCTTGAGGGAGCTGAGGAAGGCTTCAGAACGGTGCTTGACTACGCCAGGGAGACCGGCAACCTCCTCATGGAAACCCTGTGCGTGGGAAATCTCGCCCTTACGTACAAATACATGCCCAGAAGGATGGATGACGCCCTCAGAATGACCAGGGAGCACCTGGAACTCGCCAGGAGGACCGGCAGCAGGCTGGTGGAGATGCAGGCCCTGGGGAACCTGGCTTCGATACTTGAGAGGGAGGCTCCCTCCGAAGAGGCTTTCAGGATGTACGAAGAAGCTCTGAAAAGAGCAGAGAAGTACGGCGGCAACGATTCGGTGGCCATCGCCCACGCGAACCTGGCCGGGGCGCATTCCAGAAAAGGCGATTTAGAGGAGGCAGTGAGTCATTATCGGGAGGCGGTGGGTATCTGCCGCTCCGAGAAGATGGGCCTGTATCTGATCGACTTCCTTCTGGAGCTTGGCTGCACACTGGCAGAGGCGGGGAGGATCGATGCGGCCCGGGACATACTGGACGAGATCAACGAAGCCGAACCCGCCTCTGACTACGCAGTGGCCATCGGGCATATCAGGGGAGCCGTGCTCTGGAGAGCCGGGAGGAAGGAAGAGGCCATCCAGGTCCTGAAAAGCGTTCTTCCCCGGGCGGACTCCATTCTGGAGAGGTTCGATGTTCTTTATGAGCTGTTCAGGGCGCTGGGCACCAGGGAATCCGCTGAACAGGCGCTGGAGGCGGGAATCGTTCTGCAGCAGGACAACCCCCACTGGGAGACCGGAAGCAAGATAGAGATCCTCCGGGCAGCCCTGAAAGATTGACCTTTTATTAAGCGAGTGAATATATTCCAACAGGCTGATCCACAGCCGTTCACCGCCGGTCCTCCGCCGGCACGGAAGAAGGGAGGCTCAATGATCAACGCGAAGGGATTCCGGCAGGGGTGCCGGGCCAGCTAGCTTCCCACTCCTTCAGTACGCCGAACCAGTTCTCATACTGAAACCTCTTGTAAACAGGGAGCGCTGAGACCCCGCATCGCCGGAGAAGCGGTGTATCCACGCAGGGTGGATGCCTCTGCCGGTTTCCTGGTATTAGCATGAAATTTTTCTATGTAATTCCCTTTCAGAGGGAAGAAAGGATGTGATATGGAAGGTATTGTTTACAGAACTTTCACCATGGAGGACGTTACGGCTCTGGTGGGCATGTGGAAGGAGAGCAGAAGCGGATGGCCGCCTGGTTTCTTCGGAGCATCAGAGGTGACCGCCTCCAGCGTGGAGCAGGAGGAGAAGTCCTCCGGGGCGATATTCTCCGTGATAGCCCTGGAGGGTGAAAGGATAGTGGGATACTGCCGTACATCCCCCTACGGAGGCGAACCGGAGGCTTCATACGTCTCCCTGATCAATGTGGTACCCGACAGGCACGGCGCCGGGATAGGCCGGATGCTCCTACTCGATGCCATAGAGCGCTCCTCCAGGGCAGGCATGAACCGTATCGACCTCCACACATGGCCCGCCAACATGAAGGCGGTTCCCCTCTACAAGAAGACAGGCTTCTTCTGGGTGCCGGACACCAGGGTGTACATGCAGAACTACATCCCGGGTCTTCTCGGGATGGAGGGTTTCAGGGAGTTCCTGGGCGATGACCACTGGTATTCGGTAATGCAGAGGGAACTTAATGTGGAGCCCGACGATGACAGGACCCTATCGGGGCGCCAGGTGTTCACCTGCAGGTTCGTGAATCATCGCGGGGAGTTCACCGCGGAGTTCGACCGCAGGGGAAGATGCCTTTCCGGGGTGGAGTCCCCGGGATTTTCGGCCTCGCTGGGGGCATCCCCCGGTGAGAGGTACCTTGCCGGGAAGCCCGTGGAGATAACGCTGAAGGGAACCGTTCCTGCTGTTTCCGGTGAAATGGTGAACGCCGCGGATAGCCTCTCCTGGAAGCTCTCCGGGGAGAGTTGCATAACGGTGACCCCCTCTGCGGTTCGGATCCCCAGGAGTTCCGGCGAACCCGGTGACAGGGTCACGGTGGACTGCGGCCCGGTGAAGCTGGGAATAGGAATGGACCCGGTGGAGGAGGTCTGCCTGTACCGCTCCGAGTTCCGCTTCCTGCCGGTGGGCGCCAGGTCGGTCACCCTGGGGCTGAAGCGTTCAGGGGAAACGGGAACCGTGGAGATAGCCTGGTCGGTCAACGATGGGGAAGAACTCACCACCACCGTTCCCCTGCGGAACTGCTTCTACCAGTCCGTCACTCTCCCTGTGCCTGAACTGCCCCAGGGGGTGCACACGATGTCGGTCCGTGTGGGAGCCTCCGGTTACCCTGAAACCGTGGCCCTGGTGGCAGGCATACCCACCGGGGAACCGGTGAGGGTGGACACAAGGGCAAAGGGCATACTTGTGGCCGGAGGAACCGTCCTGGCCGTGAACCGTATGGGGGGGTACAGCCGGCTCTACAGAAGGGGGAACGGAGGAGAGCCGGTGGAGGCCGGCCGATTCATGGTGTGCCCGGGACCACCTTCCTGGAACTCCGATCTGCCCCTGCAGCGCTACCGGCTCGACTTCGGCACCGGGGAGATAACCGGTGAGTCCCACTGGCCGTCGAGACCCGGGCTGGTCTACAGGTTCCGTGCGTCCCTGGCGGGTAATGGCGTGCTCTCCCTCCGGGGATCCGTTGAGAACGGTTCCGGCAACGACCAGCAGGTGTGGTTCCGGGCCAGGAACGGATACGGCGAGGCCCTGGAGCCGAAGATCGACCTCATCCCACTGGAGACCGGGCTTGTTGTGGCAAAGAGGGTCTATAACCAGGTTCCCGACTGGGACGAGGACCTCCCGAAGAAGGTCTCCGGCCTGGCTGCTCCCTGGCTGGGTGTTTCCGGGGGAGGGATGTCCGTGATGTGCCACTTCCCGGGGTGGACCGAACTGGAGTACGATCTGCCGGGAACCGCAGACGCCATGGTTGCTCCCGGGGAGACCATAGCCTCGCCGGAGCTTCTGGTGCTTGCCGTCACCGGCGGTCACAGGGAACTGCTGGAGACAGCCGCCGCCCTTGGATGGCGTGTGGACCGCAGCGGTGAAGCCGCCGGGTTCCCGGTGGACGATCTGCTTCCGGTGATGGCTGCCGGGGAAGAGGTAACCCTGAAGAACCCCTTCAGGGGGAAAAGGGATGCTGAGATAAGGTGCAATGGCACCTCCATCGCCCGGGGAAGAGTGGCCTGCGGCGAAGGTATAGCCGGGCCCGTGGAGGGAACCGGGCCTTCGGAGATGGAACTGGTCATGGCAGGCAGGTCCACCATGAAGCATGTCGTTCTTGTGGACGGCTCCGCTGAGCCGGTGCGCTCCCGGGAGCCTGAAGGTGTACTGCTCCTGGAGAACGGCAGGCTGAGGGCCCTTATGGACCCGGCGGCCTGCGGCCAGGTGTTCTCCGTGCAGGTCGACGGTACGGAGTTCCTGAAGGCCTCCCGCCCGGAGCCCTCGGAGTTCGTATGGGAGAAACCCTGGTTCGGCGGGATTCATCCCAGGTACCTGGGCGGAAGCCACAACACGCCATTCCCGCTGGAGGACCATCAGCCCCGCCTGGAGGAGTGCCTGAGGGTACGAAGAGGGCTCAGGGAGTCCGGCTGGAGGATGCTGTGGAACATCGACCACCGGGAAATGGGAACGGTCGATCTCACCTGGACCGTGTGGCTTATGCCGGAACTGCCTGTGATCACCACGGAGCTTCACTGTGTGGCCCCGGGTGGTACCTACCTCCCCGGCGAACTGGACGTGAGGGGTTTTTCCGCCATGGAGACAGGAAGGGTGACCTGCGAGTCGTTCCCCGGCCTGCGGCAGGGGAGAGGCCATGCCGGCGCCTGGACACCCGCAGGGGCCTGGGCCAGGATCGCCAGGGGCGGTTCCTTCCTGGAGGTCCNNACCACGGGGGGATGCTCATGGTGGAGGACTACGGCGAAAGCGGCTGCGACATGGCCCACTATGCGGTTCATGACAGTGAGACCCGTCTCCATGCCACCTGGATCTTCGGCACTTCCGGGGCGGACCGGGAGACCTCCAGGGTCATCAGGTCCCACCTATAGCTGAACTGACCATGGGAGGGGTGCATTACACTGCGCCCCTCCTTCCTGCTCAACCGGTGGATCGAGAGAAATCAGGAAACCCTCGGTCTGGCCTCCGGTATCTCAGAGGGCTATTTTCCACTTATCTTGAGACAATGGAGGTCAGCATGTGCGATCAGGGGATTCGCAGGGTACTGAAGGCGGTCTACTTGGCGGCGGCGCTTCTGCCTGCGGCGCTTCTAGTTATAACCGGGGAGATGGCTCATATAGGGCCTTATCACATGGCTGCCAGGTTCTTTGCCGTAACAGGCTTCGCCATGCTTCTGCTGCAGCCGGTGCTCTCCGCCAGGTTCCGCTGGGTGGAGAGGCCCTTCGGGCTTGACGGCAACCTCCGCTTCCACAGGGTCGCGGGGCTCACCGCCGGGGTTTTCGCGGTTCTCCACCCGGTTTTCCTCTCCCTGGGGAACGGCAGCTTCGGTCTTCTTACCAGACTGGACACACCCTGGCAGATCAACGCCGGGAAACTCACCATGGTCTTCATCCTTCTGTACGGCGGAGCTGCCCTTTTCAGGGCGGGGCTGAAGATCCCCTTCCAGCTCTGGCTCAGGATGCACAACGCCGGGGCACCGGTGATAATCACAGGGGCCTTCCTTCACAGCTGGTTCACCGCGGTTCAGTACATGCACCCTTCCCTCAGGGCCTTCTGGTTCGGCCTGGGGGGGCTCAGCCTCTTCTCGTACCTTCACCTCACAGTATACCAGAGGCTCTCAGCCAGGAGGAACTCCCTGGAGATCACAGAGGTGAACAGGATTACCGCCAGCTCCTGGGAGATAGTGATGGGGAAGAAGCCCTTCAGTTACCTTCCCGGGCAGTTCCTCTTCCTTACTCCTCTCAGGGGAAGGGGGCTTACGGTGGAGGAGCATCCCTTCACCATATCATCCAGCCCGATGAGGGAAGGAAGCATTTCCGTTACGGTGAAGGAGTCCGGGGACTTCACCGCCTCCATCGGCGATACGAAGCCCGGAGACAGGGCCGCGGTGGCAGGGCCATACGGCAGGTTCTCATATGTGCTCCATCCCCAGGACAGAAGGCTGGTCTTCATCGCCGGGGGCATAGGCATCACGCCCATCCTCAGCATGCTGAGGCATATGACGGCCAGGCCCGCCGGTGAAGAGGCCTGGCTCTTCTATGCCAACCGGACCCAGGGGGACATAGCTTACAGGGAAGAGCTTGACACCATGGCCGCCGACCCCGCTTCCCCCCTGAAGGGGACGGTACACATCCTCAGCAGCCCCGACGATGGCTGGACCGGGGAGAGAGGGCGCCTCAGCGCAGATATCCTGAACAGGTATGTCGAAGGACTCCAGGACTGTGCCTGCTACATCTGCGGCCCGCCCCCCATGATGAACGCCGTGGCGGCCATCCTTCTGGAGGCCGGTGTGGACCCCGGGAACATTCGGATGGAGAGATTCGCCCTCTGACCTTTGCTATTCCATAGTCGCGGGGTATACTAAACAGGTCTCCATCCCAGGGGGTGCATATGGGCGGAACCGGTTTCCCACTGCCCGGGTTCGAAGATCTGCTGAACGCCATATCCAGCGGCGTCTGCGTCTACAGCGTCAAACCCCCCGGCACCTCCGGCGCCGACTACATCATCCGGTATTTCAATGAATACGCCCTGAAGCACGAGGGGATGACCCTTGATCAGGTGGCGGGAAAAAGCCTGAAGGACCTGAGGTCCACCATCGATGATTATGGCCTTATCGAGGTCTTCAGGCGTGTCTGGGAAACAGGCGAACCGGGTTTTTACCCCGCCAGCGAATACACCGACGGAAAGTACGACAACTGGTACGAGAACCGCGTGTTCAGGCTGCACAGCGACATGATCGTTGCGGTGTACGACGACGTGACCGAAAGGGTCAAGACCGAGGAAACACTGAGAAGCTACACCCGCAACGCTCCACTGGGCTTCTTCATCGCAGACCCCGGCGGCCGGTACATCGACGCCAATCCGGAAGCGGAGAGGATAACGGGCTACACGAAGCATGAGATCCTGACCATGTCCATTCCCGACATGATCCCTCCTGAGCACAGGGACGAGGCCCTGAAGCATTTTCAAAAGGTAGTGAGCGAGGGTGTTTCCCTGGGGGAGGTTCCCTTCCAGAGGAAGGACGGAACCAGGGGTGTCTGGAACGTACGGGCGGCCAGCCTTCCTGGAAACAGGTTCATGGCCTTCGTTCAGGACATCTCCGAGAAGTATTCAGCAAGGGAGAACCTGGCCAGGAATCAGGCAAGGTACAAGCAGGCGGAGATAATCGGGAAGGTGGGCAGCTGGGAGTACGATCTCGAAACCGGCGAGTTCTGGGGCTCGGAAGGCGCCCGGAGGATGTACGGTTTCGATTCGGACAAGACGGCTTTTACCACCGAAGAGGTGGAGTCCAGGATCCCTGAGAGGGAGCGGGTGCACCAGGCTCTGGTGGATCTCATCGAGAAAGACTCTCCTTACGACCTGGAGTTCGAGATTCACCCTCTGGACTCACAGGGGAGCCGAACCATTCATTCCGTGGCGGAGCTTATCAGGAACATCCATGGTAAGCCCGTCAAGGTCACGGGCATGGTCAGGGACGTTACCACCAGGGCGGAAGCACAGACGGCCCTGAGGGAGAGCGAGGAGAAGTACCGCTCGCTCTTCGAGAACATGCGCGACGGCATGATAATCACCGACAACAGGCGTCATCTCATTCAGTGCAACAGGTCCTTCCTAGAGATGTTCAGGTGCACCAGGGAGTTCGCCCTCAGTGGAAGCATAAGGCGCTTCTATCCCGATAATGAAGAGTTCCAGAAGGTGGGCGAATTCCTGAAGGCCATCGCCGCGGAAAAGGGAGAACCCTTCATCACCGCCAGGCTCATGAGGGCCGACGGAAGCGTCTTCACCGGTGAGATAAGCCTTTTCGCCAGGAAGACCGGCGGCGGGGAGCTTCTGGGGTATACCGGCTCCATAAGGGACATTTCCAGAAGGATGCTCCTGGAGGAGCAGGTCCGCCAGTCTCAGAAGATGGAGGCGATAGGTCAGCTGGCCGGGGGAATAGCCCACGACTTCAACAACCTCCTTACCATCATCAACGGCTATGCCTACATGCTCCTGGCCGACATCCCGGATGACGACAGGAGGCGGGGGGAGCTGGAGGAGATAAGGAAGGCCGGCCACAGGGCCGCCTCGCTCACAAGGCAGCTTCTCGCCTTCAGCAGGAAGCAGGTGCTGCAGCCTGAGGCCATAGACATCAACACCAGGATAAGGGACACCGAGAGCATGCTCAGGCGTCTCATCGGCGAGCACATCCTCCTTGAGACAAGGCTCTGCCCCGAGAAGCTGGTGGTGATGGCGGATCCGGGTCAGTTCGATCAGATCATCATCAATCTTGCGGTTAACGCCAGGGATGCCATGCCCAGGGGGGGAAGGCTTTCCATTGAGACGCAGCCGGTGGAGATCGGGCTCGACGAGGCCTCGGACAAGGGCCTCGACTCCTACGGGAGCTATGCTCTCATACGGGTTTCCGACAACGGCTGCGGCATTCCGCCTGAGAACGTTCCCCATGTTTTCGAGCCCTTCTTCACCACCAAGGGCACCGGCGAGGGTACGGGGATGGGTCTTCCCACCGTGTTCGGCATACTGAAGCAGAGCAAGGGTGACATAACCGTGGAGAGCGCCCCCGGGGAAGGATCCGTGTTCACCGTTGTGCTCCCCCGGGTGGACGCGCCTGAGAGCAGAAGGGAAGAGAGTTCCGACGCAGCGGGGAGGAAGTCCGCAGGCGAGGTGATACTCCTTGTGGAGGACGAGGAGTCGGTACGAGAGCTCATCAGGTCCTCCCTTGAGCTGGGAGGCTTCACTGTAATGGAGGCGGAGAACGGCAGGGCGGCGCTTGGGATATTGCGGTCGATGGAAAAGCCGCCTGACCTGCTCCTAACCGACGTTATGATGCCGGAGATGTCCGGCAGGGAACTCGCCCAGGGGCTCAGGAAGCTCTTCCCCGAAACCCCGGTGTGCTTCATGTCCGGCTACACCGACGAGACCATCGAGCGTCTGGAGCTGCTGGAGAGCGGCGCTTCATTCATTCAGAAGCCTTTCCTGCCCGGAGAACTGATCGAAATGGTGAGAAGGGTGATCGACGGGAACAGGTCGTGAGATGGCTGACCGTCTTCATTACCGTTTTCTTCGGCCTGACCGGCGCGCTTATACTGGCCCTGGGATTCTCGATGAAAGGCGCTCCGGGGACGGACATTGCCTCAAGGCCCCTTGAGTTCAAGCTCCTGGGGGTTTTCTTCATCATCAGCCCGTGGATCTCCATTTTCTTCGTCAGAAGGAAGTTCAGCAGGGACAGGAAGTTCGCCGAGAGGGTTAGAAGAACCGGCATCGCGAAGAAGGCGGTGCTTCTCAGCTGCGAAGAGACCGGTACATACGAGAACAACTCCCCGGAGTTGAGCATGGTCCTCAGCGTTCAGGACGGCGAAGGAACAAGGGCCGACAGGGTCTTTCGCGGGATCGTTCCCATCACCAGGGCGGTGCTTCTGCGGCCTGGCATGGAACTCAGCATGATCGAGACCGAGGAGGGCATGGTGATAGACTGGCCTGAGGCCGGTCAGGGGCAGTATGCGCAGGAGTCGTAGGACCTGAGCGCTTTTTTCCGCTCCATTTCCTTTTCGGATGCCCCGGTATCCCCGGTGAAAGGGCAAGGGCACAGCCGTCCGGAGGCGTCCAGGAACACCGCCCCCGCCACGGGGCATCTTCCGGGAACCCCCTTCAGGCGCACCTGACCGTTCTCCAGAGAATAAGGCGAGTGGGGGTGCTCAAGGGCCAGGTTCTCCACTCTGCCCAGGTGGTAGCCCTCTGGGTCGTACCTGCCGAAGACCGTTCTGATGGACCTCACGCCGCATTCCTCAGCCAGGCGGCAAAGTTCGCCCTCGTCCCCCGCCGAGGGTTTCCACAGGGTGAGGACCAGCTCCACCATGACCTTTCCCGTTCCGGTGAGCCTTCGGAGGTTCTCCTTCAGCTCCTCCAGGCGGCAGGTTCCCCTTAGGGCCTTCCATGAATCCTCCCCGGCGGCGGGAACGGAAACTATCCACCGGTCAACGGGCAGGTGTTCCCATCCCGGACGAAGCCCCAGGCCTATGGTACTCACCGAGACCATGGCTGATCGTCTGGATGCGATGGATACCAGTTCCGGGAGAAAAGGGGAATCCAGCGGGTCGGAGTGCTTCCCGGCGAAGTGGATCGTTACAGGCCTTGCTCCCCTGGACATGAGGAAGGCTTCGAACCGCTGCGGAGTGAGCCTCAGCGGGTCCTCCGGTACCGGGCAGCCTGAGCAGTGTCCGGTGCATCCCCGGGAGGGTTCCACCATAAGGCCCCTTGCCTTTCCCCTCAGAATGCTCCCTGCGGCATGCGCCGCCGCCTTCAGAGGCCAGAGGGGACCTTTCCTTTTCCACGCATCCAGGGCTGTGGCGGCGGTTCTTCCCATTGTCAGTACCTCACCACCACCGTCTGCACTTCATCCGCCTTCATTTCCATTCCCAGGCTGAGGGCCAGGTTCACCGACGGGGTGTTCTCCTGGTGAACCAGGTACACGGGAACCTGCCCGTTGAGAAGGCACCAGTTCACCGCCTGCCTCACCACCGCGGCGCCCAGCCCCTTTCTCCTCATGTCGGGCCTTGTCCACACGTCGATGTTCGCCGAGCCGCATGGAAGGAGTGTTACGTTGCTCCTCGCAAGTTCGCTTCCGTCCCTTACCACCGAGAGCATCCGCCCGTCCCTTATCATGGGCAGCATGGCGCTGTGCCAGAACCTTTCCCTTACCTTCTCGCCCCTCTGGGTCATCCTGCTCATCACCAGGTCCCTGTCGTCCTCGGTGAGGGTGCGCGCTTCCGGGTCCGGGGGAAAGAGACGCTCCGTCGAAAACCTGAGCATTCGCCTCATGTTGTAGAACCTTCCCGGATAGACCGAAGCAAAGGCGTCGTCCACATGCTTCTGAATGTCCGGCCCGAAGTTCGCCGGCGCCACCTCCCTGTAGGCGGGCAGCAGGGCCGGGGCCACGGAGTGGATAAGAGTTCCCTCCCACAGAGAGACGATGAGGTGGTGGCGGGAGTGTGAGAGCCTGCTTTCCGGCTTCACCCGGTGGATTGAAGGGAAGACCCTCTCTCCCTGCTCCAGCTGCTCCGTATCAATCCCCATGTACTCCAGGTAGTATTCACTGAATCCGCCCACGCGCCCCTCCATCGTCAGCCTTACCAGCCCGGTGGAAGATACCCCGGAAAACCCCTTCAGGCAACGAGGGAGTTGTGTTTTTCAGCTGACCGCTTATATTACAATGTTAAGAGCAGGCTGATTTGGAAACGAAAAGGCTATGTGCTTAAGAAGAGGGAGGGTATCATAGAAGAATGGGCGGCATTCGCCGCTTAGGGCGATGGAATCGCAATCGTCCGGTTACCATGTCAAAGAGAAATGGATCCGACTTACTCTGGTGCGCCGGAGGTGCGGCGCAGGGGTGAATCAGAAAAAGGAGGAACAATGAGGAAGGCAATGCTCGTTCTGGCGATCCTCGCAGTGGCGGCTTTCGCCAGCGATCCCAGGCTCACCGTGCTCGGCGGAGACGNNTACCAGTTCGTAACCGGCGGCAGCGACACCGCCGACGATGTTTCCGACGGCTGGTTCGGAATGGTCAAGGACTTCGGGGAGACCACCTTCGGTGTAACCGTGAACCACAACGACTACATGCATGAAGTGCTCTACAGCCCCGGTGGATGGGGTGCCATTCTCTCCATCGACTACAACAAGGACTACAATGTTAACGAGGTTTACCAGACCGACATGACCATCGGCCTCGACTGGGGTACCGACGTGGCACTCTTCGGCAACTACACCGACCTTGCCATCGGCGTGATGTACGACAGTCAAAAAGAGGACATTGAAGATGAAAATCCCTACCTGACCACTCTGGGCCTGGGCGCCAGTGTTCGCGGTCACCAGGACGGCTTCTTCAACCTCTTCCCGATCATCAGCGCCGGCTTCACCCAGTATGCAGACGGCGACGATGAGTTTGAGGCCACCATGTCCGACATCATGATCGACTTCGGCGCCGGTCACAACATGAAGATCGCCGAGAAGACCAACCTGGTCGCCGGCGCCTTCGTGGGCGTTGAGAGCATCAGCTACGGCGGAGACGGCAACGAGGACGTGGATTCCGACATGTACATCATGATCCCCAGCCTCAAGGGCGGGGTCGAGCAGGAAGTAAGCCGCTGGCTCACCTTCCGCGCAGGCGCCACCAGCAGAACCGTCTACCACAGCAAGGGTGACGACAGCGACATTACCACCAGCTACGAGACCTACTTCGGTCTCGGCCTCAAGTGGAACAACTTCACCCTCGACGGC